>Ga0209698_10000268_pt1 | contig 57788 bp, 48 predicted proteins | sample LitLauG_LLR_2012_FD_187203 | JGI IMG/M metagenome (GOLD analysis project Ga0209698, IMG submission 187203) | Freshwater sediment microbial communities from Pennsylvania, USA - Little Laurel Run_MetaG_LLR_2012 (SPAdes) (version 2) | ecosystem: Environmental > Aquatic > Freshwater > Creek >...
CACAAAGAGGCTCGCGCCCGCCGCCCCCCGCGTGATGAGCACGCCGCTCACGCCGAGCGTGAGGAGATGCCCCGTGAGCTGGTGCTCGTCGAGCCGGTCCACGGTGAGGCCCGCGGATTCCTCTTCGCTCATTTGCACGGTCGTCATCATGAACGCCCAGCGCCGCCATTCGGCGAGCGGCCTCCGGACGCGCTCCCTCCCCTGCCCGACCACGGTCGTCAGGTTGTGGAAATCCAGATGGAGGGGGGTTTCCCGCGCGCGGACCTCCATGCGGATCTGATCGAGCGCGTCGAGCGAAATGTCGTTTCCGGACACCATGTTGATGAGGATCCCGTCGGCGGAGAGGAATTTCCTTGTCTTCTCAAACGGGATCGGGGGCGCGATCTCCCCCGCGCACGCCACACTGTGCCCCTTCTCCTTTTCGTAGATATCGATCCTGTTCGTCGGGCCTTTCAACGCGAACACGCCCGAGGGATCGACGGCCGGGGAACGCCCGAGCCAGGAAAGAAAATTCCTCTCGTCCGCCGCTCCGACGCCGCAGACGGGAAGCACCGTCTCCCCCGGGCCCGCGAGCGCGGCGACCGCGGCGATTGTGTTCGCTATCCCCCCCCAGCGGTTCCGGGGCTCACCTGCGGCCGGGTGGGCGCAGTCGATGCAGAGATGGCCGAGGACGACAATTTTCATTGCGTGAGGCCGCGATGACCCGCGTTGAGGGGCGGGGTCAGAACTTCGCCCCGTTGGTCCGGAATTCGGCGAGTTTCCGGCGGAGCCCCTCGTCGTTCAGCGCGAGGATCTCCGCTGCGAGGACGGCGGCGTTCTTTGCCCCGGCAGGTCCGATGGCAACCGTCGCAACCGGAATTCCGGCGGGCATCTGCACGGTGGAATAGAGGGCGTCCACGCCTCCCAGCGCGGACCCTTCGAGCGGCACACCGATCACCGGGAGCGTCGTGTACGCAGCGGCGAACCCCGCCAGGTGAGCCGCCATCCCGGCCGCCGCAATGATGATCGCGTACCCTTCCGCCTCGGCGCTCTTTATAAACGCCGCCGTCTGCTCCGGCTGCCGGTGGGCGGAAGAAACCCGGAGATCGTGGGGAATGCCGAACTTCGCGAGATAGTCCGTGCAGCCCGACATCAGCTGTTCGTCGCTCTTGCTCCCGAGAAGGACCGCAACCCGTCGCATAGTCAGATCTTCGCCGTGTAGGGATAATTGCCGGCTTCGCATTTCCGCCAGAGGGCCTGGCAGGCAAACCGGTTCTCGTAGAGGGCGCGCCCGATGACGACGGAGTCCACGCCGCAGCGCTCGAGCGCCTGGATCTTCATAAGATCGTCGAGCCCCGTGATTCCTCCGGCGGCCGTGATGCGCATGCCGGTCTTCTCGCCGAGATCGCGCAGGACGTCGAAGTTCACCAGGGCGGGGGAGCCGTCCTCCCCGATGTCGGCGTAGACAAGACGCCGGAACCCGAGCGCTTTGCCGTTGAGCGCGACGGAGAGGGCGGTCAATCCCGAGGTCGCCGTCCCCCCGTGCGTGGCGACGATTCCGCGGACGGCGTACATCGCGAGGACGACCTTGCTCGGGCCGTACACGCTGAGAAGCCGCTGCGCCTCGTCGGGGTTTTCAATGACCATGGTGCTGACGAGTACCCGGTACACCCCGGTCTCGAACGCCCAGCGGGCGTCTTCAAACGCACGGACGCCACCGCCGAGCTCGACGGGGATATCCACCGTCTGCACCATCCGCTTCACGGTCTCGACGTTTACGAGACGACCTTCCCGCGCGCCGTCAAGGTCCGTGACGTGCAGCGATTTCGCGTTCTCGGTGCGCCAGAGCCTCGCCATCTCCACCGGGTCGTCGGAATATCCGAACCCCTCAACGCCCTGCGCGGTCCGGACACAGCGACCGGCGCGTATTTCCACAGCCGGAATAATGAGAATCACGCGGTAAAGTGCACAAAATCCGATACAATTTCAACTTGCAGGGAACGGGGGGGGTACGGCAACGCCGGGGGAGGGCGTAAGAGGGAGAATTTCTTCTTCCGGTTGCGGATGTAATCGACAAACACGAATTCGCCGAGATTGTTCAGCGATGAGTAGTATGCGCGGCCGTGGTTCGCCTTCGTGAGCTCCTCGACAAAATTCACGAGATACGGGTCGCGCGCCACCATGAACGTGGTGATGGGGATCCGCTCCCGGCGGCAGGCGACCGCCTCGTCGAGCGTCTTGTTGACGATCCGGGGGTCGAGGCCGAACGAGTTCTTGTACAGGCGCCCGTTCGGCTCAAATATCGCGGAGGGCTTCCCGTCGGTCACCATGAAGATCTGCTTGTTAACGTTCCCCCCCCGGCGGCGGAGAAGATCGCGGGCGAGCTGGAGCCCCGCGCGCGTGTTCGTATGGTACGGGCCGACGGTGAGGAAGGGGAGCTCATTGATGCTGACGAGCTGCGCATCGTCGCCGAACGTGATGAGCGCGATGTAATCTTTCGGAAAGCGGGTCATGATGAGCTCGCTCAGCGCGAGCGCGACCTGTTTGGCGGGGGTGATCCGGTCCTCCCCGTACAGGATCATGCTGTGGCTGATATCGATCATGAGGACCGTCGCACACGTCGTCTGGTGTTCGGTCTCGTAGACTTCGAGGTCCTCTTCCTTCAGCGTAAAATCGTCAATCCCGTCGCGCCGGAACGCGTTCGTCAGCGTCGACGTCAGGTCGATGTTCGTCGGCTGGTCGCCGAAACGGTACTTCTTCGTTTCGCTCAGCCTGTCGACGCCGGAGCCCGTGTAGGGGGTCTCATGGTTTCCCGAGGGAGCCTTCTTGAGCGAGGTGAAGATCTCCCGGAGCGCGTCCTGCCGTATGCGTTGTATCCCCTTCCCGGTGAGCTGCACCCCCGTCTTCGCGTCCTCGATGAGCCCCATCTCCCGGAGCTTGTCGATGAGGTCGTCCATCGACATGTTCTCGTCGAACAGCCCGTACTCCTCCGCGAGCTGCTTGAGCCACTCCAGCGCCTCCTCCACGTCGCCGTTCGTCTGCACGGTGAGGTAGCTGAAGAGCGTGACAAGCTGCTGGAGGCGCTGCTCGTCGGTCGTCGACTCGGGGCGCCACTGTGAATAGCGGAAGCGCATGATCAGTCGTCCTCGTACATCTTCCCCTGGCCGGTGAATATGCTCCCCACCAGGTCCTTGTACGTGGTCCTGTGGTCCACCTCGTCCTTGGCGATCTTGGAATTCTGGTGGAGCCCGTCCAGTACGAACTCCATGACGGAGGGGAGCTCGTGCTGCTCGTCCGCGCTCTTCATATATTTCTTCGTGAGGTCGCGCAGTCCCCGCACCTTGTCGAGCTCTTTCGTATAGGCGGCGATCGTCATATCGTCGGCGATCTCGATGGCATTCCCCGTCTCGAAATACTGTATGATCTTTCCGTACTCGGGATCCTCGCCTGTCTGCTTCCCTCCCTGTCCCTCGGCGGCCGGGCGGGAGCGCTTGCGGAGCGGGTCGGGGAAATACCTCTTGAACGTTTCGCGCACCGCCTTCCCCACAAGGGCCTTGCTCACCTTGACCGACCCTTCCTGTTCCCCTTCGAACACGAGCTCGATCTTGCCGGTGAGGCCCGGGAGGACGTGGGGCAGGTCGCAGATGCGCGGAACGACGACCTCTTCCCCGATGAGTATCGCGCGCCGCTCCGCGTTGCTGACGAGGTTCTCCATCGCGGCGATTGTCAGGCGGGCGCTCACGCCGGATTTCTGATCGACGAACTCGCTCTTCCTCGCCTCGATCGCAATCTGTTCCACGATCTCACGGAAGAAGTGCGGGACGCGGATCTGCTTCCCCTCACGCGCGATGTGCGCCTCCTGCTCGGTGATCCGTATGGCGTCGTCGAGCGACCGGGGATAATGGGTGAGGATCTGGGAATCGATCCGGTCCTTGAGCGGCGTGATGATGTTCCCGCGGTTCGTATAGTCCTCGGGGTTCGCGGTGAAGACGAGCATGATGTCCATCGGGATGCGGATGTTGAACCCGCGGATCTGGATGTCCTTCTCCTCGAGGATATTAAAGAGGCCGACCTGGATGCGCGGCTGGAGGTCCGGCAGCTCGTTGATTGCGAATATCCCCCTGTTGCACCGCGGGATGATGCCAAAGTGGATCGCGCCCTCGTGCGCGTAGTGGAGGCGCTGCGCAGCGGCCTTGATCGGATCGATGTCACCGATCAGATCGGCGATGGTGACGTCGGGCGTCGCGAGCTTCTCGCCGTACCGCCGGGCCCTGTGGATCCAGTCGACCGGGGTTGCGTCCCCCCGCTCGGCCACGAGGTCCGCGGCGAATTTGCTCACGGGCGCGAACGGATTGTCGTTGATCTCGCTCCCCCGGACGACGGGGATGTATTCGTCGAGAAGCGACGTGAGCTGGCGGACAATCCGCGATTTGGCCTGGCCGCGAAGGCCGAGGAGGATGATGTCGTGCCGGGCGAGGATCGCGTTGACCAGCGCGGGGACGACCGTCTGTTCGTATCCGATGATCCCGGGAAAGAGATTCTCCTTCGCGCGCATTTTCCGGATCAGGTTGGCGCGGAGCTCGTCCTTCAGCGGGAGGACGCGGTACCCGCTCGCACGCAATTCGCCGAGTGTCGCTTCTTTGCTCATTCGTGTTCCCCGGTTTTGGCCTTCGTTGTCTCGCCCGGCCAATGTAGGCGCTCCCGGCCTGACATTCAAGTGCGCCCGGAAGCCCGCTGTCGCGTTGCAATTGCGACCGGAAGTTGGTACCATTGCACACGGCCGACATGCAGGGTGTATTACATAAAACGCTCATCATCCGCTTTAGTTCCGTCGGCGACGTCGTCCTCTCCTCGACGCTCGTGCGCGCTCTGCACGGACGGTACCCGGACTGCCGGATCGACTTTCTCGTCAAAGCGGAGTATGCCGACCTCGTGCGGTTCAATCCGCATGTGGCTCACGTGATACAATTCCCGGGCGGAGGGACGCTCGGGGACCTCGTCCGACTCCGCCGCACCGTGCGCTCTTCCGGATACGACCTCATCATCGACATCCACGACAGCATCCGGAGCCGCTTTCTCTCTGCAGGGGCCGGGCCCGTGGCGCGCGTGAACAAGCGAAAGATCGCAAGAACACTCCTCGTCAATTTCAACGTGAACATGTATGACCGGTTCGGCGGCGCGCCGGACGTGGCCGCGCGGTACATAGAACCCCTCCTCCCGTGGGGGATCGAGGACGACGGAGGCGTGCCGGAGCTGCATTTCCCCGCCGCAGTCCGGGAGGCCACGGAGAGGCTCCTGAACACGGAGCGGCTCGAGAACGGCGCACGGTGCGTCGGCGTCTGTCCGTGCGCGCGGCACTGGAACAAGATGTGGCCGGCCGCGCGCTTCGCGGCATCGGCGGGTCACGTCGCCGAACAGCACGGACTCCCCGTCCTCCTCTTCGGCAGTGCCGCGGAGCGGGCAATGTGCAGCGCGATCGAGGCGGCAATCACCGGGGCGCATCCCCACATGAGCGTCCTGAACCTCGCGGGGCGCCTCTCGCTCCTCGAAACCGCAAGCGCGATGGACCGCTGCGCGGTGGTCCTGGCGAACGACACCGGACTCATGCACATTGCGGAAGCGCGGGGGATCCCCGTCGTCGCGGTCTTCGGCCCGACGGTCCGCGAGTTCGGGTTCTTCCCGCGCGGCGCGCGCTCGTCCGTCGTCGAGCACGCCGGACTCTCCTGCCGTCCGTGTACGCACATCGGCCTCCCCCGCTGTCCGCAGGGGCACTTCCGGTGCATGAAGGAGATCACCTCCGGCGCGGTGAACGCGGCGGCCGAACGGCTGCTCCCGTCATGAAACGATTCTGGCGCGCGGCCTACAGCTTTGCCGTCATCCCGCTGTTCCTGATCGCCCTGCAGGCGGTCGGCCTCGTCAACGCAAAGGCGCGCCGCGCAATCAGGGGACGGGAGACGCTCTTTACCGATCTCGAGCGGCAGATCGCGCTCCTGGGTCCGGGCCCCCGCGTCTGGTTCCATTCGTCGTCCATGGGGGAATTCGAGCAGGCGAAGCCGATCATCGCCGAGCTGAAACGCCGCCATCCCGGAACGCTCGTCGTCGTTTCGTTCTTCTCCCCGTCCGGATACGAGCACTCGCGCACGTACCGGCTCGCGGACGTGCTCACGTATCTCCCCTTCGACACGAGGAGGAACGCCCGGAGATTTCTCGACCTCGTGCGCCCGGATGCCGCCGTGATGGTCCGGTATGACATCTGGCCCAATCACATCTGGGAAACGCACGCCAGGGGGATCCCCGTGCTCATCGCGAATGCAACGATGCGGGCGCGCACGAAGAGGCGCCTCCCGGTCTCGCGCAGCTTCCACCAGAGCGTGTACAACGACATCGACGACATACTCACCGTGGCAGCGTCCGACGCCGAGGCGTTCCGTCTGTTCTCGCTCGAGCGGCCGACGATCCGCGCGATCGGCGACACCCGGTACGACCAGGTGACGGGAAGGAGCGCGGAGGCGCGGAAGCGCCACATCATCTCCCCGGCGATCACCGCGGGAAAGAAGGTGGTGGTGCTGGGGAGCAGCTGGCACGAGGACGAGGAGGTTGTACTCCCCGCATGCCTCCGCCTGCAGTCGGAATCCGGCAACGTGCTCGTCATCGTCGTCCCGCACGAGCCGACGGAGGAACATATCGAGGAGCTGGAACGGGACATCGCGGGAAAAGCCGCCTCGATCCGGTTCTCCGGGCTGAACGAGTATGCGGGGGAGACCATCATCATCGTCGACAGCGTGGGGATCCTCCTCGTCCTTTACGCGCTCGCCCATATCGCGTATGTCGGCGGAAGCTTCCGACAGGGGATTCACAACGTTCTCGAAGCGGCCGTCTTCGGCATCCCCGTCCTTTTCGGTCCGCGCCACAGGAACTCGCATGAGCCGATCATGCTCGTGGAAGGCGGCGGGGGGTTTGTCGTCGAAGACACCGCGGACATGTACAGGACGCTCCAGAACCTTCTCGAGGACGACGGGGCACGGCAGGCCTCCGGGGAGCGCGCGGCAAAGTTTGTGGAATCGCATACAGGCGCCACTGCACGATTTCTCGAACATCTCGAGCGGAGACTCCCGAAACGTCTATGAGAATCGCATACTTTGACACCGTCGGAGGGATCGCGGGGGACATGACGATGGCGGCGTTCGTCAGCGCCGGAGTCGGGTTCGCGTCGCTCCAGTCGGAGCTCGGGAAGCTGGGGATCGGAGGGTTCGAGCTCTCCGCGCGCCACGTGAAGCGCAGCGCGGTGGACGCGCTCCACATCGACGTCATCACGACGGGGGGGGAACACGTCCACAGGACGATGAGCGACATCGAGGAGATACTCGACGGCTCGACGCTTTCCCCGTCCGTGAAGGAACGCTCGCGATCGATTTTCCGCGTCATCGCGGAGGCCGAGGCGCACGTCCATGCGACGACCCCCGATAAAGTGCATTTCCACGAGGTGGGGGCGCTCGATTCCATTGTGGACATCGTGGGGTGCGCGATCTGCCTCGAAGCGTGCGGCATCGAGGCGGTGTATTCCTCACCGGTGCGGCTGGGGAGCGGCGGGTTTATCACCACGCAGCATGGACGGATGCCGATTCCCGCCCCCGCCACCGTCGAGATTCTGAAGGGGTACCCCACGATCCTGACGTCGGTCCCGCATGAACTGACCACGCCGACCGGCGCGGCGATCATCAAGGCGCTCTCCTCCGGGCTCCTCGACGATGAACGCCTCCGGATCAGCGCGGTGGGCTACGGCGCGGGGACGAACGAGTTCGCCGAGATCCCCAATCTCCTCAGGATCATCATCGGCACGCTCGATTCACCGCTCGAGCAGGAGGATATCCTCTGCGTCGAGACGAATATCGACGACATGAACCCGCAGGCCTATCCGTACGTCATCGAGCTCCTGCTCGGCGCGGGAGCGCACGACGCGTACCTGGTCCCCATCATCATGAAGAAAGGGCGGCCCGGGATACTCCTTTCGACCATGGTCGCGGGGACGCACCTGGAAGCCGTCGTGGGTGTGCTCTACAGGGAGACATCGACGATCGGTCTCCGCATTCAGCGGACGGGGCGACGGAAGCTTCCCCGCCGTCACCTGGAAGCCGTCACATCGCTCGGCACGGTGAAGGCAAAGGCGGTCATCAGGGACGGACGGGAGATCGTGACCCCGGAGTACGAGGAATGCAAGCGGATCGCGTCGGAGCGGAATATCCCGCTCCTCGACGTCATGAAGATACTCGAAAAGGAGCTGCGAGAGGGGACAGCCCCCGCATAGGATGTTTGCTCGCCCACAGCAGTTCAACGAACCCCAGGCATGACATGAAACCACAGGTCGCACTTTTCGCCGCAGGGATACTCGCCATGATCAACGGATGCTCAACCGAAAGACCTCCTTCGCCGTTGGCCGCGAAGATCACGCGCTTCGCTCCGACGCAGGTGAACGCGGACATTTCGCGCCTGAGCACGGGGGACCGGAAGGCGCTCATCAAGCTCGTGGAGGCCGCGAAACTCATCGACAGAATCTACGCGCGCCAGGTCTGGAGCGGAAACGAGGCGCTCCGCAAGGAGCTCGAGGCCGACAGGACGGAGGCAGGGGCCGAGCGGCTCCATTTTTACAATCTCAACATGTCCCCCTGGTCGAACCTGGACCACGACGAGCCGTTCATTTCCGGCGCCCCCCGCGTCAGACCCCCCGGTGCAAATTATTACCCCGAAGACATGACGAAGGAGGAGTTCAACGAGTGGGCCGGGACGCTGACCGAGGAGCAGAAGAAGGAGGCGACCGGATTCTTCACGACGATCAGGCGGAACGGCATCCGCCATCTGGTGACGGTGCCGTACAGCGAGGAGTACCGGGACCTTCTCATCCCCGCGGCGCGGCTCCTCAAGGACGCGGCGGCATCCACGGACAACGCGTCGCTCAGGACGTTCCTGACAAAACGGGCGGACGCGTTCACGAGCAACGACTATTACGAGAGCGACGTCGCCTGGATGGATCTCGACAGCCCGATCGAACCGACGATCGGCCCGTACGAGGTGTACCTCGACGGGCTGTTCAACTCCAAGGCCGCATTCGAGGCGTACATCTGCCTCCGGGACGATTCTTCGACGACGAAGCTGGCGCGGTTTTCCGAGCACCTGCAGGAAATCGAGAACGCCCTCCCGATCGACCCCCGGTACAGGAACCCGAAGCTGGGGGCGCTCTCCCCCATACGCGTCGTGGACGAGGTCGTGACGGGAGGTGAGGCGCGCGCCGGCGTGCAGACGGCGGCGTTCAACCTTCCGAACGACGAGCGCGTGACGGCGGAGAAAGGGAGCAAGAGGGTGATGCTGAAAAACGTGCAGGAGGCAAAATTCAGAAATATACTGAAGCCGATCACGGGAATCGCGCTCGACCCCGCACAGCAGCCGTACGTTTCGTTCAACGCGTTCTTCACGCACATCCTCGCGCACGAGCTGATGCACGGCCTCGGACCCCATACGATCGTGCTCCACGGCAAGCAGACGACGGTGCGCCAGGCGATGCAGGAACTGAGCTCGGCGCTCGAGGAGGCGAAGGCGGATATCAGCGGCCTGTTCGCCCTCCAGTACATGATCGATCACGGGATCGTCGACACCACGATGGAGAAGCAGATGTACATCACCTACCTCGCCGGCATCTTCCGCTCCGTCAGGTTCGGGATCAACGAGGCGCACGGACAGGGGATGGCGATGCAGTTCAACTACCTGATGGACGAGGGGGCGATCACGTACAACGAGGGATCGGGGGTTTTCGCCGCGGACGTCGCGAAATTCAAGGCGGGGGCACGGAAGCTGACCGGAGAGATCATGACGCTCCAGGCGCAGGGGAACTATGAAGGGGCGCGCACCCTCCTCATCAAGTACGCGGTGATACGACCTTCGATGCAACGGACGCTCGACCGGCTGGCCCACCTTCCGGTGGACATCGAGCCGGTGTTTACGGGCGTGGAAGAGCAGACCAACTGAGACAACGAAGGGGGAAGAGGATGAGCGTATCTCTGAAAAACCTGAATGTCCTCATCACCGGCGCGAGCAGCGGGATCGGGGAGGCATGCGCCGACGCGTTCGCCCGCGAGGGGGCACACCTCCTCCTGGCCGCCCGGCGGAAGGACCGGATCGAAAAACTCGCCGGGTCTCTGGAGGAGAAGCACCGTGTCATGACGCACGGCTTCGCCCTTGACGTGAGAAACCAGCAGGAGGTGGAACAGGCGATCGCGTCTCTCCCCCCCGCGTGGGATCACATCGACATACTCGTGAACAACGCCGGGCTGAGCCGGGGGCTCACGAAACTCCACGACGGGGAGATCCGGGACTGGGAGGAGATGATCGACACGAACGTCAAGGGGCTCCTGTACGTGACGCGCGCCGTCCTCCCGGGGATGGTGAAAAGAAACAGCGGGCACGTCATCAACATGGGATCGATCGCCGGGCACGAGTTGTACCCGAACGGCAACGTTTACTGCGCGAGCAAATATGCCGTCGCCGCCATTTCGAAGGGACTGAGGATGGATCTCCTCGGGACGAACGTGCGCGTCAGCTCGGTGGACCCGGGGCTCGTGGAGACCGAATTCAGCGAGGTGCGGTTCCGCGGGGACAAGAAGCGCGCGGCGCAGACATATCTGAACATGCGCCCGCTGAAGGGGGAGGACGTCGCCGAAGTTGTGATATTCTGCGCGACGCGCCCTCCCCACGTCGACATCGAGCAGGCGATCGTGATGCCGACGGATCAGGCTTCCGTCAACCACGTGCACAGGTCAGCGTGAAGCCCGGGGCCGGGACCGGCGGGACGGCGGACGACCTGCACCTGTTCACGCACGAGAACCTTCTCGCACAGATCGAAACGGCGCCGTTCAGACTCGGTGCGTATACGGTGAGGTTCTACACGGAGAAGGGGAAACCGGTCAACAGGGTGACGCCGGAGACCGCCGAGTTTTATCTTTATCCCTCCGGCGGTACACTGAGGGACAGCGCGTTCAATCTCGTGTTTTACGATTCGCGGTACGATACGTACCGCGGGTTCACACCTCCCCATTTGAAGAAACAGTGACGATGGCTTCCCCCCCTCCGTGCATGACGGCGGACGCGCCGCTCGCCCCGCTGACGACGATCGGGCTCGGCGGAAACGCCCGGTGGCTTGCCCGGTGCACGAACGCCGATGAACTGCGCGCATCCCTCGGGTTCGCAGCACGGGAGGGGCTTCCCGTCCAGGTTTTTTCAGGGGGGAGCAACATCATATTCGCGGACGAAGGGTTTGACGGGGTCGTCGTGAACGTCGCCAACCGCGGCATACGCGAAGAGATTTCGGAGGAGGAGGTCAGGCTTTCCGCCGGAGCCGGGGAGCCGTGGGACGGAATAGTCCGCCTTGCCGTGGAGCGAGGATGGGGGGGAATCGAGTGCCTCTCCGGAATTCCCGGTTCGGCGGGGGGGACCCCCGTGCAGAACGTCGGGGCATACGGACAGGAGGTGTCCGACACCCTCACGTCCGTCCGTGCGCTCGACCGGCGTACGCTCTCGGAAAAGGAATTTTCCCGCGACGAATGCGGTTTCGGTTACCGGGAGAGCCGCTTCAAGAAGGATGACGCGGACCGGTTCATCATTACCGAAGTGCGTTTCCTCCTCCGGAAAAACAGGACGCCGGAGATACGGTACGCCGAGCTCCGGAAGGAACTCGACGCGCGGGGAGGAGTGCTCACACTCCGGGCCGTCCGCGACGCCGTGATAGGACTGCGGCGGAGGAAGTCCATGGTCATCGATCCGGCCGACGGGAACTCCCGGTCGGTCGGTTCGTTCTTCACAAACCCGGTCGTGACAGAAGAATTCTTCGCATCGAGAATGAACGGCATTCCGGTCCCGACCTATCCCGCTCCCGGCGGGGTGAAGCTCTCCGCGGGGTGGCTCGTCGAGCAGGCCGGGTTTCCCAGGGGATTCGCGAGACCGGGAGCGGGGATCTCCGACAATCATGCACTTGCGATCGTCAACCGGGGGGGAACGACGTCGGACGTGCTGACGCTCGCATCAGAGATCGAGAAGGGGGTAGAGATGAAATTCGGCGTACGTCTCCGGCGGGAAGCAGTCGTGGTCATGCGCACCCCGGGGAAACCATGAACATACGGGGAGTGATATTTGACTTCGGACGCGTACTCTGCGACTTCGATCTCGGGAAGTTCGTCGCGCGCGCCGCGACACATTCGTCCCTCTCGCCGCAGGCGCTGAAGGAGACGATGCCGCAATCGGAGACGGCCGCGGTGCGCTATGAGACCGGGCTCATCTCTTCGCAGGAATTCTACAGGAGCGTGTGCGCCATCGCTTCGCTCACGATGTCGGAGGAGGAGTTTGTCGGCGCCTACACGGATATCTTCACGCCGAAACCCGCGACGATCGAACTCGTGAAGCGTCTCAATGGACACTACACGCTCGGTCTCTTATCGAACACGAACGAATGGCATTATGAGTTCGGGATCAAGCCGGTCGGGCTCCTCCCCTATTTTGACGCCGTGACTCTTTCGTTCGAGGTCCGCGCCATGAAACCCGATCCGAAGATATACGCCGATATGCTGGGAAAGCTCGCACTGCCGGCGGAGGCCTGCGTCTACATCGACGATATACAGGAATACGTGGAGGGGGGGCGGCGGGCCGGGCTGAACGCAATTCGTTACACGACACACGAGCGATTGCTCGAGGATCTGAAAAGAGAAGGGGTAGAGATACCACCCGAATGAGAGGAGCAAATGGCAACGATCATTCCCGCTCCCGCGCGGATCGAGTCCGCGGGGAACAAACCGAAGATCATTGAAGAGTACATCGGCAGGGTGAATTCCGGAACCGACGCGGTGAGTATCGCCCGGATGAAGAGCCCGTCCGGATGGACCGAGCCGCCGCAGACACCGGAGTTCGACGAGTACACGGTGGTGTTGAGCGGGACGCTCCGTGTGACGCATTCCTCGGGGGAAATCGACGTGCGGGCGGGGCAGGCGATCATCGCGCACAAGGGGGAATGGGTCAGGTATTCCTCCCCGTACCCGGAGGGGGCGGAATATATCGCCGTGTGTCTGCCTGCATTCTCGCCCGATACAGTCCGGCGAGGGATATGAAGCGTTACGCCGACGTCTCCCTCCCCGTCACCCTCGACAGGGAATTCACCTACCTCATACCCCCCGCACTCGAGAGCGCCGCTCTTGTGGGCACACGCGCCGTCGTGCCCTTCGGCCGGAAGTACGCAACCGGACTGATTACGGGACTCCCCGCAGCGACGACCGTCACCGGTTTGAAGCCGATTCACGACATCATCGATCCCTCTCCCATCGTTTCCGACGAGCTTCTCTGGCTCTGCAGGTGGATCGCCGGATATTATCTCTCGCCGCTGGGAAATGTCCTGAAAGCGGCAATGCCGCAGGGATTTTCCCCTTCCAGCCGCCGGATGGTCCGGGCGCTCGGAACGCTGACCCCTGACGCGGTGGCAGCGTTGAAAACCCGCGCCCCGAAGCAGGCGGAAGCGGCCGCGTTCATACTGACGAGGCGGGCGGCCTCCTCAGCAGAAGTGGCTCGCAAGACCGGCGCGCGTCAGATCCACACCCTTCTGAACGACCTGGTCCGTGCAGGACTTATCGCATCGGAGGAGCAGGTCCCCCGCCCCTCCGTAAAGCCAAAGGTCGTGGAGATGGTGCGCAGAGATCTTCTGAACCCGGATCTTCTGAGGAGAGCGCACGATTCTCTTTCTCCGCGAAAAAAGAAAGCCCGGGGGCTGATTGAACACCTCCTCGCAGCGGACCCGGCGCCGGGAGCCTCAACGGCGGTGGCCGACCTGCTGAGGCATACCGGTGCGACGCTCTCACAGTTCCGGGAACTTGTCGGCGCAGGCGTCATCGTTACGGAGCGGGTGGAGGTGTCGCGGGAGCAGGATTTCGGCACGGAGGTGCAGACGCTCGCGATACGGCTCAACGATGCGCAATCGTCCGTACTCGCCGCGATCAAGGGGGGACTGGAGCGCGGCGGCGGGACATATCTCGTGCACGGCGTGACAGGGAGCGGGAAGACGCAGGTGTATATCGAAGCGATACGGCTCTGCCTTTCTCTCGGGAAATCGGCGATCGTCCTCGTTCCGGAGATTTCACTCACTCCACAGATGGTACGCCGGTTCAAATCGCACTTCGGCGCCGATGTCGCGGTGGTGCACAGCCGGATGTCCCCCGGGGAACGGCATGATGCATGGCGGAGGGCGTACAGGGGGGAAGCCAGGATCATCATTGGACCGCGTTCCGCAGTATTCGCGCCCCTCTCACACCTGGGGCTGATCGTCGTCGACGAGGAGCATGAGGCGTCGTACAAGCAGTTCGATTCCTCTCCCCGCTACAACGCGCGCGACGTCGCCGTGGTCCGGGGAGGGCACGCGGGCGCGGTCGTCGTGCTCGGGTCAGCGACACCGAGCGTGGAATCGTACAACAACGCCGAAGGGGGGAAGTACACGCTCCTCGGGATGCCGAAACGGATAGACGACGTTCCGATGCCCTCCATCGCACTCGTGGATATGACCGCCGAACGAAAGCGACTCTACGCCGCCCTGAAGGAGTCTCTGCCGCCCGACCAGAGATCGCCGTTGAAGAATTTCGTCCAACCGTCGGTCTCGGGGGTGCTCCGCGCGAAGATACAGGAACGGATTGAAAGGAAGGAAGGGACGATACTTCTGCAGAACCGGCGGGGGTTCGCCCCGTTCGTGGAGTGCGCCGAATGCGGCTACGCCGAGATGTGCGACAATTGCAATGTGACGCTGACGTATCACCTGACGAAGAAACATCTCCGCTGCCATTACTGCGGTCTTATCCGCACCCCCCACATACTCTGCCCCACGTGCGGCGGCGCGGACATCAGGCTCCGCGGAGTCGGGACGCAAAAGGTGGAAGAGGAACTCGGGGCAACGTTTCCCGGCGCCCGCATTCAGCGGATGGACATGGATTCGACAACGCGGAAGGGGGCGCATGACAGGATCCTCCGGTCGTTTGCCCGCGGCGAGACGGACATACTCCTCGGGACGCAGATGGTCGCCAAAGGGCTGGATTTCCCCCGCGTGTCGCTCGTGGGGGTGATCTCCGCGGACACGCAGATGCTCCTTCCCGATTTCCGCGCCTCCGAGCGGACGTTTCAGCTCCTGACACAGGTGGCGGGGAGGGCGGGACGGAGCTCCCTCCTGGGTGAGGTGCTTATTCAGACCCATCAACCCGGGCACTATACGCTCGTCCACGTCCTGGATCACGACTTCATGGCGTTTTACGAGGAGGAGCTCCGAACCCGGCGCGAGCTCGCGTATCCCCCCTTTTCACGTCTCGTGCTTGTGGAATCACGGGGGCCGAACGAAGATCATGTCCGTGATGAAGCGGAACGGTTCGCCCGGGCGCTCCGGGAGGAAGGGATTCGCGCGACGCTCCTCGGGCCGGCACCCGCGGTGATAAGCAGGATAGACAAGAGATACCGCTGGCATCTTATACTGAAGTGCCTCAAGGAGGAAGACCCTTCCGGGAACGCCGTGAGGGAGGTCATACACAGGGCGATGGGGAAGACGGCACCCCGGCGGAAGGTGGAGGTTCAGCTCATCGTCGACGTGGATCCGGCAGGACTCATGTAGCTCGTCCCGCGGGCGCCAGAACGACACGCCGGGGCGAATCCACCGGCGGACCGGCGGCACATGTCCGGCCGATGGAGCGCGCTCCGCGCGTGAAGAATTGTCCGGAATTCGCTATCATAGCATCGATCCGCTCCCCGGAGTGGCGCGATCCACACACGCCGAAGGAACCCCGTTCGCATGAAACAAAATACGACAGGCGCTGTACTGACACGGCTTTCCGAGTCGTATATACGGCTCGTCCTGGCCGTCGGGGCGCATGACGCCGATTACGTCGATGCGTACTACGGCCCCGACGCGTTCCGGGAGGAGACGGTTCCCCTGGAGTCGATACGGAGGCGGGCGGTCTCCGCAATCGCCGAGCTGAAGATGCTCTCGCCGACACGGATGGACGATATGGTCCGTCTCCGCCACCGGTACATCCTTCGCCAGCTCCAGGCACTCCTTGCGAAAGTGGACATACTCGGCGGGAAGGTGATGACGTTTGACGAGGAATCGCAGGCCCTGTACGATGCGGCTGCCCCCTCCTACAGTGAAGAACATTTCACGACCCTGCGCGACGAGCTGGGCGCGGCACTGCCGGGGAAAGGGGAAGTCCCGGCACGGTTCGACGCATACAGGGCCGGGTTCGTCATCCCGAAGGAGAAGCTCGACAGCGTATTCAAGGCCGCAATCGAGGAAAGCAGGAAGCGCACGGCAAAACGGATACCGCTCCCGGAGGGAGAGAGCTTCACGGTCGAGTACGTCACGGATAAACCATGGAGCGGATACAACTGGTTCAAGGGGAACTGCCACAGCCTGATACAGGTGAATACCGATCTTCCCATCACCGTGGACAGGGCGGTGGATCTCGCGAGTCACGAGGGGTACCCCGGCCACCACGTCTATAACGCCCTCCTCGAGACGCATCTCGTCCGGGAAAGGAAGTGGATGGAGTTCACGGTTTACCCTCTCTTCAGCCCGCAGTCACTCATCGCAGAGGGTACCGCGAACTTCGGCATCGAGATGGCATTTCCGGGGGAAGAACGCGCGGAGTTTGAGCGGGAAGTGCTGTTTCCCCTCGCGGGGCTTCCTCCGGCCGAAGCCGGGGAGTATTACAGAATACACGCGCTCTTTCTGAAACTCGCGTACGCGGGGAACGAGGCCGCGCGGAAGTATCTCGACGGAAAGTGTACGAGGGAGGAGGCCGTATCGTACCTGACGAGTTTTGCCCTGATGCCGGCGGACAGGGCGCTCCAGCGGACGAAGTTCTTCGACAAGTACAGAAGCTACGTGATCAACTACAACCTCGGGCAGGATATGGTGAAACGGTATATCGAATCCGCGGGGGGCGTCGCAAAGAGGCCCGAGGTGCGGTGGAGGATTTTCGAGGAGCTCATTTCATCGCCGCGACTTCCGTCAGGCCTCCTTTGACTCGCGGAGTTCGTTTCGCAGGAGAGCCAGTTCCTGGGCGAGGAGCCGGTTCTGGTGTTCGAGCCTGGTCGCCACAACGGAGAGATGAACGAGGAATATGGCGACCGCGAAGAGGGCGGCAAGAAATATGAGAGAAGGCGCGTAGAACACGCCGAGGAGCGCGGCAAACCTGTCGAGTCCGGACCGCCAGAACGACATGACGAGAAGGGCGACGGTGCACACGACCCAGATTATCGCGTACTCCTCTCTCAATTTTCCCCTCAGTATCAGCCTCCCGATGAACAGAAGGAAGAAGACGCTGCCGATGATGCTCAGGATCTGAATCCGAAGAGGGACAACCGTATCCATGACGTCTTCCTTCCTCTATAATTTGTGCGTGCGGAGAACTGTCATCAGCATGGCGAGCGTGGCCCTGAACAGGTAGAGGAGGCCGACAAGCATTCCGATCGACGAATGCCCCCCCATCCGTTCATTCATGTGGACGGAGACCTCCGTAACGCGGAGTTTCCTCCGCGTGAACAGGATGATGGACTCGGGCTCGGGGTACTGGTCAGGGTATTCCTGGATGCACAGGGCAAGCGCCTTCCGGTTCATCGCGCGAAATCCCGACGTGCTGTCGGTGATGCGGCGGCGCAGAAACACCCCCTGGAGGGCGTTGAAGTAGCCGATCCCGATCCGTCTGGCGAACGAGGAGCGCGATCCGCCGATGCCGATAAACCTCGAGCCGATGACGACGTCCGCCGTCCCGTCGACGAGAGGTTTCAGGAGTATGCCGATTTCGTCCGGCTCGTGCTGGCCGTCGGCGTCGATCTGCACGAGATAGTCACAGTTGCGGGCGTACGCATAGCGGAACCCGAGCTGCGTTGCCGCCCCCTTCCCGACGTTGAACGGGAGACTGAGAAGGACACAGGGGAGATTCCGGACCGCCGAGGATGTACCGTCGGTCGAGCCGTCATTGACAACGATGACGTCGGACCTGAGGCCGGAATGTTCGATCGAAGAGCGGATGTCGCTGACCACGCCCCTGATCGACTCTTCCTCGTTGTACGCCGGCACCACGACTGCGATATGGGGGGAGGGGGAATCCATGTGGCCCGTTCAACGTAGAGAATCGTAAGTCCAATTTCAACACACGCTATTTCACATATGGTTTCCTCACAGCCAGTCCCTCATCCCGCCGATCACCATGGTTCCTGATATGCTGGCGTTCCTGGCGCGCGCCATCGCCGGCGGGGCTTTCGCCGGAGGGATCGCCTTTCTCATCGGACGACGGGCGCTTCTCCTCCTGGATCTCAGGTTCGATTCAGGCTGGGAGGAGTTCTCCTTTTCCACGGCCGCGGGGCTCGGCATCGCGGCGCTCCTGGCGTTAAGCCTCGGGATCGGAGGCCTGCTCCGGCCAGTGTATTTCGGCGGCATGCTCGCCCTGTATTTGCTCCTCTCGCTTTTCCCCTGGGGTCACCCGCGTGTGCCCCCGATCCCGCGGGGCGCCCCGGATCCGCTCTACAGAACGGCGTTGACCGTCATCGTGATTCTTGCGGTTCCTCTTCTTCTCATTCCCCTCTATCCTCCGACCGGATCCGACGCCATCACGTATCACCTTGCGGTGGCACGGAAGTTCGCGGCTACGGGAGTCGTGAGCCCGACTCCCGAATTCCGTTATGCCGTATTTCCCGAGCTCGCGGAGATGCTGTTCGCGGGCTCGCTCCTCCTCGGAAACGAGATCACCACGCAGTGGATCAGCTTTCTCGCGCTCGCAGTGACGGCCGCCGCCGTGGTGGCGTTCGTCCGGAGGGGAAGCGGCGGCGGAGAAGGACTCTGGGGAGCAGCTCTTCTCCTGAACAGCAGTGCGATACTCCTTCTCGGAGGGGTCGCATTCGGGGATATGCTCCTGACGGCGTTCGTGACGGTGACATTCGTCGCGTTCGAACGGTGGCGCGGGGGGGACGGAGAATCATGGCTCGCCGTATCCGGTTTCATGGCCGGACTTGCCGCCGGCACGAAATACTCAGCGCTATTCTTCCCGCCGGTTCTTCTCCTGATGATACTCCCGGGTGCGGGCCGCCGGAAATTTCTCCGCTCATCGTTTATCTTCCTTGGATCGCTTGTCGTCAGCGGGGTTCCCTGGTATCTCTACAACTTCGTCTGGACCGGAAACCCGGTCTGGCCTTTCTTCTCGGGCATCTTCGGTCTCAAGTACTGGAACGCGACGGATATTGCGGCGCAGACGGCTGATCTCGTGTCGCAGTACGGATCGGGGAAGAGCCTCACCTCTCTCCTCATGCTCCCCTGGAATCTCTTCTTCCACACCGAGCTGTTCCATTCCGAAGGGTCTCTCTCGTATGTGCTCCTGGCAGGAATCCCGTTCGCTCTGTACGCGGCCGTGCGGGACAGGGGGGCACGCCGTCTGCTCGTTGCGGCGGGTGCGTATACACTCTTCTGGTTTTTCACCGCCCAGTTGCTCCGGTATCTGATCCCGGTTGTCCCTCTCTACTGCGCTGCGGCAGCCACCGGCGCAGGTCTGTTCCTGCGGCGGAAGGTACCTCCCGTGGTTCTTCCGCTCGTGTTCGCGATCGGGGCCATGGTCATGTTCGTTCCCTCACTCTATTACACCCTCCGTGCCGAGGGAAGAGCGGGCTTCCCGCCCTCAAGCGCCGCAGGGAGAGACAGATATCTCGAGAGCCGCCTTCCGTCGTACGGCGCGGTGAGGCTTCTGAATGACCGGGGCGGAAGAGGATTTACGCTGTACTCCTATCATGATCCGCAGATGGCGTATTTCACGAACGGCGGGTTCAGGGGGGATTATTTCGGACCGTGGCGATATTCAATTATCGAAAGTGCCTTGGACGGTCCAGAGGATTCCCTCCGTTCGGCGCTGCACATTCTGGGGGCAGATTATCTTCTCGTCAGGGATGACAGTTCTGGGTGCGGCTGCAGAGAAGATTGGCTTACGCGCCGGTTCGTTGTGCCATGGTACCGCTCGACGGGAGTGGCGCTCTTCCGGGTATCATCGATTCCGATCGCCCCTTCGTACGGCCCGGAACTTGCCCCCGGTGTTCTGAGTGCGGGAACAGATGATCCCGTACTCGGGATGATCCGATTTGCCGCCAAGGAGGGGAGGATGTATCTCTGCGCGTGCACCGGATCGGCGGATTCCGAGTATGCCAATGCCACGCTCGGGATTTCATGGCTCGATGACCACGGGAAACAGATACGCACGGACGAGGCCACCGGCGTCTTCTTCAGAAAGAGCTCTGTACTGAAATTGCTCTCCACGTCCCCCTCGGGCACCACATCGGCCTCCCTCACGCTTGGCGCGCTGGGAGGAGCTGCGCTCAAAGTTTCACGCGTCTCGGCACGTGAAATCGGGTTTGTTACCGCGCTTCCCTGAGACGCGGGAGCAGGAAGCGCTGAACCTCCTCTCCATCCGGGTCTTCAATGCACCGCGGGCGTAGTGGATCCGCCCGACTGATCCCTCCGCTCAGAGACGGCCGGGGGACGGGTCCGCCCCCGGCACCCTTGCTCACCCGGGGGCAATGAAGTGTGTTCCCCGGTCAAGGATCGAAGAGCGACCCCTGCGCCGTGACGCGGGAGACGGCCGGGGGTTTCTTCTTTTTCAGCGGGCAGCCGTACACGTCGCGCAGTTTCTCCACGTCGTAGCCGAACGGCAGGAGGAGGGTCTCGACGGCTTTCAGCGCCATGTCCGTGTACGTTTCGATGTCGTACCCTTCGGAGGATTCGTAGAGGGGGACGGGGAGCGCCTTCGCGGGCTTCTTTTTTCCGGAGGCGTCGACGATGATGTATTCGACCATTTCTCCCGGGGCAAGGTGCACGCCCGCTTCGTCGAGGGCTTTCGCGGCGCCGGCGCTTGCGGTGTTTGTCGTGTATTCTTCCGGATCCCGGCTCAGGTGGCGGCGGATGACAAGCTCGAGCGGGTTCGCGGTTCCGGAGCGGAGGAGCACGATTGCTTCGCCGGCCTTTGCAAGGGCAGCAGGGACGAGCTCTTCGACCTTTGCGACGGTGGGGGCCGCGCCGAAGATCTGGAGCATTTCCCCCTGAAGGCGCTTGATGAAGACGGGGGTGTCGCGCCGCCGGACCTCGATGCCGCGGATTTTGATCTCGTTGTTCGCGTACCAGCCAACGTACCGGTTGGCGGTCGGTATGCGGGGATCCATTTTCGACGACGGGAAGAGTATCCAGTTGTACATCCCCTCGAGTGAGATGTCGATCCCGACGATCCTCCGCACCTCCACGGCGAGCGATTCGTAATCCGCTTCGGTCGCTCCCTCCCTCCAGAGCCACATGCAGTCGACGATCGCGTGGATGAATTTGTATCCCCGCTCTTCGGCGATTTCCTTGGCACGCAGGATCGCTTCGCGTGAGAATGCGTTCACCGATTCGTGCGCCTCGATCCGCCCGAAACGGGCGTTCTTGTAGCCGAGGTAGCCGAAGCAGGTGACGAGCATCCATTTGAGCGCGTTCTGCCGCCGGTCATACAGCTTCCATTTCTCGTCCCCGGCACGCTTGAGGGCTTTCTTCGTCTTCTTGTACGCGGACCGCTTCGTGACGACGGTGCGGAGCGTGGCGGGGACGATCCCTTCCCGGCGCTCGCAGATGGTGTAGCCCAGCTCGGGGACCGCTGCGTTGCTGCAGCAGCGGCAGTTGACGGTCTCCGGGGAGACGTTGTGCTCGACCATGATCGTCGGGTACATCGAGACGAAGTCCATCTCCGCGACCTGCTCGTGGAATCCCATGACCGGCTGGAATATGAGCCCCCCCCGGTCGGCAAGGAGAAGCGTGGAGGCGGATTTGAATTCTTCGGGCTCCCGCTTTTTGGCCGGTATGAGATACCCGTTGCGCGACGCCCAGGAGAGCTGCATCGAGGAAAGCGCCGACCCGATCGTCGCGCGGGACTGGTGCTGCACGGGAAGCTGGGTCAGGCGCGCGATTTCCGCGACGCCGTCGAGACTCGCCTCCCCCATCATGAACGAGTTCTCGGTGTCGAGATGCCAGCGCCCGGCAAGCTCGAACGCGCCGTCCTTGTGGACGATCTTCCCGTACGCGAAGTAGCTCGTTTCCCCTGTCGTGAAGTACCCCGCGTCAGGGTCCCTGTTGAGCGCCAGCGGGAGCCCCTCCTCGGCGGCGATGCGCGTGAGCATCGGGAGGAGTATGGCGTCCCCGTATTCTGTCATGATGATGTCCGGGTCGCACCGCGCGAGATGGCGGTTGAGCGATCCGATCACCCCGGCAGGCTCCTCGTTTTCAAGCGCGTAGGTGCTCCCCTCGTATCCGACCTCGAGCTGGTACGTCTTCCGGTATTTCGGCGAGACGAAGTCCGGGATGTTCCTGAGCGTCATCGTCACAAGGGGAGGGAGCAGGTACTCCAGCGCGGCGGGATCGTCGTCGAGTTTCCAGCCGGCGAGACGCCCTTCGCCGTCGATCGCGTACTCGGCAAAGGCGAGCGGGAAGAGCCCCGTCCTGTAGAGGTAGAGCTGCTGGGAGGAAATGTCGGAGTCGAAGAAGACGAAATGCGGGAAGTGCGGCTCGAGGCGGCGGACGACGTCCTTCAGATGGAGCGTATCATGCACGGTGACGCGGAGAACATCCCATTCTTCGTTCGTGTAGATTTCCTTCCGCACCGTCCTGTCGAGCGTGACACGGAAGGGAAAGAGACGCACGATGGCCGCGACGCGCGCCTCGTCCGATGACGGGACATGCATGTAAAACCACGGAGCGAACGCGTCGTGGCAGCAGTGCCGCGCCCCGTCGCGGTCCACAAGCCAGAGCGTGATTCCCCGCCGTGACGGATAGAGGTCAAACAGCCACCCGGTGATTGTCCGCGTCGTCGTCATGCCCCGCTTCCAGTTGTTTCATCCGCTGCTGCAGGTCCGCGATGATCCTGTGCTGCGCCAGGAGCATGCACATGGCGATGCTTTCGAAGGGGATCGGCCTTGCGGCGTATGCGCTCCCCGCAAGCTGGAGGCGCGCCGCGCGGAAGAGTTCGTCAAGCGCCTCCTGGTCTTCCCTGCGCAGCCCGCGCCGGAATTTTCCCCAGCTTTCCATCTCCTGCTGGATGACCATCGTGAACGTCGGTACGGTCCGTCCCATGAAATGCACCCTCCTTTATCGTATGACCGCTCTTTCCCCCCTGTGCACCGGCCGCCCCGGTGAGAATTTCCGGCAGGAGCCGCTGGCTCCCCGCGTCTTCGACGAGCCGGTACACGCGGTCCATGACCGTCATCATGCGCGGGAACAGCGCGTTCCGCTCCTTCGAGTCGAGCTTCACGTCCAGCGAGGCAAGAAGCACGGCAACATGGTCCTGCCTGAGGGCCCGGAGTGCGACGGCGATCCTCTGCAGTCCCGCTTTCACCTGGAAGAGCGGCGCCTGTTCGTCGTAGAACGTGTCAAGAAGGCCGAATATGATGACGACGGGGGAGCCCCGCTGCCGGACGAAGATGGGGAGGCGTTCCGTGATCACGGCTTCCATCTGGTAGCAGGTGAACGCCCGGGAGATGAATATGTTGTCAAGCAGGCTCTCCGGGGTGATCCTCCGCCCGTCCGGGCGCACCCCCGCGTGTCTCCGCGCAAACTCGGCGAGGTAGTACGCGTCGAACCGGTTCGTGCCGTCCACGAGCGTCACCGGCATGCCGCCCAGAAGCACGTGCGCCGCAGCCGCAAGGGAGATGCGGAAGACTCCCCCCGTGCCGTGGATGCAGTACAGTTTTCCCGGCGGGGCGGACTTGAACTGCTGCACGAGCTGCGTGTACGGAACGGGCGAATCAGTGTTCATGGCTTCACGCCGCTTTTCGTTTGATGGGTGAGCGGCGGGCGAGTTCGGGATCGAGCCCGGCCAGGAGACGCGTGAGCGCGCGTGCTCCGGTCCCGCCCGGCGCCGGAGATACCGCCGTTTCCTCTCCGTCCGTGAGATATGCATAGAGCGTCTTTTCTTCTCCGAGGCAGATCCGGACCGCCTCGCGGAATCCCGCCCATTCCTCTCCTTCTTCCTCCATCGCCAGGCACGCCGTGCGCAGGACGCAGGTGCCGGTTCCGAGCGTGCCGGAGACGCGGAGGGCGTCGAGAAGCGGAACAGGGGCCGGCACGTGGATGACGTTCCGCCCGCGCAAGGCCGCGAGGTACTCCGGCAGTATGAACCGGGACGTGCCGTTTTCCACCGCGTAGCTGTACCCCGCAGGGAGCGCATCGAGACAGGGGAGGAGCGCGCGGAGGAACCCGTCGAAATCCATCGCTTCGGTCCTGCAGACGTTTCCAATCTTCAGCATCACGAGACGAACGGAGGTCCCCAGGAGCCGCGCCACAGGCATGAACGTTTCGGCGATGCAGCCGGGGTCAAGGAAATGCCTGTTGACTTCCCCCCGCGTTTTCCCGTCGGGATGCCCGTACGGAAACCGGTACACCATCGGCCCGTCGTCGATGAAGAGCGTCCATGCGAAGCCGTCCCCGGCCTGTCCGTTCATCCGGGAGAGGAGCGCGGGATCGGGCGCGCACCGGCGGCCGCAGGGGAGCAGGGCCGTGTCAAAGAGCCGGGCATAGTCCCGTATGACCCCGCGCGGCTCCCGGTAGAGCAGCCCGCTCCAGAAAGCGGACGAGCGGGGGGAGAGACCGATATGGATGCTGTGCCTCCTCCAGGCGCGGAGGCGGGGAAGAAGCTGTTCCCCCGGGTCGTCGCTGCGCGCGATCATTCCCGTTCCTCCCTCCGCTCCGCCGCATTGCAGGTGATCCCCCAGCGGATGCTGTCGTACCCGTACCGGGTCTGGAGGCCGTCCAGCCGCCGGTGGAGCGTGCCGAATTTTTCGGCGGCAGTGACGCCGAGGTCAAGCTGGGCCCCTTCCGCCCCCGAAAGATTGGACACCTTCACGCCGACAAGACGGACGAGCTGCCCCGGAGCGGAAAGCGCCGCGAGGAGCCGCCGGGCGGCAGCGAAGACGTCCTCTTCGTTCGACGAGGGACGCCGGAGCGTAGACTGTTTCTGCACCGTCGTGAAGTCGGCAAACCGCACGCGCACGGTGACGGTGGAGGCCAGGAGCTCATCCTGCCGGAGCGTCTTGCAGCAGCGTTCCGCGAGGCAGTAGAGCGTGGCGCTCACGCGCTCGCTGTCGGCGGTGTCCGTGCCGAATGTCCTGTCGCGGGAAATCGATTTCTCGACGTGATCGTGCGGAAGTATCGCCTCGTCGGAAGGGAGGGCGCACGAAGCGATAAAGGAGCAGAGGGAAAACGTGCGGAGCCGTTCCGCGTGCAGGGGGGGATACTGTCCGGCCGCACGCGTGTTGCGCTCCACGTAGGTTACGGCGTCCCGCACCGTTCTGATGCCGTGCGTGTGGAGATGCGGAAGCGTCCGGGGGCCGATGCCGGGAACCGCTTCCGCCGGGAGCGGATCCAGGAACTCGCGCTCGGTCCCCGGCCGTATCACGACGAGCCCGTCCGGCTTGTTCACGGAGGCGGCGATCTTCGCGCACACCCTGTTCGATGCGGCGCCGATCGAAACGCTCAGCCCGCATTCACGCCGTATCCGCTCCTTCATCGCCTCCGCCATGCGGCGCGGGTCGTGCCCCCAGAAATGCAGGCATCCGGTCACGTCCATGTACGCTTCGTCCACGCTCACCTGTTCCATGTCGGGGGTGAAATCCCGGAGTATCGTCATGACTTTTTCCGAATATTCGCCGTAGAGCCGGTAGCTTCCCCGCATGAATACCGCATCGGAAGGAAGCATCCGCGCCGCGGTGCGAAGCGGCATCGCGGTGCGCACGCCGTATTTCCTCGCCTCGTAGTTCGGACACGCGACGATCCCCCTGTCGGTGCGCAGTCCCCCGACGCACAGCGGTTTGCCGCGGAGTTCGGGGTGCAGGGCAATTTCGACGGAGGCGAAGAAACAATCGATATCAAGAAGAAAGAATGTGCGCATGGTCGTGTCTCTGGCATTCCCCGCACACGCCGCTGCGGTCCGCGGTGTACCGGCATGAACATTCGCGGCACAGTGTCAGGGTGTGGAGGGCACAGGAGGGACACTGGATGTCTCCCCCCAGCGTATCGTCCGCCATCCCGTAAAACTCCTCCAGCTCGCGGGCGCTCAACGTCCGCTCGCACACGCAGCATTCCGCCGGCGACAGGACATACAGCAATTCGGTGCGGATCATATCTTTCACCTCCTGTTCGGTCGGTAATTCCCGTGCGCGGGTCCGGAAAAATGATACGACATTTTTGTCGTGTTGTCAATGAGCAGGTAACAAATATGTCGTATGCGTTTCCGCACAAAACATCTGAAGTTGTTGAAGAATAACGCGGGACGGGCCTCCATATAAAAATAAATTCCATCCGATCTCGTAAACGCCCGCAGAGACATGTAGTTACTCATACCGGCACCCCGGGACCAGGGGGGAGCCGGGGAAAAGGTCGTTCCGCCGTTTCCTGCCGGCCCGCCGCTTCCACGGACCGCATGACGACGGCAAGCCGGGCACCCCGTCCTGTCCCCCGGCAGGATGGGGTGCCGGCGGTTTCCGCACCGGGGGATCGCACGACGTGCGGCTCCCTCCTTCTTCCCGTCGCGAATTCCATCTTTCCCCTCATCTCCCGCTGAATCTTTGTCTTTCATCTCAGTGTTCCGTTTTGTACATTTTGCCCGTCCCGAACTCTCCCCACACAAGAAGGATCCCCTCCCATGAACGAAACACCGGTACAGGCAACCCCGGCGGAAGAGGTGAAGCCGATGTCGTTCAGCGACAAACTCGTCGGCGTGTTTGCCTCACCCTCAGAATTGTTCGACAATGTGCGGCAGACCCCGCCGACAAGCAGCAACTGGGTGATTCCGACATTGCTCCTCATCGTCGTCGGCATCATCATGGCGTACCTGATCACGAGCAACCCGGTTCTCTCGGACCAGATGAAACGGATGACGAGCGAACAGATGGAGAAAGGATTGCAGAAACAGCTCGCGGCGGGGAAGATCACGCAGGAACAGGCGAACCAGGCCCGCGACCAGATGTCCGGGATGGGACAGACCGGCACCATGATATTCTCGTATGCCACCGCCGTCATCGGCCCGTTCTTCGCGCTGTTTCTCGGAAGCCTCGTGTTCTGGCTCCTCGGAAAGGGCGTGATGAAAGCAAGCGTACCGTACATGAAGGTTGTGGAGGTGGTGGGACTCACGTTCTTCATCTCGATGATCGAAAGCGTCGTGACGACGATCCTCGCAATCGGCATGAGCACGATGTTCGCTTCGCCAAGCCTGGCGCTCTTCATCTCCGACTTCTCCATCGACAACAAGATGCACCTGCTCGCCGCTTCGGTGAACGTGTTCACGTTCTGGACGCTCGCGGTGACGGGTGTCGGACTGGCGCGCCTGTTTCAAAAAGACACGCCGAAGGTGCTTGTGCTGGTCTTCGCGCTCTGGATACTCTGGACCATATTCAAGGATTTCGGTCTTACGGCATTGAGGGGCTGACCCCGTTCCGGTTGTCGTGTACGGCCCGCCGGCACTCCCGGCGGGCTTTTCCTTTTTCCTCACGGGTGTGTTATATTGAGGCATGGCGAAGAGGAAACAATCTCCGGATACGCTTCCGCTCTTTGACGACGTCAGCACGCCGCGTGCGGACGCGCCGGCGGGATCTCCGTACGTTGAGCGTAACCGCGAACGGCTTCACCGCTGGGCGAGCAGGGGAATCTATTTCGGATCTTCCTCATGGAAGTATCCCGGCTGGCAGGGGATGGTGTACAACCGCGCCTACCCGTCGAAGAAGGCGTTTGAGAAGGAGTGCATTACCGAGTATTCCGGTCTTTTCCCGACCGTGTGCGCGGATTTTGCGCTTTATGACTTCCCGGACGCGCACCAGATGAAGGTTATCCATGAGAGCACGACGGATGATTTCAAGCTGTCGCTGAAGGTGACGGACCGGATCACCGTCAGGCGCTACCCAAACCTGCCGCGCCACGGAGCGAATGCCGGGCGGGAGAACCCTGATTTCCTGAATCTCGAGCTTTTCGAAGACGCGTTCCTCCGCCCCGTCGAGTCGCTCCGCAAGAAACGCGGGGTGATCATATTTGAGTTCTCTGCGTTCTATCCGAACTCGGGGGTCACGTACGAGAGGTTTCTCAGGCTGATGGACGACTTCCTTGCCCGTCTCCCGAAGGAGTTCTCCTACGCGGTGGAGATACGGAACAGGGAGTACCTGACGGCTGATTACCTCACGATGCTCTCCGACAGGGGTGTGGCGCACGTGCTGAACAGCTGGACGAAGATGCCGCCGATCATGGAGCAGATTCAGCTTTCGGGCGTTCTGAGCGCAAGATTCTCGGTAGCGCGGGCGCTCCTGAAACCCGGGAGAACGTACCAGGAGGCAGTGGATCTCTTTCAGCCGTATGCATCGATCAAAGAGGAGAACCCCGAGATCCGGCTCGGGCTCGCGGAGACCGTCCGGCGATGCGTCGCCGAAGGACGCCAGCTCTACGCGTACGTGAACAACAGGGCAGAAGGAAATTCGCCGAAGACGATCGAGGCGATTCTCGACCTGATCGACAAGTACCCCGTAGAGACGCTGTAAGCGGAATTCCGCCGGAAGGCAATGAAGAAATACACGCTCAAGAAATCCCTCTTCAAGGACGCTCCGGAACCGGAGCCCCCGCGGCATTTCCGGATCGACTACAGGAACCAGCTCAACCCGGCACAGTATCAAGCGGTGTCCTCCGTGAACGGACCGCACCTCATCATCGCGGGGGCCGGGACCGGAAAGACCCGCACGATCACGTACCGCGTCGCGTACCTCGTGGAGCTCGGTGTGAAGCCCGAGTCGATCCTCCTCCTGACGTTCACGCGCCGCGCGGCGCAGGAGATGCTTCGCCGCGCATCGATCCTCCTTGACGCGCGGTGCGAGAAGGTCGCCGGCGGGACGTTTCATTCGTTCGCCAATCTCGTACTCCGCCAGTACGCGCCGCTCCTCGAATTCGATTCGTCGTTCTCCATACTCGACCAGGGGGACGCCGAGGACGTCGTCAATCTCCTCCGCACGCAGCATAAATACGATACCAAGGAGAAGCGGTTTCCGCGGAAGCAGACACTGTACACAATTTTCTCACGGGCTGTCAACACGTTGACGCCGGTGAAGGACATACTGAAGGAGGACTACCCTCATTACGAGGAGTATCTGGAGGAAATTCTCAAGCTCCAGTCGGCGTTCGAGCAGTACAAGGCCGGGCATAACATGATGGACTATGACGATCTCCTGATCTACCTGAGGAAACTCCTGCGGGACAACGACAGGGTACGGAGGACGATCTCGGACCGGTTTCGCTACATCATGGTGGACGAGTACCAGGACACCAACAAGATCCAGGCGGAGATCGTGTCGCTCCTCTCGTCCTCCCACGGGAATATCATGGTGGTGGGGGACGACGCGCAGTCAATCTATTCATTCCGCGGGGCCACGATCCGGAACATACTCGATTTCCCGGAGGCATTTCCGGGATGCACGCTCATCAAGCTCGAAGAGAACTACCGCAGCACTCAGCCGATACTGAATCTTACGAATGAAATCCTCCGCCGGGCACGGGAGTGAGCCCGTTTCGGGACCGCTTGTCCGTCTCTTTGCAGAGCGGAGGCCGGCGATACTCGACGGGGCGATGGGGGAGGAAGACGATACCGGCTTCCGGCGTGAGGCCGGCCCGGAGCGATATGCCGAATTTGCCCGGAGGTGGGCGAGGTCCGGCGTGGCATTTATCGGGGGGTGCTGCGGGACGACCCCCGAATATATCCGGGCGCTCACAGGGGGAGTCAGATGAGGCATAGGTTCCAGAAGGAGCTCTTCACACATAAGCCCGGGGGGGACCTGCCGACGATCGTTGTGGCTGAAAGTGAGAACTTCCAGTCCAAGTTCGTCGTGCAGAAAGTGCTCGAGCTCAGGGAGCAGGGAATCCCTCTCAACACGATCGCCGTCCTCTTCCGCTCGGGGTACCTTTCATTCGATCTCGAGATCGAACTGAATAAGGCAAATGTCCCGTTTGTCAAATTCGGCGGGTTCAAGTTCATCGAAACCGCTCATATCAAGGACATGGTGGCGTACCTCCGCGTGCTCGAAAACCCGCGCGATGCGGTGGCGTGGAACCGGATACTTCTTCTCGTGGAAGGGGTGGGACCGCGGACGGCGGAGAAGGTGATCGAGGACGTGCTCGCACGACGCGCGACAACCGCAGGAGGCGGGGGCGATACCTCCCGTTCACTCCCGGCTTTCTGGACGGGGTTTGCGGGATATCCGGACAGGGTGGGCGACCTGTTCGGGATCCTCAAGGACGCAAGCCCGGCGCACATCATGCCGGCCGACAAAGTGCAGATGCTCCTGAACTACTACGAGCCGGTATTCAAGCGCCGCTACGACGATTACAACAAGCGGCGGAAAGATCTCGAGATGTTCCAGCAAATCACCGAACGGTACCGGTCGCTGGGGACGCTGCTGACCGACCTGGCGCTTGAGCCCGCCACGGAGAGCGTCACGGACATCACGCCCCCCGGAACCGACGACGAGAAGCTCGTCCTTTCGACGATACACAGCGCGAAGGGGCTCGAGTGGCATACCGTGTTCGTGATTTATGCGCTCGAAGGCCGGTTCCCGGCAAGCCGTGCGGCGATGAGCGAGGAGTCGATGGAGGAGGAGAGGCGGCTCATGTACGTGGCATGCACGAGGGCGCAGCAGAATCTCTTCATCACGTATCCTATCAACATCTATGACCGCGAATCAGGCCTCGTCCTTTCCAAGCCTTCCCGTTTCATCGCAGGACTTCCGGAGAATCTCCTGGATACCTGGGTTATCGACGAAGAATAGCTTCCGTCCGGAAATACTTTGCATTCCGCACCGGAACGGGCCTTTTCCGTGTTGACGAAGGATACAGGCAGTTGTGTACTCCTGTAACCCCTCCTGCTCCCTCCCCGTACCATGAGTTGAAATCCCTATACACAACTCATATCACCCGGGAGGGAGTCATGTTGAGTCACAAACGAAGTATCGTTGCGACATTCTGCCTTGTGGCCGGCGGAATGCTCTGCACGCCTCCTGCCTTCGGCGGGGCAGGCCTCGCTTCCAGCAGGGATGGCTCCGCCACCGCGGGGGATAGCGAGACCTTTATCGAGTCGATGCCGGCCTCCAGTGTTGATCTCATAGAGCCGAACATCGTGAATGCGTTGAGGAGCGGAATCCCCGGCATGCAGGCGGACGCCGCACAGCTTATTCGTGATCTGAACAGAATCCGGCCGGAGGAGTCATTCTCGTCGTGCGTTATCCCGCTTATGGCCATATTAAAGAACGAGCAGGAGGAGAACGGTCCCCGGATCCTCGCCGCGCTCGCGCTTGATCAGATCAACAGCGATATCGGAGCTTTCGCCATCGAAAGGACAGCGACATTCACATCGGACGCGCAACTCAAGTACATTTGCACCTGGCTGGCGTACGAGAGAATAACGGGAAAGCATCCCGAAGACAAGGGGATGGCGTCTTTCGAGCCGATCGAAGAGGGAGATGAATAAGGACCCCCGCCTCAGGTGATTGCTGCCGTGCAAGCCCGGAGAGATCCGGGCTTTGCTTTTTTGTGCCCGGAGAAATCGCCTTCCCGAGGTGTCGTCCAAACGGCGCTGCCCGAAAAGAGCTACTTTCGGTAGTTGACATTTGCAGGTTCCCCGCGTACTTTTCCCTCCATAGTATTACCGACCTTTGCACACCCTCCCGGGAGTCGACATCATGCTCCGCATACGCACGTGTGTTGTTCTTACGGCGGCCGCCGCGCTGATCGGCGGATGCACGCCTTCACGCCCCCCATTTCCTCCGACCGCAAAGCGGCCGGTAACTGACGTCTATCACGGCACCTCCGTTGTGGATGACTACCGCTGGCTGGAGAAGGGGAATGATTCCTCGGTGACATCGTGGGTTGCGGCACAGAATGCGTTCTCCCGTTCGATGCTCGATCAGGTCGCCTCGCGCGGCGTTATTGCCGCACGCCTGAAAAAGCTTTACGGGGAGAATTCCGTGTCGTACGACGCGGGATTCTTCCAGGGAAAACTCTTCGTGATCAAATACCAGCCACCGAAGGAACAGCCTCTTCTCGTGACGTTCGACTCTCCGAATGCCCTTTCCACGGAGCACGCTGTGCTTGACCCGAATGTCCTGGATACGACCGGAACGACATCGATCGATTTTTACGTGCCGTCCCGGGACGGGAAGCTCGTCGCGGTGTCGCTCTCCAGGAACGGGAGCGAAGACGGCACGGCGTCGGTATTCGAAACGTCGACAGGGAGGAAACTGAGCGACATCGTTCCCCGTGTGAACTTTCCCACCGCGGGAGGAAGCATCGCATGGAACAGGGACGCGTCGGGCTTCTATTATACGCGGTACCCCCAGGGGAACGAACGCCCCCCCGGCGACGAAAATTTCTATCAACAGGTGTATTTCCACAAGCTCGGCACGCCTGCTTCGCGAGACCGGTACGTGACGGGGAAGGATTTCCCCCGCATCGCGGAGATATCCCTTTCGATGAGCGCGGACGCCAGGTACCTTATCGTGAGGGTTGCAAACGGCGACGGCGGAGAGTTTGCGTTCTTTCTTATGGGTCCGGGTGAACGATGGACGCGGGTAGCGGATTTCAGCGACGGAATCAGCGATGCGGCGTTCGGCGGGGATTCGCATCTGTATCTCCTCTCCAAAAAGGGGGCCCCCCGGGGGATGATCAGGACCGTCCCGCTGGCCAGGCCCGAACTCACGTCCGCGAAGACGCTCGTCCCCGAATCCGACGCCGTGATCACGGCCATGGTCCCGGCGGTTGACCGGCTCTACCTCATCGATCTCGTCGGCGGACCGTCACGAGTGCGCGTGTTCACACTGAACGGGATGTTCAGGGGAATTCTGCCGACGGCACCCGTGGCATCGGTAAGCGGCATCATCCCCCTGAGGGGGGATACCGTGCTCTACGGCGCGGAGACCTATCTCGAGAACTTCGCGTACTTCACGTACGACCCTAAGACCAACGGCGCCGCCAGATCGCGACTCGTGAACAGCTCCGGCATCTCGTACGCCGACTGCGAGGTGATGCGGGATTCCGCCACCTCCAGGGACGGGACAAGGATCCCGATGAACATCATCCGCCGCACGGGAACGGCCGCTGAGGGGAAGAGCCCCCTGCTTCTGTACGGCTACGGCGGATTTGACGTCTCCGAGGTGCCGCAGTTTTCACGGAGCCTCCGGCTCTGGATGGACCACGGGGGCATTTATGTGGACGCAACCCTCCGGGGAGGCGGGGAGTTCGGCGAAACCTGGCATGAGGCCGGGAAACTGACGAAAAAACAGAATGTGTTCGACGACTTTATCGCGTGCGCGGAGTACCTGATCGCGAAGAAGTACACTTCCGCGGAGAAGCTCGCGATCGAAGGATGGAGCAACGGGGGTCTCCTGATGGGGGCGGCGCTGACACAGAGACCTGAACTCTTCCGCGCGGTCGTGAGCCATGTGGGGCTCTATGACATGCTCCGGTTCGAGCTATTTCCCAACGGCGTATACAATGTGACGGAGTTCGGGAGCGTAACGGACCCGGGGCAATTCAAGGCGCTGTACGCATACTCACCGTACCACCATGTCGCCGACGGCGTGAAGTATCCGGCGGTGCTCATGCTTACCGGGGACAACGACGGGCGCGTCGACCCCGCCAATTCCAGGAAGATGACGGCAAGGCTCCAGGCGGCGACGGGCTCGGCTTTTCCGATCCTCCTCCGCACGAGCGCTGCAAGCGGTCACGGATTCGGCAGTTCGCTCGACGAGCCGATCGCGAAGGAGACCGACATCTTTGCGTTCCTGTTCGACCAGCTGAAGATTCCCCCGGCAGCCGGGGAGGCATACTGATGCGACATCCCCTTTTTCCCCCAGTCCTCATTGCCGTTCTCTTGCTCTGGTGCATGCCCGGCGGGACGGTTTCCGCGCAGAATTCCCGCACTACTGCGACGCCGGTTTTTACACGGGCGGACACGCTCCGTGGGATGCTCAGGCCGGAACGGACGTGCTATGATGTCCGGTGGTACGACCTGGACGTTCGCATCGACCCGGAACGCAGGTTCATCTCGGGCTCCAACACCATCAGATTCACGGCAACGGAGGCCTCCTCACGGCTGCAGGTGGATCTGTTTGCAAACATGGCACTGGAATCGGCGTCGCTCGACGGCGGGCCGCCTCTTCGCTTCACGCGCGAGTTTAACGCGGTGTTTATCGCCCTGGATGAGCCGCTCAGGTCAGGATCGACGTACAACCTCGTTTTGAAATATTCCGGCAAACCGCAGGAGGCAAAGAACCCTCCGTGGGACGGAGGGATGATCTGGACGAAGGATTCGTCCGGGAATCCGTGGGTTGCGGTCGCATGCGAAGGGACGGGGGCGAGCCTCTGGTGGCCGAACAAGGACCACCTGTCTGACGAACCGGACAGCATGAGCATACGCGTGACCGTCCCCCCGGGTCTCGAGGATATTTCGAACGGACGTCTCCGGGGTGTGACGACGCTCCCGGACGGATGGCGGCGTTTTGACTGGGCCGTGACGTACCCGATCAACAACTACTGCGTTACGGTGAACGTCGGGAAGTTCGCCCATTTCGGGGAGACGTACACAGGTGAGGATACGGTGACGCTCGACTATTATGTTCTGCCGGGGGACCTTGCGAAGGCGGAGAAGCAGTTCACGCAGGTGAAGCAGATGTTCGCCTGTTACGAGAGATACTTCGGCCCCTATCCCTTCGCCCGGGACGGGTACAAGCTGGTGCAGTCTCCGCATCTCGGGATGGAGCACCAGAGCGCGGTGGCATACGGGAACGGGTTCCGGAACGGCTACCGGGGGATGTCGGGCTCCCCCTGGGGACTGATGTTCGATTTCATCATCATCCACGAGTCGGCGCACGAGTGGTGGGGGAACGGGGTGACCGCGAAGGACATCGCGGATATGTGGATCCACGAGAGCTTCGGCGCACACGCGGAGGCGATGTACGTCGAGTGCATGTACGGAACGCGGGCGATGCTCGACTACGTCAATGCGAAAAAGACACAGGTGGTGAACCAGAGGCCGATCCTCGGCGTGTACAACGTGAACAACGAAGGGGCGGGGGACATGTACCCGAAGGGGTCGCTCATGCTGAACACGCTTCGCGGAGTTCTCGACAACGATTCGCTCTGGTTCGCGGTGATGCGCGGGATGTCGATGGAGTTCAGGTACAAAACGATCGCCACGGAAGACATCGTCGCCTATGTCAATCGCGCGACGGGGACCAATCTCACCTACTTCTTCGACCAGTATCTTCGTTATCCGGCACTCCCGAAGCTCGATGTGTTTTTGACCGTACGCGGGGGCGCTCTGAAGTGCCGGTACCGCTGGAGGGCGGACGTGAAGGATTTCCACATGCCGGTCAGGGTGACGACTTCGCCCGGAACGTTCGCATTGATCCATCCCACGCCCGAGTGGCAGACGATGGACCTGGGGTCGATGGACCCGCACCAGTTCCGCTGCGACGATGACTGGTTTTATATCGATACGCAAATCCGCACGATGTATCAGAGCGCGGAGTGAGGGAACCGGGGAATTCAGGAGACGATACCGGCGGGCGGAACGTGTGCGGGACGAAGGGGCACGATGCTACGCCGGCCGGCGGAGGGAGGGAACCGGGAGGTGATTACCCTCCCCCCACGACGAGTCTGAGACCTTTTCCCGGGACGTTCATGATTTCCACTCCAGGATCGGCGGCGAGATATTTCCTGAGCCGCGAGATGAAGACGTCCATGCTCCGGCTGTTGAAGTAGCTGTCATCGCCCCAGAGCTCGCGCAGCGCGGCGTCACGTTCCAGCGTCGCGTTCATGTGGAGGCAGAGGAGCCGGAGGAGATCGGATTCGCGGGCCGTGAGTTTTCTGCTCGACCGCCCGCGACTGAGCGTGCGCTTTACGGGATCAAACGCGTATGCGCCAAGCGAGAATGCAACAGGGGGAGCCGCTTCCTCTTCCCGCCGCCCGGCCCGCCTGAGAACCGCCTTTATGCGAAGGAGGAGCTCCTCCATGCTGAACGGCTTCGTCAGGTAGTCATCCGCTCCGATCTTCAGCCCTTCAATCCGGTCCTCTTTCAGGGCTCGTGCGGTCAGGAAGATGATGGGGGTCTCCCTGTCGACAGCACGGACATCACGGGCAAACGAAAACCCGTCCTTCCGCGGCATCATGACATCAACGAGACAGAGGTCGTATTTCCCCCTCCGGTAAGAGGCACTCCCCTCTTCGCCGTTCACGCAGAGCTTTACGCCGAACCCGTTCATCTCCAGGTGCTCCTGCAGTATGAGCCCCAGATTCGGATCGTCTTCCAGGAGCAGGACGGTGGGCTTCACCGGGGCCCCGCTGCCGGGAATCTCAATTCCACCTCAGTCCCCTCATCCGGCCGGCTCTTCAGCATGATGGTTCCTCCGTGGGCCCCGACGAGCAGCCGGACGTAACTCAGGCCAAGTCCGAATCCCTTTACCTCGTGAAGGTTCCCGGTGGGGACACGGTAATATTTGTCGAACACCCTCTGGAGATGCTCGCCGGGGATGCCAATCCCCCGGTCGCTTACGCGGATGACCAGCGACGAGCCGTCATCGGCGGTGCCGATCGTTATCACCGGAGCGCCGGGGGAGTACTTCGATGCGTTGTCAAGGATGTTATGGATGATGTTCGCAAGGTGCACCGCGTCCCCCCGCATTGTGTGGCGCTCCGCCCCGAGTGCACAGGTGATGCGACCTCCCCGGGATTCGACGCCGAGCCCCGCGCTTCCCACCGCAGTCCGTATGACCGTATGCATGTCGACGTCTGTGAGTGAGAGTTCATAGTCCCCTTCCTCGACGACCGCCATCTGGAGTATCCGGTCCACCTGATTCTTCATCCTGAGCGTCTCCTCGGCGATCATGCCGTTGTATTTTCCGACCCGGGAGCTGCTGCGGATGACATCCGGGCGGCGGATCGCTTCGGTCGCGAGCGTGATCGTCGCGATGGGTGTTTTGAATTCATGCGTCATGTTGTTGATGAATTCCACCATGCCTCCGGCAAGACGCTGCTGGCGCATAATCGTCCGGACGGTATAGCCGAAGCAGAGCGCGATGACGGCGATGAAGAGGATCGACGCGGTGAGGGCGGGCCAGAGCTGTCCGAAAAGATAGGCCTCCCTTCCACTGAAGCAGACCGCGAGCTCTGCCTGCGGAGGTCCGAACGCAAGGTGGAAGAGTGGAACGTGGAATTCCGTCGCGCGGAGGTCCCCGGCGGCGGCGGCGGGGTTCGCGACGAGCACGGAATCCCTCCGCGGGGAGAGTATGCCGTAGGAGAACGGAAGCGGTATGCCCGCTTCGTGCATGCTCACCTTCAGGACCGAGTCGAGGAGCACGGGGTTGATGTTCCGTTCGATCCCTTTTCCTTCCGAACGCAGATCGTCATACACCGTCGACACCACGAACAGCCGGTCCCTGTCCACCACCCCTCGTCTTACGTTTTCTCCGGGCGAGGTCGTGCCGGCTCTGACGACGGTCGACACGCTGTCCGAAAAGAAGTCGTAGTAGTATCCCGCATTCCCGCCCGCCTCTGCGGTAAGCTTCTCCGCCGCCCGATCCGAATCCCGCAACGTGTCGGTTTGAAGAGTGTCTCCCGCCCGGCCGTGAAGCAGGCGTATGCGCACGATCGACTGCGCTTCCGGACGGACGTTGTACGAGAGCGCATTTCCGGACGTGCGCGCCCTGCGGGAGGCCGGGGCTCCCGGCTTCTTCCCGGAAGCCGGGCGCGCACCGGAGGCCAGGTCGTAGTGCCCGACCCGTGAAAGGGTCTCGCCTGCCTGCACCTTCAGCGCGGCGGTGCCCAGAGCCGCTCTCACGTTTTGCCGGAACGCCTGCTCTTTCAGGAGAAACGCGTTTTCGAGGAGGGAGAACTGGAGGATCATCAGTCCGACCAGTGCGACACCGATCAAACCGACCAGAGGAACGATTTTCCGGAGCTTCATCGTCATGGGAGTAATATACATCCTGCTCCAAACACTTGCCCGCGATGCGGGGTGGCGTTAACAAGTGTTAACAACGCTTAACTGTCTTGCACACAACCGATGGGATATCTTTGCGTCAACCTCTCTGCAGGAGGGGCGATGGTTCTCCCGAAACACATTTCAAGGATTTCCCGCATGCATAGTCGATCGGTATTCCGGCTCATCTTTTTCGCGGCGGTCCTTCTGGTGAGCGCCGCGGTGCCGGCACGAACACAGGTGAACTACAACCAGCGCGACGACAAATACAGGGTGCTGGGATTGAAACGGGCGAAGGAGGCATACGAGACCGCGCGGCGCGACTACGAGAGACAGGAGGAGCTTTTCAAGAAAACGCTGATCGCGCAGGCCGACCTGGACCACTTTCACAATATCATGGCTGATGCCGAGGTCAACTACCAGCAGTCGCTGCTGGCCGTCCTGTTCGAACAACAGTTTGTCTCCGTGGCTCACGCGGTGAAATACCAGCACCGCGACGGCTCGAAGCACGTCCGGCTCACGGTGGCGAACACATCGGGGGAGACGGCGGAATTCCAGAAGCTTCTGAATATCGACGACAAACTCTTCCGCTCACTCCAGCCGGACGTCGTCAACGACGTGTACATTTCGATCACCAATCCGGACGGGGCCATCATCAGCCAGCCGTATGAATCGAAAATCGCCCAGCTCAGGTACGGCGAGCCGGCGGTTCTCGACTTCGCGCTCCTGGAGGACCTTGACGCGGTCACCGTGAACATGATTTACGGGAGCGGCTCCTCCCGGTCCATGAAAATCTTTCTCCAGAAGGATGCTTCCGTGAATAAGGTCGCGGTCCAGTCGGAGCAGTTTTCCCAGGAGGTGGAGCTGGGGAAATCCGCGACGTTCGACCTTACGCTCGAGCTCTTCAGCGGGGTGAACAACACGTTCAGCCTCGAGGTGCTGAACCTCCCCCCGCAGATCGACAGGTTTTTCAAGGATCCCTCGGGGCAGGCAAGGCTGAGCCAGTTCAAGTTCACGGAAACGACGAACACCCGGAAGGCAGCGCTCGAGGTATCACTCCCCGACCGTCCCACGGAGGAGGTCCCGATGGACCGGCCGGTCCCTTTCTTCGTCGTGGTGGTTCCCCACGACCTTGCGAAATCGGCCGGCGACATGAAATCACGCACGTGGACACTGGCGGAGATCGAGGACCTCCACGTGGGGTTCGTGAAGCTCGAGCTGATCCCGCGCGGGGAGGGAAAGCTCCTCGTGCGTGCACCCCAGCTTTTTTACTCCATAAAGCCCGAGGGGACGGTGCACATGAGCGTCGATGTCGTCAACGAGGGGACCCGGCGGCTCGACAACCTCGAGGTGAAGATCGATCCTCCGCTGAACTGGACAAAGGACGTTCAGCCCGGGGTCGTTCCGTCACTGGGGATCGGGGAAGAACGGCGCGTGGAGCTGATCTTTACACCGCCGCACGACGTTTCGGTGGGACGCTATGAGATACGCCTCCGTTCGAGCGCGCTCTCGGATAACCATCCCGTGAACGCGGAGGACAAGACCGTCACCGTGGAAATCGCCGCAGGCGCGAACGTGACGGGGACCGTTCTGCTCGTCCTCCTCATCGTCGGACTTGTTGGAGGAATTGTCGTGTTCGGATTCAAACTCACAAGGAGGTAACACATGGCCGGAAAGCTGATGCTGGAGGCGGAGGGGCTCACAAAACGCTATGAAGACGGCGTGCTCGCGCTCGATCACGTCGGGTTCGGCGTGCAGCAGGGTGAAGTGTACGCGATGCTGGGGGGGAACGGCGCCGGAAAGACGACGACAATCAACCTGTTCCTGAACTTCATCGACCCTACCAGCGGAGAGGCACGCATCGACGGCATCGTGACACACCGGGACCCGCTCAAGGCGAAGGAGAGAGTCGCGTTTGTGTCCGAGAACGTGATGCTCTATCCGAATTTTTCCGCAATGCAGAACCTTGAGTACTTCACACGGCTCAGCGGACGCCCGGCCCCCTCCCGGAGCGCCTGCACCGCGGCCCTGCTTCGCGTCGGTCTGCAGGAGGACGCCCACGGGAAGAAGCTGAAAGGGTTTTCCAAAGGGATGCGGCAGAAGTGCGGCATCGCAATCGCCATCATGAAGAACGCCCCGGCGATACTTCTCGACGAGCCAACGTCGGGGCTCGATCCGCAGGCGGGATTCGAGTTCATCGGCCTCCTGAAGTCGCTCCGCGACGAAGGGAAGGCGATCCTGATGTCCACGCACGACATATTCCGCGCAAAGGAGGTCGCCGATGTCGTCGGCATCATGAACAGGGGGCGCCTCGTGATGCAGAGACCTCTGCGGGAGCTTGCGGGGAAGGACCTCGAGGCGCTCTACATGCAGCACATCGCCGGACACAGCGGCGCCGCATCCTGACACCTGCACGGACAGACCACGGAGACCATGGCCATGCTGAAACTCATCATCGAAAAAGAGCTGCGCGACATACTCACATCAACGAAATTCACCGTTTCGTTCGCGTCCTGCGCGGTTCTGATCCTCACGGCGTTCTTCATGGGAGCGGCCGGATACCGCGCGGATGTTGCGCGGTACGATGCGGCGAAGCGGGAGAACCTGAAGAAGATGGAAGGGATGACAGACTGGATCATGGTAAGGAACAACCGGATATTCCTCCCCCCGCGGCCGCTGGCCTCGCTCGTGGCCGGGGTGTCCAATGATATCGGCCGGACCACGGAAGTCCGCGGCCGCGGCGAGCTGACGCAGGACGACACGAGGTATGGCGAGGAGCCGGTGTTCGCCATGTTCCGGTTTCTCGACCTGGAATTCATTTTCCAGACGGTGCTTTCGCTCTTCGCAATCCTGTTCGCGTACGACGCGATTTGCGGCGAAAAGGAACGGGGGACATTGCGGCTCTCCTTCGCCAACCCTCTCCCCCGTCACACATTCATCGCCGGGAAACTGATCGGCGCGTTTCTCGCCCTCGCGGTCCCCCTTCTCGTGCCGATCCTCCTGGGATGCGTGATGTTCATCCTTCTCGGTGTCCCCCTCACGGTCGACGAGTGGTTGCGGCTGGCACTGATCATCGGAGCGGGGCTGTTGTATATCGGAGCATTCTTGAGCATCGGCATTGCGGTCTCAGCGCTGACCGGAAGATCCTCGAGCGCTTTCCTGACACTCCTTGTGTTCTGGATATTCGCGGTCCTGATCGTTCCCCGCAGCGCGATACTAATCGTGGGGCGGGCGATCGACGTCCCCTCCCTCGACGACATCAATGCAAAGAAATTCAGGTATGCCGAGCAGCTGTTTGCCGAGGACAGAGAGAAAATGGCGTCCTTCTCCCCGTCGAAGACAGGAGACATGCAGGCGATGGTGGGGGAGTTTCAGAAGTTCATGGGCTCGATCACCGACGAACGCCAGAAGAAGATCGACGATTTCTCTTCCCAGCTCGACGAGGAGCGCTCGAACAGGCAGGCATTCCAATCGTCCGTGGCGCTCGGCATCGCCCGGGTCTCCCCTTCAGCGGCATTCTCGCTCGCCGCATCGGCACTGGCGGGGACGTCCGTGTCAATGAAGGGCCGGTATCTTAACGCCGCCCGCGGCTACCAGCAGACGTTCGGGAAGTTCCTTCTCGATAAGACCGGGATGAACCCCGGCGGAGGGATGGTCTTCCGGGTGAGGACCGACGACAGGGAGAAGGCCGCACCGATTGACACGCACGAGCTGCCGGTCTTCGTCTACCAACCGGCCGTGCTTGCAGACGTGCTGCCGGATGCCGTGACGGACGCGGGGCTCCTTGCGCTCTGTGTTATCATCTTCTACGCGGCCGCGCACGCGGCGTTCAGGCGGTACGACCTGCGTTGAGGCGGGATGATACCTACCCGGGGCGCCCGGGGAACAATGAAGGAGAGACTTGCCATGTTTGCGACACTGATACTGAAGGAGCTGAGGGGGATACTGGGCAGCCCGAAATTTGCAGCGACATTCGCGGTCTGTTCGCTCCTGATCCTCCTGAGCGTGTACATCGGCATCCGGGAATACCGCGCGGCGGTGCGCCAGTACGACGAGGCCGTCCAGCTTGCCGCCCAGAGCGCCAGGACACAGGCGTCATGGATGGGGATGTCCACCACGACATACCGTGCACCCGATCCGATGCAGATATTCATCCCGGGAGTGAACAACGACATCGGCCGACTCTCCGGGATCAACGGTCTCGAGAACGTCAAACTCAGGAACAGCACGTACGCCGACGAGCCGATCTATGCGATATTCCGGTCGATCGACTTCTCGTTCATCGTTCTTGTCGTTCTCTCCCTCTTTGCGATTCTCTTCACATTCGACGCGGTCAACGGGGAACGGGAGGCGGGAACGCTGCAGCTCACGTTCTCCAACCCTGTTCCCCGTTCGACATTCATCCTGGCGAAGCTCGCCGGATCCTGGCTCGGACTCGTCGTCCCGATGCTGGTCCCCATGCTCGTCGGAGTGCTTCTCGTGATGCTCTACGGGGTTCCGTTCGCGCCCGACGACTGGGGGCGTCTCGGGATGTTTCTTCTCGTCTCCCTCCTCTTCTTCACGTTCTTCATCGCGCTCGGCGTGTGTCTCTCCGCGCTGACGCAGCGTCCCGCCGCATCGTTTCTCGTTTCGCTCGCCGTATGGGTGACGCTCGTATTGATCGTCCCCAGGATCGGCGTGATGGCGGCAGGCGCGGCGGACCCCGTGCCGAGCGTCGCCGAGACCGAAGCCCGGATCGACGCGTTTGCGAAGGACTCCCAGGACGGCCGGATGAAGGCGATGGAAGCGCGCTGGCAGGCCCGGCAGGTGGAGATGAAGGGGATGACGGGGGAGCAAAGGGAGGCGTATGAGAGGACGATGGAGCAACGATGGTACGACGAGGACGAGGCGGGGAGGCTGGAGAGCCAGAAGGAGATCGACGCGTACGCCGCCCGCGTGAACGAAGACCTGAGGAACAGGAAGTCTCATCAGGAGAGGCTGGCATTCGGCCTCTCCCGATTCTCACCCGCCTCCGCGTATCAGCTTGCATCGATGAACCTGGCCGGTACCGGCGTCTCTCTGAAATCACGCTACGAGGACGCGATGCGTGCGTATCGAACCGCATTTACCGACTACGTCGGCAGGAAGCAGAAGGAAACAGGGGGTCAGGGAGGGTTCAGGATCACCGTGGACAGCCAGAGGGGATTTCATTTCAGCGCGCCCAGAGAACGGGGGACACTCGACGTGAGCGATCTGCCGGCGTTCCGCCCCCCCGCGGTTTCGTTCGGGGATACCGTCTCCGCCGCGGTCATGGATGCCGGGCTGATTGCGGTGTGTACTCTCCTTGCGCTGGCCGGCGCGTTTCTGGCATTCCTCCGTTACGATGTTCGGTAAGCTCATGATGTGCACCCGTTGCCGGAGCGCTTGATTCTCAGGGCGGTACGGGGTAGATTCACCCCGGGAGTCAATTGAAGGCGAACCACACATATCACGACGGAGGAGCTTCCATGATCGACAGCGCGGGAACGGAGGAACAGGACGGGGTGATATCCCGGAGGGGATTTATCAAAACCGGACTTTCGGGAGGAGTTCTTCTGGCGGCCGGAATTTCCGGCAAAGACGCCGCCGCCCGCACTCTTCCGCACCCGGAAGCGGATGTCCCGGAGCCCGGTGAATTGACGATCGGGGAGATTGCCGGGGGGATGGCGGCCGGGAAGTACACAGCGCGCTCCATTACCGAATCGTATATCGCGCGGATCGAATCGGTCGACAGGAAGGGCCCGTCCATCCACAGCGTGATCGAGCTCAATCCCGACGCGCTCATGATTGCCGACGGGCTTGACAGGGAGAGGAAGGAGAAGGGTCCGCGCGGTCCGCTCCACGGCATACCGGTGCTGATCAAAGACAATATCGACACCGCCGACAGGATGGCGACCACGGCGGGGTCGCTGGCGCTTGTGGGTTCGAAGCCGCCGGCCGATGCGTTTGTCGTTCAACAGCTCCGCCGGGCGGGCGCGATCATACTCGGAAAGACGAACCTGAGCGAGTGGGCGAACATCAGGTCAAACCACTCGACAAGCGGCTGGAGCGGGAGGGGAGGGCTGACGCGGAACCCGTACGCCCTTGACAGGAATACGTCGGGGTCGAGCTCGGGATCCGCCGCTGCGGTGACGGCAAATCTCTGCACGGTGGCGGTGGGGACGGAGACCGACGGGTCGATCGTGAGCCCCTCTTCAATCAACGGCATCGTCGGGATCAAGCCGACGGTCGGGCTGGTGAGCCGGACCGGGATAATTCCAATCTCGCATTCGCAGGACACGGCCGGCCCGATGGGAAGAACGGTTCGCGATGCGGCGATTCTTCTCGGTGCGCTCGCCGGGTTCGACATCGGGGACGCGGCGACCGCGCCGGGGAAGGGAAAAAGCGCGGTCGACTACACGCAGTTCCTCAATGCACAGGGACTGAAGGGGGCGAGGATAGGCGTCGTCAGGAAGTACTTCGGATTCCACGACAGGGTGGACCTCCTGATCAGCGCCGCTCTCGAAGTTCTGAAGGCACAGGGAGCGGTGCTCGTCGACCCCGCGGAGATCGAGACGATAGGGAAATTCGACGACTCGGAGAACACCGTTCTTCTGTACGAGCTCAAGGCGGACATGAACGCGTACCTCGCGCGCCTCGGTCCCGGCGCCCCTGTCCATACGCTCAAGGAGATTATCGACTACAACGAAAAGAACAGGGGAACGGAGATGCCGTATTTCGGTCAGGAGACGTTCCTGAAAGCGGAGGCCAAGGGACCCCTGACGGAGAAGGAGTACCTCGACGCGCTTGAAGCCGACCACAGGCTTGCCCGCAAGGAAGGGATCGATGCGACAATGGAGAAGTATAATCTCGACGCGCTCGTAGCTCCGACCGACAGCCCGGCGTGGCTGACGGACCTCGTCGACGGCGACCATTTTCTCGGAGGAAGCTCCACCGCCGCTGCCGTGGCCGGATATCCGAGCGTGACGCTCCCCGCCGGATTCGTGTTCGGTCTGCCGGTAGGCATCTCATTTTTCGGGCGCGCCTGGAGCGAGCCCGTGCTCATTCGCCTTGCCTTCGCGTTCGAACAGGCGACGCACCATAGGCGTGAACCAAAGTTCCTGGCAACCGCCGATCTGACCCTGTAGGGAGACGCTCCTCCCCCGGGCTGTTCCTTCGCGAGAACGATCGACTGTTCGCATCCGGAGAGAAGCCCGTCAGGGCTCCTTGAGCCGCTCATAGGCTATCCTCTCCCCGAGAACAACCGGCAAGAATTGCCTTTCGGCCTCCGCGCGGTCCTCCGCGGCAAGGCGGACGAACTCCGCCGACCCGGCGTGCGTGTAGAGCTCCGCCACGGGGGTATAAATGCAGTTCACGATCTGCCCGGCGACCTGTTCGGCGGAAACCGCCCCCTCGATACGGGGGAGCGCGATATTCCTCTCCGCCGCAATGCTCCCGATGAGCGGCCCCGACTCGGAAAAGAACGGAAGCATGGATCCTCCTTCCGTCGCCCCCGCCCATTCGGTCAGCACTCCTGCGGGACATACCACCGTCGCGTGAATTCCTGTCTCGGCAAGCTCCATCCTGAGCGCATGCGTGAACCCGACGCAGGCATGTTTTGCCGCGACGTATGCGCTGTTGTAGGGATAGCCGAGTTTACCGGCCAGGCTGGCGACGTTGATGATGTGGCCGCTTTCCTGTTTCTTCATCTGCGCGAGCGCGGGGCGCGTGGTGTACCAGAGGGAATAGACGTTGAGCTCGAACATGCTCCGTATCATCTCATCGGTCGTCTCCTCCACGCTTGCGAAGTGACCCCTCCCCGCGTTGTTCACGAGAATATCGATCCGCCCGTAACGCTCAATCGCCGTGCGCACGAGCATTTCAGCGTCCGGACGGCTGGTGACGTCGGCCCGAAGAGGGAGTGCGGTGAACCCGCTCCCGGTGATCTCACCGGCGAGCTTTTCGATCCTCTCCATCCGCCGCGCCGCAAGTATGACGGCGGCTCCTTCACGCGAGAGCTGCACGGCAAGGGCTGCCCCGATCCCCGATGAGGCGCCCGTTACGATCGCGACTTTTCCGTCAAGCATTTCCTTCCCCTTCTCTGTGTGTGAGGGAAACCGCCGCACGCGGATTTCCTCCGTTCGATTCCAGCCAGCTCCGGGCGGCAGAGAGACCTGCAACGAACCCGGTTGAAAACGCCGCCTGGAGATTGTAACCGCCGATGGGTCCTGCTATGTCGAGAACCTCGCCCGCGAAATACAGACCCCTGGTTTTCTTTGACTCCATGGTCAGGGGGACGACGTCGTCAAGGGCAATTCCCCCTGCGGTCACTTCCCCCCGATCGATGTCGATCCCCCCGATACTGCCGATTTCCCATGATTTCAGGAGCGCGGCGATCTTCCGCCGGGCATCGCGTGTCAGAACATACCCCCGTGTCGAAGGGAAAACACGCACCTTTCCGAGGAGATACGGCACGATCCTGTCGGGAAGCATTCCGCAAAGGATCGTGTCAATCTGTTTTCCCCGGTTCGTGTTGACCAGCCGATTGAGCTGAGAGTCGAGCTCCGCGAAATCCGAGGAGGGGAACAGATCAAGACGGAGCGTCACTTCGCCCTGCTCGAGCGCGAGCGCGGCACTCCGGCTGAGGCCGAGCGCCGCGGGCCCGGAGATCCCCTCGTGGGTGAAGAGGATGTCTCCCTGCCAGGAGTCGATCTCCCGGCTCCCACCATAAATGGAGAGGCGCCCGCCCCGCAGAGCCACCCCACGCCACTCCCGTGGAAGAGGGGGCCTGACTGCGAGGGGCGCCAGAGCCGGACGGACAGGGACGATTGTGTGGCCAAGCTCTTTTCCCCACGAGATTCCATCCCCTGTCGTGCCGGTTTTTTTGTATGACGCCCCGCCGGTTGTGAGTATGACATGGCGCGAGGAGATTTGTTCCCCCGCGAGCGTGACCCCTGTAACGTTCCCGCCTCCGGAGAGAATCCCGGTGACCCGGGCGCCGAGCCGGATTTCTCCGCCACCCGACAGGACATTTCTGACCAGCGCAGAGACGACGTCGCCCGCCCTCTGGCTTTCGGGGAAGACCCTCCCGTCCTCCCGAATGACCGTCGGGACCCCTCTCTCAAGAAGCATATTCAAGACGTCTTCATTCGTGAACGTGTGAAGGGCATATCTGAGGAACCGTTCCTCGAGTTTAGGAAAGGCCTTCCCGACTTCATCGATCGGCCCGGCGTGCGTTATGTTGCACTTTCCTCCGCCAGAAATCAGGAGCTTGATGCCGGCTTTGCCGTTCCTCTCAAGGAGAAGTACCGGGGCTCCCACGGAAGCAGCCTTCCAGGCTGCAACAAGCCCCGCACCTCCACCCCCAATGACCAGAATATTGTTCGCCGGTGTTTGCACAGTCAAGTATAATCAAGGGTTGGTTAAACTCCCAAACTAATTCAATGAGGGGCCTCATCTTCTTCTTTAAGTGATATCTCTGAAGTTCTTAGTGCATAAGCGTCGATTTCTGCGAGTAGCGAAAACAATTATATCTCATATTCTTTGCGAACTATTGACTTTGGAACAGGGGAGTGGTAGTTTTTCCCTGCATGATGTGCCAATCGACATCATTTGCAGGAGGCCCCCTTGACGAGGATAGGTCAGCAACAGTCCGCTGCAGCGCGGGAGATAATTCGTGTTGCAGAAAAGCTTATAGAGACCCGTCAATTCGATCTCGCCATGCAGAAGCTGAGCGTGGCGCAGCGAATGGAGCCGGATAATATTTACATAACCGCGATCGTCGAGCGGATGCACCGGCTCGCGGCAGAATCCTCGAGCGCCGGGAGATTTCTTGCCCTTACGGTGGGAGACGAATTCGAGGACGGGATAAAACCGGACAGCGATAAGCTCCACCAGGCAGAGGATATTGACGTCCAGATACGGAAATTGACTTCAAAAGCGACGGAGCTGATCCGCCGGGGGGCCTACGAAACAGCATTCGATTCGCTCATGAACGCGTATTTCCTGGATCCGGTGAGCCCTACCCTTATGGAGTCCGAGAAAACCCTCCTTCCCGCCATAGAGATGATGAGGAAACAGAAGACGGGAAAAGGAGGGAGCGAGAGAATGCGAGGACTTGCATCCCTCCCCCCATCCGCGCGACAGACCGGATCCCTGTCGCTGAGCGCCCAGGAGTCGCAGAGACTCGAGGAGCTGAAGCGGCAGAAGGAATCGGAGCGCATGGACAAGGAGCGGGCGATATGGCGTGAAGCATCCCGCCTTCCCAAGATGCTCGAGGATATCCTCGAGCCCGTGCCGCCGAAAGAGCCCGTGGATGCTCCTCCCCCCGCACCGGAGAACCAGAAGGAACCCGGGGGGTTCTTCTCGAAACTGCGGCACGGCAAGTTCCTGAGCTGATCCGATCCCGGGGGAGCTGTCAAAGGGTGCCTTGATTCGAAAGGCACCCTTTTGTATTTTGACGCTCGAATGCTCCCGCGGCGGACCGTTGCGGCGCTCAACGCGGGTTTCCCGACGCAGGAACAACGCCGGACTGCATGCGCATACTTCGCGTTTTCGTCCTTCCCATTTTCATTTTCTCCCCCCTCCTCAGCGCGACATATTCACTGACGGGAACAGTTCGCGATTCCGTGACGGGGGATCCCCTCGCCGACGCGAACGTGCGCGTCCTCGGCACCTCACGCGGAACGATCACCAATACCGCGGGGGAGTACTCGATCTCTCTCGCCCCGGGCGACTACCGGATACTCTTCACAATGCTGGGGTACGCGCCTGACACCGTGAGCCTCCGCGTCGACGGCGACATGAGGCAGGATGCCCGCATGCGCCCTTCCGACATCGTCCTGGCGGAGGTCGTGGTCTCATCCGAGGACCCCGCGATCGGTATCATACGGAAGGCGATCGCCAACAAGAAGCGATGGATCGACCGCCTGAACACGTACGAGATGCGGGCGTTCACCCGCCGCACGGTGTACCGGGACACCGCGGTCGCCGCGATCAGCGAGTCCTATACCAGGGGATACTGGGAGAAGGGAGACACGCTGCGCGAGGTCGTGACCCAGCGCCGGCAGACGGAGAACATCCCCGGCGAATCCAATTTCGCGTCCGTCGGACGGATACTGAACTTCCTTGACGACAGGCTGGCTTTTCTCGGGTTTACGATCGTCGGACCGACGGCCGTCGATGCTCTGGACTACTACGACTACAGGCTTCTCCGCACACGCACCGCCGGTGGAAACGATGTGTACGAAATCCGGATGATCCCGCGGACCCGGACCGTCCCGCTGTTCGACGGCATGATAATTATCGAAGGGGGATCGTACGCGCTTGTGGGCGTGGACGTCCACCCGAACGCCGCTTTTCAGATCCCGTTCACCAAGGACGTCGTCATCCGCTACAGGCAACAGTTCGGCCTGTACGAGTCCTCGTACTGGATGCCCGCCGATATACGGATCAACGGCGAGGCGTCCATAAGTTTTCCCGGCCTCTCCTTCCCCCGCATCAAACTGACGCAGACGTCGGTCATCTCCGATTATTCCATCAACACGCCGATACCCGATTCGATATTCCACCGTCCGAGGCTCGTCGTCGATTCAACCGCCGCACGGATGGACACCGCATTCTGGGCAGCCAACCTGGTCCTCCCCCTTGACTCGCTGGAAGCGCGGGCGTACCGGACGCTTGATTCCACGCAGAGCCTCGACGTCCAGTTCAAACCGGGAGGGGCGATGGCAACGCTCAGCGCCGGCGGGACGGGCCCCGTCTGGACGGCGCTCTCATTTCTCGATCCGGGGTACAACAGGGTGGAGGGGTTTCATCTGGGGCTCATCGCAGACCTCGATACCGTTACGGAGTCGTTGTCGCTGACCGCGGGGCTTGGATACGGGGTTTCGAACAGGCACGGCACCTACAGACTGGGAGGGACATATTATCCCGCCGCGCGCAGGACGTTTGGATTCGGCGCGGAGGCCTACAGAATCGTCGATAACACGCCGGAGCGGGGGGCGCAGAGTTCGTTTCTGAACATGATCTCCGCGCTCTTTTTCAAGGAGGACATGCGCGACTATTTCTCCGCCGAAGGGTGGAAGGGCTTTGCGAAGTTCCGCCCCTCCGGGAGCGTCCGTTTGAAGGTCACGTATACGTCCCAGCGGGAAGGATCGCTCCCCCAGCGGACAAATTACAGTATCCTGTACCCTTCGCGCCTCTTCCGGGCAAATCCCCCCGCCGATCCGGGGAAACTCGCGGAGGCGAGGGTCGACCTGGGTCTGGGGGAGGAGCCGGACCCCATCGGCTTTGTGCAGAGGAATGCGTTTGATCTGAGCATCGAGCGGGCCGCCCCGGCTTTGATGGGGGGGGATTTCAATTTCACGCGCATTGACGGCGTCCTTTCGTTGACGATCCCCACGTTCGGGCAGAGCTATCTCATGAAACCGGGGTTCAGGATACAGGCGTCCGCAGGCGATGCGTTCGGAAGACTGCCGGTACAACGCCTCTTTTCCGTCGAGAGCGCGGTGGACGGCTGGGCTCCTTTCGGCGTGATGCGGGGGGCGCATCTGAAAGAATTCACCGGCAGCGGATACACGGCGGTTGCCGTCGAGCACAATTTCCGGAATATCCCCCTCCTTGCGCTCGGGATCCCGTTCCTGTATGATCTCGATATCGACGTGATCGCGTTCGGCGGCGTGGCGCGCACGTGGTCCACGAACGTAAATCCGGACGCGGCAAGGGTGGGGACGTATACCGAAGCGGGGTTCAGCATCGGGCGAATACTGGGGTTTCTCAGGGCGGATTTTGCATGGCGGCTCTCGCCGGGGCCGCGCGGCCTCTATCTCACCGCAGGGGGAGCCACGTTCTTCTGACGTGCGGGTCCGCCTCCCGAACGGAACCAGCGGTATGCCGAACGCAGTGACAATAGGCGTGGTGCGCGTTCCGACGGTATCGACCGTGTTGGAATTGTCCGGATTTTTCCGTATTTTTCCTTGCTCTCTGTTCACACAAGTGAAACCAGCTGCGGCACAGTTTCGACCTCCGGCAATTGGTATCCGCCCGAGGCCTTTTTTATTCGCATTATGGACGGCATGCAGAGACGGGACATACGGAATATCGCGATCATCGCACACGTCGATCACGGCAAGACGACGCTTGTGGACCATATGCTCCGCCAGACGGGGACGTTTCGCCAGAACCAGCAGCTCGTGACCCGGGTGATGGATTCCAACGACCTTGAGAAAGAACGGGGTATCACGATACTGGCCAAGAATACGGCCATCCATTACAACGGCGTGAAGATCAACATCGTTGACACACCCGGGCATGCCGATTTCGGGGGGGAAGTCGAGCGGACGCTGACGATGGTCGACGGGGTGCTTCTCCTCGTCGATGCGGCGGAGGGCCCGCTGCCGGGAACAAAGTTCGTCCTGAAGAAATCGCTCGACCTGAACCTGAAGCCCATCGTCGTCATCAACAAGATCGACAGAAAGGACGCGCGCCCGCACGAGGTCCTGGATCTCGTGTTCGAGCTCTTCCTTTCGCTCGGAGCGAACGATTCGCAGCTCGATTTCCCGACGGTCTACTGCATCGCCAAGCAGGGAATCGCCCGCAAGGAACTCGACCAGCAGAGCAACGACCTCATCCCCCTGTTCGACGCGATCATCGAACACGTCCCCCCTCCCCCGGGAGACCAGGACTCACCGTTCCAGATGCTCGTGACAACGATCGATTATAACGACTACCTGGGGAGACTCGGCATCGGCCGCATCCACCGGGGGACGATTCGCCTGGGCGGCCCGATGAAGATCATTCACAGGGACGGCGTCGTGGACGACGCCCGCGTGACGAAGATTTACACGTTCGACGGACTCAAACGGCTCGAGGTGACGTCCGCGGGGGCGGGGGACATCATCGCGATCGCGGGAATGGAGGACGTGGATATCGGAGAGACCATCGCCGACGAGGCGGATCCCTCGCCGCTCCCGTTCGTCGCCATCGAGGAACCGACGCTCTCGATGAACTTTCTCGTGAACAATTCGCCGTTCGCGGGACTCGAGGGAAAGTACGTGACGACCCGTCATCTGAGCGAAAGGCTCACGCGCGAGCTCCGCTCGAACGTCAGCCTCAGGATCGAACTGACGGAATCCCCCGACACGTTCAAGGTGAGCGGACGCGGCGAACTCCATCTGGCGATACTTATCGAAAACATGCGACGCGAGGGCTACGAGCTGCAGGTGTCGCGCCCCGAGGTGATTTACAAACGGATCGCCGACGTGCTGTCCGAACCGATGGAACACGTCGTGATCGACGTGCCGGACGAGTTTGTCGGCGTCGTGATCGAAAATCTCGGCCGCCGCAAGGGCGAGATGAAGAACATGGTGGCCAGCACCGGGAACACGCGGCTCGAATTCATCGTCCCGGCGCGCGGCCTCATCGGGTTCCGCGGGGAGTTCATGACGCAGACGAAGGGGACCGGAATCCTCCACCATAATTTCCACGGGTACGAGCCGTATAAGGGGGAGATGGCCCACAGGACGAAGGGAGCCCTCGTCACGATGGAAGCCGGAGACGCCGTCGCGTACGGAATGTGGAAGCTGCAGGACCGCTCCGTGTTTTTCATCGAACCCGGGACGAAGGTATATTCCGGGATGGTGGTCGGCGAAAACTCCCGCGAGCAGGACATGACCGTCAACGTCTGCCGGACGAAACAGCTCTCCAACATGCGTGCATCCGGCTCGGACGAAGCTGTCCGGCTTGAGCCTCCCCACATCATGACGCTCGAACAGGCGATCGAATGGATCGGGGACGACGAACTCGTGGAGGTCACGCCCACAAGCATACGCGTCCGCAAGAAGTTCCTTGACGCGAACGTCCGCAACAGGATGTCAAAGAAAAAAGCAGAGACCCCCGAGGAAGCCCCCCATCCTTAGGGTGGAACCAACGCGCATCATCCAACATCCCCCGGCACACAACCCACTGTGACTACGACCAAAGTCTCCGACAAGGCGGTGAAAACCGCAATCGAGGATCTCAGGGTCCTCGCGTACAACCTCTGGTGGTCCTGGAACCCGTCGGCACGCCAGGTTTTCAGAGATCTCTCCCCCTACGTGTGGGAAACAAGCAACCACAACCCCGTGGAGGTTCTCCACTGGGTGAGCGAGCACGAACTCCGGGTAAGGCTTCAGAACCCCGCGTTCCACGCGCAGGTCCGGAAGGCCTGCGATGACTTTCAGGCCTATATGTCGGAGAAGCGGACATGGACGGCGAAAAGCGGCGGCCCGCTGAAGAAGGAGACGATCGCCTACTTCAGCGCCGAGTTCGGACTCCATGAAAGTGTCCGGATCTACTCGGGAGGGCTCGGGATCCTTGCAGGCGACCACGCCAAATCCGCGAGCGACCTGGGTCTTCCGCTGTCGGGCGTGACGCTCTTCTACCGGCAGGGGTATTTCCAGCAGCAGATTTCGGGGGACGGCTGGCAGCAGGAACGTTACCCGAGCTACGATCCCGCACGGATGCCGATTTCACCCGTAACCGACAGCCGGGGAAAACGTGTCATCTGCACCGTGGAGATCGGCGACGATGTCGTGAAGGTGCATTCGTGGGTGATCCGGGTCGGGCGCATCATGCTCTATCTCCTCGATACCGACCTCCCGGAGAACGATCAGAGGTACCGCGAGCTTACCGCTCACGTGTACGGAGGGGACAACTGGACCCGCATCGCGCAGGAGATCATACTCGGTATCGGCGGGGTGCGCATGCTGAGGGCGATCGGCCTGAAACCCGCGACGTTCCATATGAACGAGGGACATTCGGCGTTCCTGACGCTGGAATTGCTGCGCGAACAGCTTGCCGCGGGAAGCACCGCCGAGAAGGCCGCGGAGTTTGTGCGGAGCCGCTGCGTGTTCACGACGCACACGCCCGTTCCGGCGGGACACGACAGGTTTGACGCCGGGCTTATGAACGGCACGTTCCGTGCGTTTCTGAAATCGTCCGGGCTGTCCACGGACCAGCTCATGCGGTTCGGCCGCGAGCATCCGGACAGTGACGAGCCGTTCACCATGACGGTGCTCGCCCTCAGGTTCTGCCGTTCCGCCAACGGCGTCAGCGAACTGCACGGACGGATCAGCCAGCAGATGTGGAGCTCGCTTTTCCCCGGGGTCCCCGTCGCCAAGGTCCCCATCGGGCACGTGACGAACGGCATTCACACCTCCGGGTGGACGCTCCCCACCGCAAGCCAGTTCTGGACCACGCGGCTCGGGGCGCAATGGCAGGAACGGCTGCGGGACAGCAAGTTCTGGCACGACGCCCTCTCTCCCCGGAACGTCCCCGATGAGGAGCTCTGGGCGCTCCGCATGGCGCTCCGCCGCGAGCTTATCGAGTTCGCGCGAAAGAGGCTGAGCGAACAGAACCTCCGGTACGGGAGCAACGACCCCGCGGCACTCGATCACCTTCTCTCTCCCGACGCGCTGACGATCGGTTTTGCGCGGAGGTTTGCGACGTATAAACGCGCCCCGCTGTTTTTCCGGGATTTCGAATGGGCGTTCCGCGCGCTCAACAACAAGGAAACTCCCATTCAGCTCGTCTTCGCCGGAAAGGCCCACCCGCGCGACGACGCCGGCAAACGGTTCATCCAGGAGATCGTCAACATCTCGCGGCGCGGGGATCTGTTCGGCAAAGTGGTGTTCATTGAGGACTATGACATCAACGTAGCGCGGTACCTCGTGGCGGGGGCGGACGTGTGGCTCAACACTCCCCGTCGGCCCATGGAGGCGAGCGGGACGAGCGGGATGAAAATCGCGATTCACGGCGGACTGCACCTGAGCACGATGGACGGCTGGTGGCGCGAGGCGTACGACGGGCACAACGGCTGGAAAATCGGCGAAGACACGACCGCCAGCAATGACCAGATGCAGGATGATATCGACGGCGCTTCACTCCGCGCGGTGCTGGAACAGGAGATCATTCCCCTCTTCTACGACAGGGGAAAGGACGGGATTCCCCACCGCTGGCTGAAGAAGATCAGGCATGCAATGTCCACGCTGATACCGGTGTACAATACGGAACGGATGGTTGTGGAGTATGCCCAAAAGTACTACGGGGCCGGGAAAAGCGGAAAATAGGGCCTGCATATCCTGCCGCGGCCGCGTGCTCTTTAGGGCGTTTCCTGATTAGTTGTCTTTCGCCCCCTGGTTGATCCAGGCCGCGATCACGGACCGTATGCTGTCGGGGCAATACGGTCCACCGAACGGCATACGCGCACCGAACGGCGGATTGGCGGAGGTCTTCTTCATGATGAGACTCGAGTCCGCGTTGCCGGGGACTATCGCGGGGCCGTGAATTCCTCCCTGAAGAAGCTGGGCCACAGTCGTTACGTACAGCCCGTTCGTGCCGCCGTGGCAGCCGTAACAGCCGTAATTGATGAAGATGGGGAGGACGTTGTTCTGAAATGAAATCGCCTTCGCCGTGTCGATTTTCGGCGGCGGTGAGACCGGAGGCGGATCGATGCCGAGGTCGTTGCATCCTGTCGAGGAGAGAAGAACCAGCGCTAAGGCTACGCTTGCGTAAACGGATCGACGGGGCAATTCAATGGCCTCGCATGAATAGTGAATGAATCCGGAACCCCCTGCCGCAGTGACGCGCGACAGGGGGTTTCGTGTTTTACGTGAGAACGATTACTTAATATACATCATTTTGCGCGTTGCAAGAAGCGCGCCGTCCGCCGTCAGGCGATAGAAATAGACACCGCTCGAAAATCGGGTCGCATCGAACAGGACCTGATGTTCTCCGGGTGGCGTAAGGCCGTCCACAAGCGTCGCGACATGCTCACCGAGTACATCGTATACCTCGAGGGACACCCGCGACGATTTCGTGAGCTGGAACCCGATGACCGTAGACGGGTTGAACGGGTTGGGATAATTCTGATCGAGACGGAATTGCCCGGGGAGAACGCCGCTCTGCGGTCCCGGAGCAACGGACGCCACAACGTCGCTCCCGTACAGGAGCTGGCCGCGCACTTCTCCGCCCGGATAGATCGCGGTGTGGAAATTTACGTACATTTTTCCCGTAAAGAGCGACTCCGCGTACGCCTGCGTCAGCGGCTGTGATGCGTCCGATGTGGCCCATGTCCCGATGTACGTCATCGCGGGCCCTGCGGAGCCGGTGATCGTCCTGACGACGGGCCCTCCGACTCCCGCGGGCGCGATGTGGAAATGACCGGCAGTCGTATTCCCCGTCAGCCCGTAGTAGGTGATGCTGTAGTTTATGGAGTCCCTTCCCGGGCTTATGGCAAATGAACCGGTTCCGATCCCGTGGGACGTGTCGGTCTGACTCTCCTGCAATCCGTTGATCTGAGCGGTAAACCCGACACCCGTCGTCGACTTGAGCCAGCCCCTGATCTCTCCCCCCGGGTTTTTCGACGTGTGGAAGTTCACGTATGTGCTGCCGATGAGCATCGAGTCGACGTACGCGGCAGTGAGTGAGTTCGCCACGTCGGTGGTGCTCCACGTGCCGCTCTCCGTGAATTGGGAGGAATCTCCTCCCGTCCCGATCGGTTTGACAACAGGTCCGTTCGAACCGGGGAGCCCGGTATGGATGTGGCCGCCCGTGATATTCCCCGAAAGACCGATGTACGTGACGTTATACGAAACCTGCGTCCGGGCGGCGTTCAGGACGAACGAACCGGTCCCCGTCCCCTTGAACGTGTCCGCGGGAACCTCGTTGCTTCCGCTCAGTGAAGCGAAGAACCCGGTCCCCCCTTTGAGGACAAACTGGCCGCGAATCTCACCTCCGGGTTTATTCGCGGTGTGAAAGTTTACATACACGTCTCCGGCGACAAGCGAGTCAACGAGAGCGGGCGTCAGGGGCTGGGTGCCGTCCGTAGCTTTCCAGCTCCCGTTCATTGTATTCGATATCGGGCCTTTGCCCGTTATGAGGCTCTTCACCACCGAACCGCCGATACCCACTGGCCCCGTGTGAAAATGCCCCCCGGTGGCCGAGTCGCTCAGCCCCCGGTACGTAATCCAGTAATCAATCTCGTTCCTCTGAGTGTTGAGCACGGCGACGGCGGTCCCTCCCCCGGTGGCGGCGTTGGGAGGAGTTTCCTGCGCCCCGCTCAGGTCCGCTTCAAAGTGGAGCGCCGTAGCAAGATTGAGCTGACCGCGTATTTCCCCCCCGGGATTTGCGGAAGTGTGGAAGTTCACATACACCTTCCCCGCCAGAAGCGAGTCGATAAGGGCCGGTGTGAGCGGGTTGGTGGCATCGGAGGTTGACCACGTTCCCGAGAGCGTGGAAGAGGCCGCTCTTCCCGACGATGCAATGGGCTTGACGACCGGGCCCGCGATTCCGGGAAGTCCGGTGTGAAAGTGTCCCCCGGTCAGGGTTCCGCTGAGCCCCTGATAGCTTATGATATAATGAAGCTGGGTAAAATCCTCACTCAGGTCGAATGACCCGGTCCCGGCGGCGTTCGTCGTTACCCCCCCCTCCTGTGCGCCGTCCAGGCTTGCCGTAAAGTGTATCTGGGCCCTTGCCATCCATGGCAGTACCGCTATAAGTATGAGCCCGCCACGAAACATACGCATTCTCTCCATTTCTCTTCCCTCCATGTAACGTGTAATAACTCAGGAATCAGATGACCCGGCGCTGGAACGCCGTTAAAGAAGGCCGGAAGCCTTTCACAAGGTAAATATCAGGAAGGAGCGGAAAGTTCCTGAGGGGGGATAGGGG
>Ga0209698_10000269_pt1 | contig 57621 bp, 37 predicted proteins | sample LitLauG_LLR_2012_FD_187203 | JGI IMG/M metagenome (GOLD analysis project Ga0209698, IMG submission 187203) | Freshwater sediment microbial communities from Pennsylvania, USA - Little Laurel Run_MetaG_LLR_2012 (SPAdes) (version 2) | ecosystem: Environmental > Aquatic > Freshwater > Creek >...
CGGCAACCGGCTGTTCGCGTGGGACGGCGTGAGCCATGTAGTGTACGCGTTCAACTTCGAACCGGCATCCTCCAACTACGCTCAGTTGGGCTCGTTCACTATCCCGGCGGTGCAGCTGATCATGCAGATGGATACCATCACCGCCAGCCCTGATGGCAGACTCCTCTATGTGCCGCTGGGCGACGAAGATGATGTAGCAGTCCTGGATACCGCGCGCGTGGTGGCTGGAATCCCAAGCGCCTTACTGACGAAAATACACACCGGCGTGGGCACTTATTTCGCGGGGCTCCGGCCGGGCACGCCGACTCCAGCGGGGGCACAAGTGACCGTGCTGCCCATGCAGGGCGTCACCGCCACCTTCGATAACGTAACCATCGCCGGAGCAACCACGGCGGCGGCCACCAATACTCACCCGCTGCCTACGCCGCTAGGCTTCCGGGTGAGCAATCCGCCGCTTTTCTATCGACTCGACACCACCGCGGAAGTCGTTGGCAAAGCCGAAGTCTGCTTCGCCTACGACCCAGCATGGTTCGCCGACGGCTCAGTGCGGGCGCTACATGAGGAATCCGGCGCCTTCATAGATCGTACCGTTTCGCTGGACCGGGCTAATCACGTTGTCTGTGCCCAGGTCGGCAGCCTGGGTAGCTTTGTCCTCGGCTCGCCGGCTTGTTCGCTGCCACCCGGGCGGACGCATTGCTGAACACTAAAGGAGCGGGCCGCTGCGGCAGCGGCCCGTTACGACTACCGGGGAAATGGAAGCGTATTGCGATGATGTGTTTTGAACGAATAAATGTAGTTACTCATGAGAGAGCGACCTCTCGGGGCCTGTCTCTGAGATTTTCTATCCCAAGGAGAAATAATCATGCGAGCAAAAGCGATTCTAGTGTGCGCGTTCCTACTCATTTCAGCCATTGGTGCTGGAGCGGCAACTTACAAGACACTGCACTCCTTCGGCGGCTTCGGCGACGGCCAAAGCCCGTATCCAGGTGTGATCTTTGACCAGGCTGGCAATCTCTACGGGGTGGTAGCGTGGGGTGAAGAGAGCGAAGGGACAATTTTCCAGCTTACTCCCTCGCCAGGCGACTGGAGGCTGAACATTCTGCACCAGTTTAGCCTCCAGGATCCCGACGGGGCGGGACCGATCGGCGGTCTGGCCAGGGATGAGGCCGGGAATCTCTACGGAACCGCCAGCTATGGCCATAGCCAGGATTCCTGGTGCGGCACGGTCTTCGAGCTTTCGCCATCCGGAGGTTACTGGATGTTCACCGTTCTTCATTATTTTACCGGCGCAGACGGATGCGATCCCGAGGCAACGTTGAGCTACAGCAGCGGCTGGCTATGGGGAACAACCCGAAGCGGTGGTTTTAAGGATCGGGGCACCGTCTTCTCCATGCAAACGTCCGGAGAATCGTTTCAATCCGATTCCTTCTCTGGAAAATGTAAAGGGAACAACCCAATGAGCGCCTTCAACCTCTGGGGCTACGGCACCACCGTCCGCGGAGGAGCGAAAGACGTTGGTAACATGTACAGGCTGGATCCGGCTAAGGGCCTAATCAATAAGTACAGCTTCACAACCGATGGCAAAGCAGGCTACGCCCCATTGGGCGACTTGCTCGCTTTGTATGTTGGCGGTGTGCGGACCATCTTCGGTACCACTCAGGCGGGAGGGGAAGGCGGCGGGGGTACGGTTTATCGGCTCACAGAAATCCAACCGAACTCCGACCGCTGGCGGATCAGCGTCTTGCACTCCTTTTCCTCGACTTCCGGCAGTGGCGAAGGATGGGCCCCCGTGGCAGGCTTGACGGCCGATTCGGCCGGCAATCTCTACGGAACTACTTACAAGGGCGGTTTAGGTTGCGGCACCGTTTTCAAACTCTCGCCTGGCAAGAACAATCATTGGACACACACTGTCCTCCATAGCTTCGATGACAATTATTCGGAAGGCTGCGGGCCGCTCGGCGGCGTTGTATTGGATAAGGCGGGGAACCTGTATGGCACCACGGAAATGGGCGGCGACTATGTTTGGGGCACCGTCTACGAAATCACTCCGTGATGGTAGAAGTGGGCGGGCGAGTTTGACAGAAGTCTAAGGCGGGCTTGTCTCTTCGTCGCGGAGTTTTTTCCGCAAGGGCAGAATCGCTGAAGCCCTGATAGTTGCCGAGCGCCAGGGGCAGGATCAACTGCTTCTCAGCAAGAGGCAAGGCCCCAGATATGGGGCGTCGTCCGTGCACTGCACCTGGCGTTCACTCATTTTGCAGCGGATGGGAGGCTTCGCACACGCTCAGCCTCCCGCCCGCTGCATTCTCAATCACTTTCACCCGTTGGAATACTTTCTGACTCATTATCACCATCCTTGCAGGGTGACATAGTCTCGTTGCAGTCAAGGGGGCACACTATCTTCAAGCATCTACAGCCTCGTGTGTTCGCTTAGGTGCCCGTGGTGATAGTCGAGCACCCAAGACCGGCGCCTAAAGGCGCATTCATAACACGGCGTTTACAGTATGCCTGAAGGCATACCCTGATACAAATCGGACTTGCACCACAGGCTGCTAGGGGTGCCTAGGGATATCGTATCCCGCGGAGTCGTTCAAGAATAATCCAAGAAAACAGGCGAGTACACCGCCCGCGTGGTGCGCAAAGGTAGACAGTTGCCGACGCAGATCGACGACCTGTCGCTCGATGTCGACGGAAGCCTTGCTAGGATGTGGGTAGGCTCTGCCACATCCCCATCGCGATTGACAAGGAAACATGCATTTGCCATAGTGTCAAAGCGGTTAGACGAGGGGTGGGAATCCTCGGAGACACCATTTGGTCAGGAGGCGCCATGAAGGAAAGCGATAGTCTTGTCCATTCCCGAGATCTGCCCGCGGAACAGGGCGGTGAACTTCTTCACCTGCCTCGCCAGGAAGCGAAGTGGGAATGGATGAGTCTGTTTGTCCGTCGCCTGCAGCCGGGCGACACTTATCGAACGCGTACCGAGAGCGAAGAAGCCGCATTTGTGCTGCTGGGCGGCACCTGCGTCGCCGACTGGGGGCAGGGGACAGAGCGCATCGGCAGGCGCAAGAATGTCTTCGACGGTTTTCCCTATGCGATTTACCTGCCGGCGCGGAATGAGGTCACCTTCAAAGCCGACAGCGCCTGCGAAATCGCGGAGTGCCGAGTGCCTTCAGAAGCGCGGTTAGAACCGCGACTGATCACTCCCGGCGATGTTGTCAGCAGTCTGCGGGGTGGCGGAAATGCTTCGCGGCAGATCGTCGACGTGATGATGCCGGCTTTTCCAGCGGACAAACTCATGGTGGTCGAGGTTTATACACCCGGAGGAAACTGGTCCAGTTATCCGCCCCACAAGCACGACGTGCACAATCCCCCCGCAGAGGTCGATTTGGATGAGATCTACTATTACCGCATTCGCCAGCAGGAAGGATTTGCGTTTCAACATCTATACTCGCGGGAGAATTCCGGCGAGCGCACCGTGAAGGCTCGCGATGGCGATGCCGTGCTCGTACGCAACGGTTTTCACCCCGTTGTCGCCGGACCGGGATACGATGTCTATTACCTGAATTTTCTTGCCGGATCTTCACGCGCCTTGGCCACGACGGAAGATCCCCAACATGCCTGGATCCGGTCGACGTGGAAAGAAACCGATCCCCGTTTGCCACTCGTCAGGGGATGAAATACTGGATGAGATTCTGTCGGAATGAAAGTGGTGTTGGGCAGCCGTTACTCTAATCGGTTAGACAGGGAAGCGCGAGCCGGAGGCGGTATTCTCGGGTGAAAATCCTGGCTCTCGGGTATCAACCTGCAGCCGTCCAAGAAGGAGAAAGCCCCGATGACAATACGGCTGACCATGGCGCAAGCAATCATCGCGTTTCTCAAGAATCAGTACAGCGAGCGGGATGGAAAACAACACCGGCTGTTCGAAGGCTGCCTGGGAATTTTTGGACACGGCAATGTTGCCGGCATCGGCCAGGCGCTTGAGCAAGATCCAGGGCTGCCTTACTACCTTTTTCGCAACGAACAAGCCATGGTTCACACGGCTTCGGCGTTTGCCAAGACCAGCAATCGTCTGCGGACTTTGGCCTGCACCACTTCGATCGGACCGGGCGCCACCAACATGGTCACCGGAGCGGCTGTGGCGACGGTCAATCGCCTGCCGGTGCTTCTTTTGCCCGGGGACCTTTTTGCCCGGCGCAATGTCGCGCCCGTGCTGCAGCAACTAGAGTCTCCCGCGACTCAGGACATCTCGGTAAACGATTGCTTCAAGCCGGTGTCGCGTTACTGGGACCGGATCGAACGTCCCGAACAGATACTGACCGCGCTTCCGGCAGCGGTCCGGGTTCTGACTTCGCCCGCGGAAACCGGCGCGGCGGTGCTTTCGCTACCCCAGGATGTGCAAGCCGAGGGCTTCGATTATCCCAGGCAATTCTTCGAAAAACGCGTCTGGACGGTTGCCCGGCCGCGCTGCGACCGCAGTCTTCTTGCGCAAGCGGTGGAGTGGATCCGTTCAGCGCGGCAGCCATTGATCATCGCCGGCGGCGGCGTACTCTACTCGGAAGCCAGCCAGGCACTGGCGGATTTCGCTTCGCGAACGGGAATTCCAGTTGTAGAAACGCAGGCTGGAAAAGGTTCCTTGCCCTACGATCACGAACAGGCACTCGGAGCCATGGGCGTGACCGGAACTCCTGGAGCCAACGTGCTGGCGCGCGATGCCGATCTCATCATTGGAATCGGCACGCGGTACTCGGACTTCACCACGGCCTCGCAGACTGCATTTCAGAACCCCGGGTTGAGATTCATCAACGTGAATGTCTGCGAGTTCGATGCCGGAAAACAAGCGGCGCTGCCGCTGGCCGGCGATGCCCAGGCCACGCTGCAGGAGTTGACGCGGGCGCTTGAAGGTCTTCAGGTAAATGCCGCGTATTCGGCCCGAATCAAGTCATTGCGTGAGGATTGGGAGAAGGAAGTCAACCGAATCCATAACCTGAACTGGGGTCCTCCCATCAGTCAGGGCGAGGTGATTGGGGTCGTCAACGAAATCTCTGAAGCACGCGATGTTGTGGTGTGTGCTGCCGGCAGTCTGCCGGGCGATCTCCACAAACTCTGGCGGACGCGTGATCCCAAGGGATATCACGTGGAGTACGGGTACTCCTGCATGGGCTATGAAATCGCGGGAGGACTTGGCGTAAAAATGGCCGCTCCGGATCGTGAAGTGTACGTCATGGTTGGAGACGGGTCCTACCTGATGATGGCTCAGGAAATAGTTACATCTCTGCAGGAGTGCCTCAAGATCAATGTCGTGGTACTGGACAACCACGGTTTTTCGAGTATCGGCGGTCTCACGCGCGCCTGCGGCAATCGTGGGATGGGCACGGAATACCGTTACCGGCAGGATGGAAAACTGGAAGGCGATCCGATCCCGGTAGATTTTGTTGCCAATGCAAAGAGCCTGGGAGCCGACGCCGTCCGGGCTCACACCCGCGACGATCTGCGAAAGGCACTACTCGAAGCGAGGAAAAGCTCGAAAACCTCGGTGGTTGTGATCGAGACCGACTACGCTCAACGAGTGCCGGGTTATGAATCCTGGTGGGACGTGCCGATCGCCGAGGTCTCCGAGATCGAATCGGTGCAGGCGGCTCGCGCAAAATATGTTGAGGCCAAGAAGAAAGAAAGGGTCTATTAGCCTCCGTTTGAAGTAAGTTCACACCAGACCGCAGCACCCCATCGAAATGGGCATTTTCCGCAAGATGGAGCGAAGGGTGCAGTCAACCTCCGGGATTCCGCAGACAAACTCGCCGACGAACTCAACGACAGCGCCAAGATTAAAGCGAGTTTTGGGTCTTTGGGACCTGATCTACTACGGCATCATTCTGATCTCGCCGATTGCCGCCGTGCCCATGTTCGGTGAGGCGCAAGTCTTATCCAAGGGGCACGCGGCCACGACTCTCCTAGCATCCATGGTGGCGATGACTGCTACCGCAGTAAGTTTTGGCCGCATGGCCACGGTGTATCCGTCCGCTGGATCGGTCTACACTTACGTCAGCCGCGGGTTCAACCCTTACATCGGCTTCGTGCTGGGTTGGGCGATGTTTCTAGAGTATCTGTTCCAGCCCCTGCAGAACAGCCTGTATGCCGCTCTTACCATTCAGAGATTGCTTCCACACGTACCGCTAGCCGTGCTGTCCGCGGCAGCGGTGGGCTTCATGACCTTATTGTGCTGGCTGGGCATTCGAACGACCGCGCGCACCAATCAGATCCTGCTCGCGTTCATGTCGATAGTGATGGCGGCATTCTTATTGCAATCCGTCTGGTACATCTTCGTCCACCAGCATTGGCAGGGGCTTGTGTCCATGCAACCGCTGTATGATCCACGAACGTTCAGTGTTCGCGCCATTGCCGCGGGCACGGCGTTGGCGGCAACGACTTACATTGGCTTTGATGGCGTCAGTATTCTGGCGGAAGAAGTCCACAACCCGCGACGGAATGTGCTGCTCGCGACGGTGCTGGTGTGCATTTTTACCGGGCTCTTTGCCGGGTTTCAGGTCTACCTCGCGCAGCGAGTATGGCCGGACTATCGTACGCTCTCCAATCCGGAGACGGCGTTTATGGATGTGGCGCAGGTCGTCGGCGGCTATCGCCTTTTTGCGGCGTTCGGCATGGTCTTGCTGGTGTCGAGCCTGGCCTGCGGACTGGCGGGGCATTTGGGCGCCGTAAGACTGCTGTACGGCATGGGGCGCGACAATCTTTTACCGCGCAAAATCTTCGGTTACCTCGACCCCGAGCGCGGCAACCCAACTTACAACGTGGCCATCGTGGGCATCCTCGCCTATGTGGGAACCCTGACGCTGGGGTGGGAGCGGGCGGTCGAGATCCTGAATTTTGGAGCCTTGCTTGCGTTCATGGCCGTCAATCTCGCGGCGCTTCGCCACTTTGGCTTTGGTCGAGAACAGGCAGGGCGCCGCAATCTGTTCCTCGACATCATCTCACCCGCCCTTGGATTTCTTTTCTGTCTGGTGATTTTCCTTGGACTGCAAGGGTCCACACTCGCGGTGGGCGCAATCTGGTGTTTGATTGGCGGTCTGTACGTGGTGTTGAAGACCAAAGGCCTGAGTGTTGCGCCCGTGGAAATCGATTTCAGCGAATCGTAACGATTGGGAAGCTTGTTTTGGAGGTGGAACAATAATAGATCTTACGAGTCCTCCCACGCAGTTGGATTCGAGAGGCTCTCGCTGGCTTGGGCTCGCGATACGTGGGGGCCGAATCCGCACGATTCTCGAATACGCAACTCGGGCTGCAGCTTTTTGACGACGGCCCGTTTTCGGCTGCCCCCAATTCGTTGGATCAGTAGCTCCACTGCTTCGTTCCCCAATTGGTGTTTGGGTAACTCGACCGTGGTTAGCCGGGGCCGGAAAACTCCGAGCCAGGGATAGTCGTCAAAGCTTACCAGTCCAAAATCGTCAGGACACGACAGACCCATTTCTTCGGCAGCCTGCAACAGCCCGATCGTCATGAGATGGTTGGCGACATAAATTCCATCGGGATGATGCGAGAGCAACGCGTGCCCGGCGCGGAAGCCGGAGTCGATCCGGTAATCGCCCTCAATCACCAGCTGTGGCTCAAACGGCAGACCCTGCGCTTTCAGTGCGTCGTGAAACCCCTGCCACCGCGCCAGGGCATTGCTGACCTTAAGTGGGCCACTGATGAGACCAATGCGCCGCCGGCCCGCGCGTGCAAGGTGGCAGACTGCGTCATACGCTCCCTGATAGTCATCGGTAATCACAGCGTCTTTGGTCAGTTTGGGATAGGTGCGCATCACCAGGACAAAGGGAACATTCATTTCCTTGATCATCTGGCGCAGAGGCGGCCGCAGATCGCCGGCTGCCTTGGTGAGAAGTATCCCGTCCACACGTTTGGAAAGCAGTAACTCGATCGCACTCTCTTCTTTGTCGAGGCTATCGTCGCTGTTACAGAGCAGCAGGTTATAGCCGTGCTTCTGCGCGGCATCTTCCGCCCCGCGGACCACCATCGGGAAGAAGGGATTGGCGATATCGGGCACGATCATACCGATGGTGTGTGTTCGTTGCTTGGCTAGACTGCGGGCAATGAGATTGGGCCGGTAGTTCAGTTGGCGAATCGCAGCTTCAACGCGCTCGCGCAGTTTCTTGCCGACGTGGCTTTTCTTGTTCACCACGGCGGAGACAGTGAAGACCGATACGCCCGACTCGCGGGCGACATCATAGATGCTCGCTGCTTTGCTGGGTTTCTGTCGGGAATTGTGCCGTGCGGCGGACATAAGTTTCTTAGGAATCCTGCCGGTGGATCAGGAGGCTATTCATACCTGATGGCCACGGGCTTCCGGCTCCTCGCGGATTCATAGATTGACTCCAGGATGATCATATCCCGATGGCCTTGCACGCCATCGGGCTCGATCTTGCGCTGGTTCCGGATCGCGGAAGCAAACGCGTCGAGTTCCAGGACAAATTCATCCATTACTTTGAATCGCCGTTCGATTGTTCGTCCCTTAATCTTCCCGGTAATGTGCCGCTCTTCGCTAAAGTCGAAAGCCGGGGTTATCGAGACCCAGCCCTTCGTGCCTTGAACGAAAATTAACGAAGACGGTGCAGCGCCATAGGATGAACTGCCCTGCACGACGAGTCCGCTTGGGAAGCGCATGCGAAAAGAGATGCCTTCCTCTACGTCCCGAAATCGGCGGGCATCGTGCGTCCACGCTTCCGCGCTCACCTCCGCCGGATCCTCGTCAACCAGCCATCGGCTCGTGTTCACGCAGTAGATCCCCAGGTCCATCAGAGGTCCACCGCCGGCCAGTTTGGAATCCAGCAGCCATTCCAACGATTGGCCGGGCACGTGCAGTTCGCTGAAGGCGATGTGCATGACGTCGATACGGCCAAGGTCACCCCCTTGAATCAGTTTCTTAAGGAAAAGACTGCTCGGCTCGAAATATTTTCGATATGCCGTCATCAGCAACACATGATTTTTCTGACAGGCATCTACCATCCGGGCCGATTGCTCGACCGTGGCCGCCAGCGGCTTTTCACAGAGCACGTGTTTCCCAGCTTGTGCCGCCTGGATCGTCAAGGGAGCGTGCACGCCCTGCGGCGTCGCAACATAGACTGCGTCCACCTCCGGATTCGCCAGGCAGGCGGCGTACTCTTCGTCGCCGTAGAACGTCGACGTTTTGAATTTGCGCGCAAGACGCGCTCCTTTTTTCTTGTCACGGCCGACCAGGGCGACCAGTCTTGCTCTCTTGCTGTGTGAGAAGGCAGGCAGGACCGAACTCTGAGCAATGCTGCCCAGACCAACGACCGCGAACCCGATCTTCTTATGCGCCGTCATGAAAGTGAAAGATCTCTGTGAGGCCTCTAGCTTTCGCGATCCGCCCGACTTAACCGCTGGTTTCGGATCGCCTTATGATCGAGCGAGCGAAGCTCTTCAATATTCTCGAGAACTTTATGAATCGCGTCCGCTATGGCATCTACGTCCTTCTTGCTGCCCAGGAAAAGCTGATGCATGAACCAAACCGCCTCGTGATAGGCAGCACGGTCCGCCTCGGGACAGGAATACATATTGCGCAGATCGAGGGGCCTCTCACGTCCCCAGCTCAGCGCGGGGAAATCGGAGGAGTCCACCGGGAACAGCGAACTCTTGTACACTGGCTCATAGAACAGGCCGTCACAGGGAATTCCCTCCAGTTGCAGTGCCGCCACAAAGGCTGCACGCGGAATTTCCCTGGCTTGATGGGAAAAGAATTTCAGCACGTAGCCATATGGCGCGAGGCGCGTAATCCGTGGATCGGGTTTCAGCAGGCCAATGCCGGGAGTATTTTGCAGGCGGGCTTCGAGATGCTTCATGTTGGTTTCGCGGAGTTTTGCCTGCTCCGGAAGCCGGTCAAGCTGGGGGCCGAGAACGGCCGCCTGAAATTCGCCGAGCCGGTAGTTGAACCCGATAATCCGGTGATGAAACAGGTCGGTCACACTGGCGCGTCCGGCGTTGATGTAGCTTTGCACCTTTTCCATGTACTCGAGATTGTTGGTGATGACCGCTCCGCCTTCACCCGAGGTAATCAGCTTGCTCGACTGAAAACTGAAAGCGCCCAGGTCTCCCATCGATCCCGCACCCTTGCCCTTCCACATCCCACCGTGGGCATGGGCACAATCTTCGATGACTTTCAGATTGTGCTTGGCGGCGATGCGCAGAATCTCATCCATGTCGGCAAAGCGCATGCCCAGGTGTACGGGCAGGATCGCCTTGGTCTTCGGCGTGATCGCTTTTTCGATAAGCTTGGCGTCCAGACAATAGGTGTCAGGGTCGATGTCGACAAAGACCGGGGCAGCGTTCAGCAGCAGCACCGGACCGACCGTTCCCTCCCATGTGTACGCCGGAGCAATCACCTCGTCACCCGGCTTGATGCCAATCGCTTTCAACGCCGCCTGGATGGCAACCGTCCCCGTATTCACGCACTGGGCATACTTGGCGGTGTGCGTTTCCGCAAACTTCCTGGCGAAGGCGGTGGCGTGCTTGCCGGGAAAGGGCTGGCCACCCCAGTTGGAACTCGTCAGGACGTCATCGAGAGCGCGAGCCTCCTCCTTGGTCGCGAGCGGCCATTGCGTAAAAGGGGTCTTCCGTAACGGTTCACCACCGGTAATCGCTAGCTTTCCCACGCGTGCAAGCCTCCCCATCAGAATCGAACAGCATCACAACTGCCTTACCCAAACTTTTGAGAACCATGGTTCACGCGGCATCCGGATTGGGAATCAGAAAATCCCGGACCAGGCCGTCCAACTCATGGCAAGCGGTGATGAATTGGCGCAGCGTCCGGCGAGTCGGACCGAATGCGTCGAATTCCTCGATCGCGATGGCGCCCTCCGTGTTCGCGCGCCGGAAATCCGCAAACTTCTTGGACAGTTCGCCGACAATTCTTGGATCGACCGGATCGTCGATACGTCTACGAACCTCAATATCGCTGGCGTTAAACCGGACTTGCCACGAGTACGGCGGCGAGATCACGACGTCGCCGCCAATGAACTCGCTCCAGTGCATGTGGTTGCGGAACGCCGCGGAAAGGAGGCGCAGCCGGTAACCGCGCTCGCGGAAAATCTTATAGGTCTTCTTGAACACGGCAACGCCTGCCCACTCCAAATATCCTGGGTCGATGGCAATGTTTTCTTTCTCCATCAGGACCTTCAGCCAATCATCGAGTCGGCCCACCATGATCGTGCACACGGGTCCGATGCTTGCGATGTCCTTGCCCTCGCGCTCCCGCCGTTTCATGCCGCGCTCCACCGCTTCCGCCACAGCGACGCACTGCGGCAACGTGAAGCACACCGTCGCGTTGATACTGATACCGCGATAAGTAGATTCCTCGATTGCCGGGATCCCCGCGCTCGTAGCCGGGATCTTTACGATCATGTTGGGCGCCAGACCGCTGAATTCGACAGCCTGCTCGACAATCGCGTTCGAATTGCGGAAAAGGCGCGGATCGGTCTGAATCGACAGTCTTCCATTTCTGCCGCGCTGACTGTCAAAGATGGGCTGCAACAGGGCTGCGCCTCGAATCGAAACCTCGCGTACTAACTGCCAGGAGATTTGATCTTCGGTGGCGGTGGGGCGCTCTTTTATAAGACCATGAATCCGGTCCTTCCAAAGATTCATCTCCTTCTTCAGAACTCCAAGAACGATGACCGGATTGCAGGTTGCGCCCACTGCGCCGTGCTCGATCGAGTAGGTGAGTTCCTGAATCGAGGCAGAATCGTTCCAGAGGCAGGTGGGTGTGGCCTGCGTCATTTCGTGCAATGGGCTCTTGTATGCAGTCGCGGTCGAATCGGCCATAGGCTCCTCGCTTTCGACTTTCTGCGTCACGATACCGAACTGGATACGTTGATCGACACCTGGCAAGGTTTCCCCTGCAGGTGGGAATTTTCTGCCGCAACGGCAATGCCGAGCGCTTTCAAACCATCTTCGCCTGAAACCCGCGGTGGACGATCGTGCAGCATGTTGTGAACGAAGTCTCGTACCTCCGCAAGATATGCATCCGCAAACCGCGAAAGGAAGTGATCGGCCAGAATTTGCGCGCCTCCGCTCGCACTCAGGAAGGTAGCGGGAGTTTTTTCGAGGCTCCCCACAAAAACGGAGCCTTTCGACCCGACAATCTCAGTACGGACGTCATAGCCGTAGAGTGCCTGCACATACGACTCAACGTTGCCGATGGCGCCGTGTGCATACTTCAGGTTCACGACACTGGCGACGACGTCTCCGTACTGCGCAACTTCCGGGCGAATCGCCACCGTCGTATATGCCTGGGTTTCCACAACCTCGTCGCGCATGAGCCATCGAGCCAAATCGAAGTCGTGAATCGTGTTGTTGTAGAACAGCATTCCATTGATGTTCGACTGGTAAGCTGCGATGGGTGGTACATCCTTGTCGCGGCCAACCGACTTGAAGACCACAGGCTCCCCAATCTCACCGGCTTCGACTCTTTTCATCGCCGCCTCGTAGGCCGCGTCGTAGCGCCGCATAAAACCAATCTGCAAGCGGACACCCGCCTTGGCCACCGCGTCCAGAGCCGCATGCGCATCCGTCAAGTTGGTTGCCAGGGGCTTCTCGCAGAGTATGTCTTTGCCGGCCGCCGCTGCGGCCCGGATTCCCAGGGCATGAAACTTGTCGGGAGTGGCAATCACCACCGCTTTGAGATCCTTGCACCCAAGCATCTCCTCGAGGCTGCGATAGGAGTGCTCGATGTCGAGTTCAGAGGCGGCTTGACGGGCTCGGTCAGGCGCGACATCGGCGACGGCGAGCAAGCGAGCCTCGGGTGCAAGATGGCGCAGATTCTCCGCGTGCCGCTTGCCCATCTCTCCGACGCCGAGTACACCAATGCCCAGTTTGCTCAAAGTTCCTCGCTAGTTTCTTAGCGCTTTGACAACGCCTAAATCCGATTCCGGTTATAGGGAGGCGTCACCACTGCCGCCCGGCACGGCGTGAATTGTACCAAGAAACTGCCGCCTGCGATAGATCGATCAGCCAAACATCAGGGGATTAGAAACCACGCATTGAAATCTGTACCGCCGCCCATTGTCCGCAATTCTGCTAACCGATTAGATGGGATAGGTACTTCTCGCAAAAGGCCACTCCCCTTTCCGCCATGCCAATATCAGGTACGCTGCGAATCCCAACCCGATCGTTCCGAACGCATAGGCCATGAATTGCCAGCCTCCGGGCTGTAACGCGGGAGTCACGAATACCCCCAGCCAGCCGACCAGCGCGAATAGCGCCGGAAGAGGATAAAGCCACATCCGAAAAGGCCGGGGTGCATCCGGTCGGTACTTGCGATAAATGAGCAAGCCGATAATCTGCGCGACAAACATGGAAAGGATGCGCGCCAGCATCAAGGCGGTGATGATCTGCACCAGGTCAAAGAAGCAGGCGACGATCACCAGGAAGCCGACCAGCAGCAGCGAGCGGTGCGGGAAGTCCTTGGTCGGATGCAATTTTGCGAACCAGCGAAAGAAGGCACCATCGAGCGCGGCTGCATACGGTATGCGCGAGTAGCCGAGCATCATGGCATAGGTTGCTGCAAAGGCGGTAACTTCCACCATGATGGTCATGAGCGCCGATGCCCAATGCCCACTCACTTTTTCCATGTATACCGAGCCAATGGCGTTGAAAGCTTGCGATCCCGGCTGAATCATTTCCCGCCAGGGCACAACTCCAGTAAAGCTCACGGAGATCAGGAAATCGATGGCCGCTACGATCAGGATGGAGAAGATCACGCCAAAAGGAACGACGCGCTCCGGATGCTTGACCTCGTCTCCCAGATAGCAAATCTGGTAATAGCCCAGGAAGTTAAACATTACCAGCATGGTCCCATTGCCCAGTCCCAGCATGAATGGCAAGCCGATCTGCCAGGCCCCAGGTGGAAAATCGAAGAGCAGCTTGGGATGGAGGTGAGTCATTCCCGTAACGATGACCCACGCGGCGGTAAGCAACATGCCAATCCAAAGCACGAGCATCAGGCGTGCGATGTCCTGAATTTTCTTGTACAGCGCCAGCATGGCGGCCGCTGTGATCGCGGCGGCCAGCAACTTTACTCCCCAGCGGTAGGTAACAAGTTGCGGCCAAAGGAAACCCGTATACTCGGCCATGCCGATACTGCTGGTGGCAATCTCCAGCGTGCCGCTGAACAGAAATTGCCAGACAAAAATCCAAGCCATCATGTGGCCCCAGCGGTCCCGGCCCAGGCATTCGCGGAGAAAAATGTATGAACCGCCGGACGCGGGGATGGCCGAGCCAAGCTCGGCGAACACTAGCCCATCGGCAATCGCCAGCAACGCGCCCACGCCCCACGCAATCAGCGACTGCGGACCGCCGAGCGTTGCCAGAATCGCTGGGACGGTGATGAACGGCCCCGTCCCCACCATGTTCGACATGTTGATGGAGACGGCATTCAGAAGCCCGAGACGCCGCCGCAGCCGCCCGTGCTGGTTGCCGGATTCTGCCGCGGCGGTCTCGTCGTGAAAGTTCAATCGGGACTTATCCAATCCAAAACCATCGGTGAGTTCGCTGCGTCACGCACCGCCGCACCACCTGCAGACAGATCATCGAGCTGGCGTCGCCGCCATGTCGCGAACCACCCCTTGCAGGTAGCGCAGGCTGGCCGCGACGCTCTCAGCTGGCGGAATCAATGTGGCGCCAAATTTCACGTCCTGCTCAATCACCATCCAGCCGCAATAGTTGTTCCTCTCAAGCAAGCGAAACAGTCCGGGAAAGTCGATGGACCCTTGCCCAATGATCGTAAACACCTTTTCTTCGATGGCTTGTTCAAAGTTGAGCTTCTTGCGCCGGGATTCCTCCAGGATCTTATTGTCCACATCTTTGATATGGAGGAACCGCAGCACGCTGGAGAACTTGGCCGCCTCCGTAACCGTGTCTCCGCCGCCGTACTCGCAGTGTCCCGTGTCGAGACATAGGCCGACGCCGGTACGAGAAGTGACATCAAAGAAGGTCTCACACTCCGCCGGGGTCTCGACATAGGTGGCAACGTGAGGATGGAACACCAGGTCGAGGCCGAATTCCGATGAGACCTTTGCTGCCTCCCCCACCACCTTGGCGACGTTTTTCCATTGCGCAGGCGTAAGTCCAGCGCTCCCGTCGGCGGGTACACGCCCTGAAATGCGGTTGCGCGCATCCGATTGTGCATCCGCCAGCACCAGGAAAGGCGCCTTGAGGGTGGCCAGGAGGTTGCCCACTTTGCGGATGTGTTCGACAGCAAGTCCCGCCGACGCCGGGTCGCTGAGCACGACCGGCACAAATGAGCCCAGCAGCTTGAGTTTTCGCCTGTCGAGTTGTGGCTTAAGAACGGCGGGAACCGTGGGAAAGAATCCATAGGGACCCAGTTCGGTGCCTGTGTAACCGGCCGTCACCATCTCGTCCAGCATCTTCTCGTACGACTGGTTCCACGAAGGTCCGGGATAGTCGAGCACGCCCCAACTGTCGGGCGCGCACGCGAAATTAAAACGCGATGCCACGTCTGTCATATTCATGTTGCCCATATTCATGACCTCGAATCAGGAGTTAAGCCACCATTACTCTAGGCGATTTCCCAAGCTCATGACCAGGGATCGATCACAACCTTCATCGAGTCGGCAGCCACCGACTTCTTCATCGCCGTCTCGACGTCGCGCAATCCGAAGCGATGCGTCACGATTTCGCCCAGCGGGTATTGCCGCATGTAGCGCGCCATCTGCCGCATGCTTGGTCCGTACGCTGCCGGTTCTTCGCCCCCCACCCCCAGTATGCGAACGTTCTTGGCGCAAAGATGCCGATGTGGACTGATGGGAGTCTCGCCCATATCCGAAAAATTCCCCGCCTCCACCAACAGGCCGCCGAGTCGCAGCATCTCCAGTGCTTCGCGCACCGCGCTGGGCACGCCAGCGCACTCCACTACGACGTCGGCGCCACGCCCGTGTGTGAGTTCGCGAACCCGTGTTAAGCGTTCGTTTTCCGAGGTCTTGCTGGCGTCGATGACCTCGTCGGCGCCCAGCTTTCGCGCATACTTCAGCCGATAGTCGGAAAGGTCGACGGCGATGATCGTCCCCGCGCCAAGCATGCGCGCCTTCATGACGAAGCACATCCCTAGCGGCCCGGTTCCCAGCACCACCACCGAATCGTCGAAACGGAACGACTCGTTGGGGAACGCCGAAATCTGTTTTCCCCGGTCGAGCCCCACCGTCACCGCCATAATTTCGGTCAGCACGGCGATTTCCGAGGGCAGATCGTCGGGCACGCGCACCATGAAGCTTCCCGGCACCACATAGAGATATTGCGACCATCCCCCAAACAGATGCGGAGGGTCCTTGGCGCTGATGTTATTCCCATAATCAACAGTGTTTTCGCAACAGTAATAAGGGAAGTCGTGCCGGCAGTAATAACAAGTCCCGCAACTTACATTGGGGCCTACAACCACGCGATCCCCAACCCTCAGAGGAACGCCTTCGAAGTCCGTGTAGCGCCCGTCGCCACCAATCGCGGCGATCGTGCCCACGTTTTCATGTCCCTGGATGATCGGAAAGGGAACACGGCGGGGCGTGCCTCCGCCCCCATATTGGTCCGCGTACCCCTGATAGGTGTGTTTGTCGGTCCCGCAGATTCCGGAGACTTCCATCTTCACCAGAGCACAACCCGCCGCGGGATGCGGCAGCGGATACTCGCGGATCTCGTAGTGTCCGGGTTCGACCAGTGTTGCCGCGAGCACGTTCTGGGCCGACATTTTCAGAATCCTGATCCACTAACCAAAGCCAGCACAGCAATGTCTCAGACAATTTCGGGGGACCGCAGTCCCCCGAGTCGTGATTTGTTTTTCGACAGCTCTCTAGAAGTTCAACTTCAGGGAAAGCTGGGCGGTACGGTTCAGCAGCGACGTCTGGGTCACCTGCCCGATCGCGCCGGATGTGATCCCAAGTGGTGTCGCGAATTGGGCGTGGTTGAAGATGTTGAAGAAATCGGCGCGGAACTGAAGGTTCACCCGTTCGGTCAGCGCCGTGTCCTTGTGAAAGGCCATATTCCAGTTATTGATTCCCGGGCCGTGGAAGAACCTCCGAGTCGTATTCCCTTCCGAGCCGATTGCCGAAGACACGAACACTGTCGGATCGAAATAGAAGTGCGCCTGAACCCCGCCGAGGTTTTGCACCGTCCTCGGGTCAAACTTGTGTAATGGCCCAACCTGGTCAGGAGTGTCGACCGGCAGGGTAATCGGACCGCCAAACGCTGTGCCAAGTAAAGAATGGTCATCGGTTTCCACCATCGTCACCGGCAGACCTGTAGAGAAGGTTGTGACGCCACTGATCGACCACCCGTTCGTCAGGCGCTTTGGCCCGCCGAGTCGATCGATGGGAAGCACATATGTGTAACTGGTGACAAAGTTGTGCGTTTGGTCCCAGGCTGAAAGGCCACGACTCAAATTAGGGTTCACTGGATTGAACTGTTCGCCGTAGCCGGAAGCGATGTCCAGCGACTTGCTGTAGGTATAGCCGAGGAGCATCTGGAGGCGGCCAGACGTGTGCCGGTAATTCACCTGCAATGAGTTATACGACGATTTGCCAGCATCGATGAAGTAAGAGTCGTTGGCGAAGGGAATGACTCCATAGTTGCCGTCGGGGAGAAGGGTTCCGACCGGATTCGACCCGGGAGGAAGCCCGAGCACAGCCTCGGCCGGCGTTAGCTCAATGCCCGGAAGCCGGGGGCGGGTGCCAGGGACAATTACAGTTTCACCGCTACCGTTTACAAAGCTGTAGAAGTTGCTTTCCCCAGTCGGACCGCAGGTTGGTGTGCCGGGAGCTACTTCGCTTGGCTGGCTTAGGCCCAGGCACAGCGCTGGATTACCCGGATTGGCGGACTTGGATCCAAGCAGTCGGTGTCCCTGGGTTCCCACGTAACTCAAGGTCAACAAATCCGCCCTTGTGAGCTGCCGCTGGAAGGAAAGCTCATAATTTTCTGCATACGGCAGACGGTTCCCATAGTAGAACGCCGGCGAACTGCCGATCGTGCCGAAGGCGTTGAGGAACTGTGCTTCGGTGTCGTATGGATAACCGCTAGCCGGATGGCTCGGTGAGACGTGCTTCGGCGGGGGAGCCACCGGGTAGAAGTTCGGAATCGATGATCCCGTCGCGCGAGTAGTGAACGGAGCCGCGAATGTCGTCTCATTCTGACCCGTGAAGTCTCCGAAAGGAGCGTCGCCGATTTCATTGAAGTCGGTTGCGCCCTCAAACGAGGCGTACGACAGCGTGTAGCCCGCGCGAATGCTGGACGCGCCAGCCTTGCCGAGCATCTTTCCCATCGCTCCCTCGTGGTCGCCGAACGAATAGGCCAAACCGATTCGCGGGGCAAAATTGTTCCAGCGGGTGGGAGCCAGGGAGCGGGGAACGCCCTTGTCACCCGGAAATACCCAACCGGCCGGTGACCCGGGATAGACTTGCGACTGCTCGCCCGGAATAATCGATTGAATTTCGTTGAACTTCTCGTAAAACGGACGGCTGACGTCATAGCGCAACCCGAAGTTCACTGTGAGGTTCGGACGGGCGCGCCAACTGTCCTGACCATACAAACCGAAATAAAAGCTGCGGCCATATGAGGGGAAGGCTTGACCCTGTATGTAGCCACTGGGTGCGCCGAGAAGGAAATCCACGAAGTCGCTCCCCGTTTCGCTCGCCTGACCGTTGAAGCTGGAGCCGAAGCCGAAATTGCCGTTGGCGACGTTCGACAGGTTCTCTTCGAGTTGGTTGAAGTGATATTGACCGCCGAATTTTATGGTGTGGGTACCAATTACCTTGCTGAAGTTGTCGGATACCGAATAGATATTGGTGATCAGCTGGTTTGGACGGCTGGGCACGCCGATGACAAAGTTGTTGAAGTCAATTTCTGGAATCCCCTCGACACTGGGTGTTCCAGGAAAGATGCCGGGCTGCCGGTTGTCTCCTGGAGCAAATCCTAGATCGTGGAGTGATTTTGAAGTTCCGCCGAGCGGCAGGTTAAACTTGGTGTTCAGCCGGAAATACCCGAGACGAAATTCGTTCACCGAGGCGGAACTAAGAGTCTTCACGTCGCCGAGCTGGATTGTGTGGGTTTGGCCCTTGCTGTCGACTGCAAATCCTGGATAGAGCGGGAAATTGCTGGGCCAATACGGGTCAATGCGATCGAAGCGGTCAAAGTAGTAGTAGCCGGTCAGCAAACCGAAGCGTGAGTTCCCATCCACGCGGCCGCTGAACTTATTGTCGTGCAGGTTTATCTTGCCAGCACTGGTGGAAAAGGTGCCTGGCGCTCCGCCGACAACCGTGGACGGATCCGCGGGGAGAATGAAGGGCAAAAGGTTCTGTGAAATGGGATTAAAACCGGTCGATGGCATCTTTGCGTTCGGGAAAACGCATTCCGTATTGCTTGTGCAGTCGTGGCCGAAGGGCTGGTACAGGTTGTTTCTCGGGTCCAAGGCGTTGGCTGTAAAGTAATAAGGTTCGTTAGCAACGACTGTCTGTGGATTGAGTTGCTGGGTCAGCTGAGTTGCCCATGCGGCGCCGTTTACCAGGGTTGCAACTGGTTGCTTAGTGACAAACTGGTTGGTGGTTATCGGATCGAAACTGGATGCAATACCTGTAAAATCCCCCGATTCCATCTGGGAACTTGGGGCATTGGGGATGGTTTGCGCCTTGCCCTGAATCAAACGGTTGCCCTGGTAATCAGCGAAGAAGAAAATCTTGTCGCGAACGATCGGCCCGCCGAATGTTCCGCCGAACTGGTTTTGGTGATAAGCGCCCTTGGCCCCTACGGGGTCGAAATAGTTGCGCGCGTTCAAACTGGTATTGCGCACAAATTCAAAGACGTTTCCGTGCCAGTGGTTTGTACCGGATTTGGTTACTACATTGATTTGCGCTCCGGCATAATTTCCAAACTCGGCGTCCACGTTGTTGGTCAGAATGCGAAATTCTTCAATGGAATCGAGATTAGGAACAGCTCCAGCGCCCGAATACCCGAGTTCTTGAACCAGCATCCCATTCAGAATGAAGCCATTCGCGGCTTCCCGCATACCGTTCACCGAGTACGCGCCCGCATTCAAATCTCCAGAGACCAGAGGAGGAGCAAAGCCAGCCGAAATAAATGGGCCGGCATAGGCGCCGGTCATAGGAGACTGCGCGGAAGCTACGCCTGGCTGCAAGGACAAAAGGTCGGTGAAACTCCTCGAGATCAGTGGCACATCGGTCATCCGCTTGCTTTCGATCACCTCACCCATCTGCGAGCTGATTGTCTCGACGTGCAGGGCGTCGGCGGAAACCTCGACCTTTTCGGTGGTCTGCCCGACCTGGAGCGTCACGTCCACGGTCCGCGCCTCGTTCACATCGAGGGTGATGTCGGTCTCCCGGTAGGTTTTGAATCCTTTCTGCTGAATATCGACCGTGTACTTCCCTAAAGGAAGTGACTGGAAGGAATAGTATCCATACCCGTTCGTGCTCTGGGTCTGAGCAATCCCGGTTCCCGTATTGCGGGTAGTCACAGTGGCGCCCGCGATCGCGGCGCCGGAGGTATCTTTCACCGTGCCGGAAATGCTGGCGGTCACACCCGCGAAAAGTTGCCCGCAGACGAGCAGAACAAAGACGAGCAGAACAAATACGAACAGCAGAACGCCTTGACGCCGACCGCATCCTGTCAGGTACATATTCCCTCCGGGGTGAGAGCGCCTGCCCGTCGCAGGACGGAATCGGGACGCCCGGGCAATTCGGCGGTGAGATGGTCGTCGCGGCCCGTACTCCAGCCGTGTCTGGGATCTCAATCTAACCGGTTATTGCCGTTCCACGGCTTATAGTTTAGCCCTCGTCCTTTGTCAAGAGATTTCGCGGATGCGTCCCCCAATCATCGGGACAGAAGTCCGCTCGACAGAAAATATGAAAAAGAGGATTGTTCCTTATTGCAACGATTTAATAGATGTTTCCGACAAACCAAAACTCTTCACGAATGCTGAGACGCATCCCGGTCTGCAGTTTCCGGCGTTTCCGTTGTCTGCATTGCCCGAGCGTCAAACCGCTCAGATGTATGCCCCCCCCGATCGGCAGACAGAAGCTCCCACACCCAAGCGCACTGATTCTAAGCGGAGAAGCGAATTTACTCTGGCTCGCGCGCCAGTTCCGGACTTGGCACCGTCTCCCCCTCCAGTTCCTGGTGCCGCGCCGCCCGCTGGCCGTTGAGCATCTTGGTAGCCACGGCCAGCTCCGCGCGGCCTTCTTTTTCGCGGCCCATGCGCAGCAGAACTTGCCCGCGAAGATAGCGGGAGCTGGCATTGTCCGTGTCGAGGCGAATGATCTCATCCAGTTGCGCGAGAGCGGCCGGATACTCTCTTCTTCGTTCCGCGATCTTAGCCAGCCCCAGGCGCGATTCCACGAGTTGGGGATCTAGCCTGACGGCCCGGCCAAAATCTTTCGCCGCTTCGCCCTCGTTTTGCAGCGTCGATTCGACTTTCCCCAGCTGTTCGTACGTGATGGCGGCGTCGGGCTCCAGTGCTAGGTCTTTCTGAAGTTCGACGCGGCCATGCTCATAATCCTGCTTGCGAACGTAAGTCATGCCTAAGTAATAGTGCACCAGGGGAAGCGTCGGATCGGCCTGCGCTGCGGCCTCCAGTTCGCGCACCGCGTCGTCGTACTCTCCGCGGTTCAAATGCGACTTCCCAAGGATCAGGCGAAATTCCGGCGAGCCCTGCCCGATCTCGGCCATTCGCGCGTAGGCTGTCTCTTCGAGTGCCGCGTTTTTCGAGAGTTCGGCAGCTCTGCCCAGCACATACAAATAGTTAAGCTGGTCTGCGACCGATACCTGCGCCCACAGCGGTTCCAGTGTCGCCACTGTGTCTGCCCAGCGACTGTTGAAAAAGTAGCAAAAGCCAAGAAGGTATCTGGCCTGGTATGACCCCGGCGTTTGCCGCAGAACGGACTCAAAGGGCCCAATCGCTGCCGCAAAGTCTTTTTGGCGGTAGTAAACCAGGCCGATGTTGAGCCGGATTCCGGCCATGTCCGGCGCCAGTGTCGCGGCCTTGTGCAGCATATCGAGAGCTTGGGGCCACTGCTTGCGACGCATGTGAATTACGCCTAGATTGGCGTAGGCTCCGGCCACGCCCGGGTCGATCGCAAGCACCTGCCGGAACTTGTGCTCGGCTTCGTCCAGCTTGCCCGCATGCAGCGCGATTTCTCCGGCTTCAAACAGCTGCTGCGGATCACGGGCCGCCTGCGCCTGTCCGGCCCCGGTCTTAGCCTTTGCCGCTGTGGCGTTCTGCCCGCTTAGACTGCTTGAGAGAAAGAGTAACAACGGAACAAAGAGTAGCAGCGGCACAACCAGGAGCAGGCCGATGCTTGACACTGGTTTCATCGTGCTGTAGTGTCCGCCAGCAATAGGCCTGAATTCAAGGAGTCCATGGAATCTGCCGATTCGAAGCCCGCCCGAAACGCGCCGCCGAAATCCCGCGGCACGTCCGCGTCCCGCAAAAGGCCGCTGCCGGCCGCGGTCACCATCCGCGAAGTTGCAGAGCGCAGCGGATTTTCCTCGGCCACCGTGTCCATCGTCCTAAACAACGCTCCGCTGGCACGCTACATTCCCGACACAACTAAAGGCCGCATCCAACGTGCTGCTTCCGATCTCGGCTACCGTCCCAACCTGTTCGCGCGCTCGCTGCGCGGCCGGCGCAGCCAAACCGTCGGCGTCATGGTGTTCGACATGACCGACCCCTACTGCACGCTGGTGCTGCGCGGCATCGAAAACACCCTCTACCAGTCGTCGTTCCTCCCCATTCTTACCGACGTCCACAACGAGCGCAGCCGTTTCGAGCGTTATCTCGAAATGCTGCTCGACCGCCGCATCGAGGGACTTGTCGTTCTGGCGAACTGGCTGTTCGTCGACATCAACGTGCTTGCCGATCTGGAGAAAAACAACATCCCCACCGCGATTGTCGGGCACGAATTGAAAAATGACAACATTAGCTCGGTCATCGTCGACAATAATCTGGGCTCGCGGGCCGCTCTCGAACACCTGTATTCGCTCGGCCACCGCAACATCGCTTTTATCCGCGGCCCACGCCGACTCTCGGACACCGAACCCCGCTGGCGCGGGGTGCGGACGCTGGCCCGCGAACGTGACCACACCATCGATTCGCGGCTGGTCGTCGATCTGCCGGAATCCGGAGATCCGTTGTCCAGTTTTGAACAAGGATACAAACTGACGGAGGAATTGCTGCATCGCCGCCGCCCCTTCACTGCGCTGATGGCCTTTGACGACATGACAGCCTTCGGCGCCATTCGTGCGCTGGCCAAGGCGGGGATTCGGGTTCCCGATCAATGTTCGGTGGTGGGCTTTGACGATGTCTCGCCGGCAGCCATCTATTCTCCGGCGTTGACCACCGTGCGCCAGCCCATGGAAGTCATGGGAACGGCTGCGGCCACTATTGTGCTCGAAGCCATCAACGCCCCGCAAGAGAAGAAACCGATCCGCAGCATTCACCGCAGGATCGTACCCGAACTGATCGTGCGCGACTCCACGCGCAGAGTAAAATAGCCGCCCTGGGAGCGAGTTGCGCATTTTCGCTTGACAGGGAAACGGGCCTGAGGGAGTATTGATACGTTTTAATAAAGGCATTTCCCCACTTTCTTGAATAGGCGCTGGTGTCGGCCCGGGGGAATGGCGCCGGTGGGGTCCGGCCCAAAAACCAGTTCTGAGTGGGAACCCAGAGTGCTGTTGGCCAAACGTCTGGCATCGTTGGGGGTCGAATCGACGGGGGTGATCGATGACGGTCCGTCTCTTGTGTGGAATTGTGGTGGTGCTGGGTCTGTGCTCGGCAGAGGGGCTTTATGCCCAGGACACCGCTTCTTTGACGGGAACGGTCAACGATTCGAGCGGCGCCGTTGTTCCGGGAGCGCAGGTCGCAGTCACCAATCCCGAACACGGCATCAGCCGGACTACGGTGACGAATTCTGATGGCGAATACTCCGTCCCGGCGTTGCCGGCCCCCAGTTCTTACAACGTCACGGTCACGGCAGAGGGTTTCAAGAAGTACGTGGCCAAGGGCGTTGTTCTGGATGTTGCCCGGAAGGCTCGCGTTGACGCGACTCTTCAGGTCGGTGCCGCCGGCACCGAGGTGACCGTTGAGGGCACCAACGTGGCCCAAGTCGAAACCCAATCCTCCGATCTCGCCGGGACGGTGACCGGAAAGCAGATCAGCCAGCTGGAGCTGAACGGACGCAATTACACGCAGTTGCTCGCCCTGACTCCGGGAGCCACCAACCAGTCCGGTCAGGACGAGCCCGGCACAGGTTTATCCACGGTCGCCTACAGCGTCAATGGCGGCCGCACTGAATACAACAACTGGGAAGTCGACGGCGGCAACAACATGGACGACGGCAGCAACACCACGCTGATGACTTTCCCCAGCCTGGATGCAATCGCCGAAGTCCGCGTCCTCACCTCGAATTACGGCGCGCAGTACGGCCGGAACAGTTCGGGCACGGTGGAAGTCGAGACCAAATCCGGTACGAGGGCATTCCACGGCGACGCCTACGAGTATCTACGCAACGATGCTTTCAATGCGCGGAATTATTTTTTGCCGAGCGTGTCTCCGTACAAGAAGAACGATTGGGGTTACACCATCGGCGGCCCCGTGTTTATTCCGGGGCACTACAACGGGGACAGAAACAAGACCTTCTTCTTCTTTTCGGAGGAATGGCGGCACGATCGCGTCACACAGTCTTTCAACGTTCCGGTACCTTCTTGTCCGGAGCGTGGTCTGCAGACTGGGCCAGGCGGAGTCGGCTGCACGGGGACGCAGGGCCTCTCTGCAGATTTCAGCGAACTCTGTCCAGGGTCGGCGTCGGGTCCTGGGCCGGATTGTCCGGTCAATCCCTTGACCAAATTGCCCTTCGGAAACCCGCTCTACCCTGGGTCGGGCCCGCCGAGCAATCCTGTCCTCGTCCCAATCGATCCCCATGCGGTACCGCTGCTCGCGATGTTTCCCTACCCCACGGGGGGCGTGCCAGGGAATTGGTCTTACATAGCCGCGGCGCCAAACCCCGACAATTTCCGGGAAGAACTGTTTCGCATCGACCATAACATCAACTCGAAATTGCATGCTTCGGTCCGCTATATCCACGATTCCTGGACCGCGGTGAGCCCGGTTCCTCTGTGGACCGGCAATGGCAGCTTTACTCAAAACTATCCCACAATTCAGGATTCCTATGGACAGCCCGCCACCAGCGTGGTGGCCCGTCTTACAGCGACGGTTAGCCCTACACTCCTGAATGAATTTGTGGCCAGTTACTCAGTGAACCACATCGTGATGCACCTTCAGGGACCGGCGTGGCAGCGACAACCGGTGGACAGCTCGGTGGGCCTTTTTCCTACCAACGGAGGCAAGGTGTTTGGCTTTGGCCTCGTCGGGGGAGGTATGTTTGGCGGGTCTGATATTTCCATGGATCCGGGTTACATCCCCAATGGACCGGTAAACTCGAACCCGAGCTATATCTATCGCGACAACGTGTTTAAGATTATCGGCAAACACAACTTACAAGTCGGCGGGTATTTCGTAGCCTCGCAGAAGAACGAGCTCCCGCAATTTGAGCCTTCGCTAAACGGGTTTGCCACGTTTAATACCAGCCTCGCTAATTCGACAGGCAACCCGTTTGCCGACCTGTTGACTGGGAACATTTATAATTTTCAACAAGCCAGCGGCCAACCCAAGTATTACCTGCGCTACAAGATATTTGAGCCGTACTTGCAGGACGACTGGCATATCTCTTCGCGCCTGACTCTCAATCTCGGGTTGCGGGTCAGCTTGTTTGGTACCGTGTACGAAAACCAGAAACAGGCTTACAACTTCGATCCTGCGAAGTATGTGCAGGGTGGGACGACTCTAAATTCCGATGGCACTGTGGCGACAGGCTTATTCAACGGCATGGTGCAGTGCGGAGCGGGCGGCATCCCGTCCGGCTGCGCGCAGGGCCATCTGTTCAATCCCGCTCCTCGTATTGGCTTTGCCTATGATCCCAGAGGCGATGGCAAGACCGCGATCCGTGGCGGTTACGGAATCTTTTTCGAGCACACCAACGGACAGGAGGCGGTTGCTACCCAATTGGAAGGCTCTCCGCCGCTGGTGCAAAACCCGGTGCAGGCTGCGGGCACAATGAATACGCAATTCAATGGCAGCGATCAGATCGTGCATTCTGGCTACACGCTTGTGGGCAGCCTTGGAGCACAGCCTACGCAGAGTGTGGTGGCGATCCCGACAAAGCAGATTTGGCCTTACGTGCAACAGTGGCACTTCGACATCGAACATGAACTGCCAGCGCACATCGTGGGCATTGTTTCTTATGTCGGAAGCAAAGGTACCCATTTGGGACGGCGCCAGGATATGAATCAGCTTCAGCCGGTGCCGTTGAGCCAGAATCCGTACAAGCCTCGCGAGGCCATGGGCCCCAACGATTGCACAAGTGGAACAACTCCGAGTGGCGTCGCCATTCCTGGCTACACTCCTGGCGGCACGCCAGCGCAACAAACCGGGATCGGCATAAATATGTATGTTGCCTGCGGGAATAACCCCGATTTCTTCCGCCCCTATCTGGGGTATGCGGACATACGGTATTTATCAAACGCAGCGTCATCGTCGTATAACGGACTCCAACTGTCGGGACGCCGGACGGTCGGCACTCTTCAGCTCAGCGCTTCGTACACTTACAGCCACTCGATTGACGATGCTTCGTCCAGTCTGGACAACGGGTACGTCAACTCTTACGATTTCCGCGGCAATCGGGCCAGTTCCAACTTCGATGAACGGCACGTCTTCACCCTCAGCTATATCTACGATCTGCCGATCTTCAAGAGCGGTGGCCTGACTCATACGCTCCTGGGAGGGTGGCAATGGTCTGGTATTACGTCCTTCCAGACAGGATCGCCGTTCAGCGTAACCAACGGAGGAGCCACGAGCCTCGATGGCAGCCTTGTCGTTCCGTTTGACAACGCAGGTGTAGCGAACGGCGTTGGATCCAATGGGTATCCTGATCTGGTGGGCAACCCAAACTCCGGAGCTGGCAGCGTGGCGGCGGCAAACGGTTATGGTCCGCTGCTGGTCAATCCCGCGGCCTTCGCAGCGCCGCGCGGCCTGACGTTTGGGGACTCGCCGCGGAACGTGGCCCGGAACCCGCATATCACCAACTTCGACATGGCGCTCTTTAAGCACTTTCCGTTGAAAGAACGAACATCGCTGGAATTCCGGGCTGAGGCTTTCAACGTCTTCAACCATACCGAGTGGGGATACATCAACGGTGGGGCAGGCTCCGCCTCTTACAACGGCACCGCTACGGGCGGGAGCGCCACCGCGGGTTGTTACGGGGCTGGCGGGTCGGCGGGAGACCCGGGCTGCGTCAACGACCCCAACAACCCCAATAACTTTCTGCGTCCTGGGGCGGCTCACAATCCGCGCATCCTGCAATTAGCGTTGAAGTTCATCTTCTAGCGGAGGGATCGTGCGAAGCACTTCCGCCGTGCGCTAATAGGCCATGGCCCGCGCTACAATCACTGCTGCATGAGGGGCGGCCCGATTACAGTTTTGTGGTTGTTTTTCACGTTCGTCTTCACCGGCCTGCTTTCGGCCCAAGCCTCGCCGCAGGGCCAGATGGCGCCTCGCGCGAAGATCCCGCCTGCTCGCATGGAAAAGAAGTCGCCGGCGCCCAAACCCACAACACCCGTTCCCATTTTTCGCGACATCGCAGCACAGGCCGGCCTGACGGCCTCGCACATCTCGTCGCGCGAAAAATACTATGTCATCGAATCCATGAGCGGCGGCGTGGGCCTGTTCGACTGCGACAACGACGGCAAGCTCGATATCGTGATGGTGAACGGTTCAACCGTCGAGCGCTATAAGCAGAGCGGCGGTGATATGCTCGTCACCCTTTGGCACCAGGACGCGGACCTCAAGTTCACCGACATCACGGAGAAGGCCGGACTCACGCGTAAAGGATGGGGGATGGGCGTCGCCGTCGCCGACTTCGACAACGACGGCAACCTCGATCTCTTCGTCACCGGCTATGGCGGCAATGCACTCTATCGCAACAAAGGCAATTGCATATTCGAAGACGTGACCGACAAGGCAGGAGTGCGTGGAGGCGGCTTCTCTACGGGCGCGGCCTGGGCCGACTACGACCGCGACGGCAACGTCGATTTGTTCGTGTCACGATATGTTCACGTGGACATGAACGACCTGCCGGCTTTCGGCTCGACCAAGTTCTGCCAGTTCAAAGGCGCGCCGGTGCAGTGCGGGCCGTGGGGCATGGAGGGCGAGACCGATCTGCTCTACCACAACCGCGGCGATGGCACATTCGAGGAAGTCTCAAAGAAGGCCGGGGTTGACGATCCCGACAAATACTACGGATTGGGTGTGACCTGGGGCGACTACGACAACGACGGCTGGCCCGACCTGTTTGTGGCCGACGACGCTACTCCCAATCATCTCTATCGCAATAACCATGATGGCACGTTCACGGACGACGCGATGGTTGGCGGCATTGCGCTGAACAGCGACGGTCAGGCGCTGGGCTCCATGGGTGTGACCTGGGGCGATTACGATCACAGCGGCCGTCTTTCGATGTTCATCACCGAGTTTGCCGACCAGCCCAACACGCTTTATCGCAATGAGGGGTATGACAACTCCGGGACGCGAGGATTCGAAGATGTGGCCATGTCGTCGTATCTCGGGCAGGCCAGCCTGCCCCTGGTCGGCTGGGGCACGACGTTTTTCGACATGGATAATGACGGCTGGCTCGATCTGTTCGTCGCTAACGGACACGTCTATCCGCAAATGGACAACGTGAAGGGAAGCGCGGCTTACGCCGAGCCAATACTTTTGCACCGCAATTTGCGCAACGGAACATTCGAAGAAGTCTCGAAGGCGGCGGGGTTGGCTGACATGCCGCTGAAATCGCGGCGGGGAGCCGCTTTCGGCGACATCGTCAACAATGGCAACGTCGATATCGTGGTGCTCAACGTGGGAGAGCCGCCGTCGCTGCTGCTCAACACCAATAAAACTTCGAACCATCGCGTGCTCTTTAATCTGGTTGGAACAAAAAGCAACCGCGCCGCGATCGGCGCGCGCGTCACCATTCATGCCGGCGGGATTACACAGTTCGATGAAGTGCGTGGTGGCGGCAGTTATCTTTCGCAGAACGATTTGCGGCTTCATTTTGGACTGGGACCGGCGGCAAAAATTGATGCCGTGGAAGTGCGCTGGCCAACCGGCAAGACGGAAAGCTTCAAGGGCGTAGCCGCGGACAGGCTCTACACCATCACCGAGGGGCAGGGAATTAAGGAGACGGCCGTTTTGCCAGCGCCCGAATCGCTGGCATTCTGAAGTTCCCAGGTTTCTTTAAAACGCTTTCTTTTAGGAATGAGTTCCATATCCAACCCGCCCGTTGACGGCCCGCGCCTGAGGCGCTCGCTTACACTGTGGGACCTGATTTTGTACGGCGTGATCGTGATTCAACCAGTCGCGCCCATGTCGGTGTTCGGGGTGCTCAGCGACCGCGGGCGTGGGCACGTGGTTACGACCATCCTCATCGCCATGGTGGCTATGCTGTTTACAGCCATCAGTTATGGACGCATGGCGCGCGCCTATCCCAGCGCGGGATCGGCGTTTACTTATGTCGGCCAGGAAATCAATCCCGCGCTTGGTTACGTTACCGGCTGGAGCATGGTGATGGATTACATGCTCAATCCGATCATTTGCACGATCTGGTGCAGCCAGCAGGCGCACGTGTTTGCTCCCGGCGTGCCGTACTGGGCGTGGGCGGTCTTCTTTGCGGCGGTGTTTACACTTTTGAACGTTCAGGGCGTGAAAACCTCGGCGCGAGTAAACTCGGCATTGGCGGCGGGTATGGGGGTGGTGATCGCAATTTTCTTTGTGGTCGCGGCGCGCTATGTCTTCGGACATCCGCACGATGCCGCTGGCTTCTATACCCGGCCTTTCTACGACCCGAGCCTGTGGAACACGAAGGCTGTTCTTGGGGGAACGTCGATCGCGGTGCTCACTTACATCGGGTTCGACGGCATCTCAACGCTCTCGGAGGAAGCGGAAAATCCGCGCCGTAACATTCTGCTGGCGACGGTGCTGACGTGCCTGGTGATCGGCATCCTCTCTGCGGTTGAGGTCTATGCCGCGCAGTTGATCTGGCCCGCATCGCAGCCTTTTCCGGATGTGGATACGGCGTTCGTTCACGTCGCCGGACGCGCCTGGATGCCGATGTTCGGCATCATCGGGTTCACTCTGCTGGTTGCGAACTTTGGATCGGGCATGGGCTCGCAGATTGGCGCGGCGCGTCTGCTGTACGGGATGGGCCGCAGCAACGCGCTGCCCAAGTCTTTTTTCGGAATGGTGGACGCGAAGCATCGAGTGCCGCGGAACAATGTGCTGTTTGTGGGCGCAATCGCGCTGATCGGCGCATTCGTGATGAGCTACGGCCTCGGAGCCGAGATGCTCAATTTCGGCGCGCTCATCGCTTTCATGGGCGTGAATGCCGCCGCTTTCATGCGTTACGTCGTGCGCGAACGGAAATGGACGCCTTCGTTCATCCTGCCACCGGTTCTGGGCTTCGTGATCTGCTTTTTGCTCTGGCTGAGCCTTAGCGGTCCGGCGAAGATTGCCGGTTCCATCTGGATGGCAGCGGGTATCGCCTTCGGCGCGTGGAAGACGCGAGGGTTCCGCGGGGACCTGGTCAACTTCGATCTGCCAGCGGATGAATAGAAATCAAGTTTGTCATCCCGAGCGGAGCGAGGGATCTGCAGTCCGCTGCGAAATACAGATCCCTCGCTCCGCTCGGGACGACAACTTCATAAAGAGTTTCACTCCACGCTCCAGACACTCACTTCAGCACAACCTTTCCTCGGATCACGACTACCGATGATGCAGGCAGATCGTATAGCGTCTTCATGGTCCCGTTCACGTGCGAGCGCGAGATCGGCCCATCCGGATCAGCCGTGCCGTTGGTGTAGGCCATAACCGCGGGCGCGGCGGCGATGTCGGCGTGCGCCAGGGAGCGCATCTGCGGCGGGTTCCATTTGTATTGAGCGCTGCCGAAGGTTGCCATTTCAATCGCGCCGGCAAAGCTTGCGGCCCGATCGGTGGCGTCCTGAAACTCGATGCGAACACGATGCGAGTTCTGCTGATCGCGGTTGACGATGAGCAGCGACCATTCGCCATCGGGACGCTTCAGGGCGTAGGCAGTGACAAGTTCGCGGCCGGCGCCGTCCTCGATATCGGATTTCGCCGAATAGACCTGATGCTCGCCGCCGCCGGGCTGCGCCCACTCCAGGTTGATGAGTTGGGCTACAAAGAATTGCGCCAGGGGCTGCTGAATTTTGTAGGAAGCGTCCACCGTAAACATACCGAATGTGCCCGGAGAGTGGTTGCAGCCGGGCTCCATTTGCAACGGCAAATAGTGGAAGAAATAAACGGCCTTGCCTCCCACATCGAGCACCGATCCGATGTAGTCTGCCAGCCAGAGGCCGGAAAAAATGTCCTGGTAGGTTTCGCTGGCGCCTGACGAGAGATTGCCCTCGGTAACGAACATCGGAAGGCCGGCGGGCACGCCATCCTCATGCCACACCTGAATGATGTGGTGGATGAGTTCGGGCTCGTCATAGAGAACGCCCCACGGAGTTTTGCAGGGATCGTAGGGATAGTGCTCGAAGGAGAAGAAGGCGAGTTCCTTCATGCGGCCGTGCTGCTTGAGATAGTCGAGGAAGCGCGCGGTCCAGGAGACTCGGCCGCTGGCGTCGGGCCAGACTTCGATGTCCTTGTTGACCCCTTGAAAAGAGGGACCACCCAGTTTGAGGGCCGGATCCAAACGATGAAGCGCACTCGCCCACTGCAGATAGAGCGCGGCGTAATCCTCGGGGAGCATGTACTGTCCGTCGGCCTCCTCGCCCATTTCGACGTAGGAGATCGGATAGTGGCGATTCTCGAGGTAGGCGATCTCGGCCACCGCATTGTCGGGAGTGTCGTAAAGCAACGCGACCGGCACCATCGCAGGAAGTCCGCGGGTGACGCCGCTGGTAAAGAAAAGGTCAAAGCCGACTTGGGCCTGGCGAGTGGACCCAAGGTCGGAGGCGGTGTGCCAGGGATCGACCGACGAGCAATAGGTGGTTGTCTGTTCCTGATCGGGCGTGTGGCGCAGCGAGTCGTGGAAGAGGCCGTCTTCAGTCGTGGTTCCAAGGTAGAGCTCGCGAATGGCGTAGCCAACGCAGTTGCGAGGGTCACTAGGACCGTCATTGCGAGGATCGGGGGGGCCGTCGGCACTGCAAGTGTTGGAAGATTCGGTCATCCAGATGCGAACGAAATGCACACTGATACTGACGGGAGCCGCGACCAGGCGAACCGTCTCGGTGCCACCTTTGCCGGCGCTGACGCTGCCCTGCGGGAAAGTCTGCCAGATGCCGCGGGTGGGCGACTTGATGGGATCGTCGCCGGTCCAGTACTGGACGACGTAGTGAGTGGCATAGGGCTCGCCCCAGGCGATGCGAATGCTGTCCACGGGCTGCGGCTGCGCCAGGTCGAGGACGATCCACTGTGGATGAAGGGCGTCGCTTTCGCCAGTGAAGCGCTGGGTGAGATAGGGATTGCTCTTCCAGAATGTGTTGAGGTCACCGTCGGTTAGGCGTGAGAATCCGGCATTTTCCGTACCGTCGTTGCGGGTAAAACCGCGGCGGGGCAGCGCGTATCCATAGGAGTAGCGAATACTTTCAGTAGGAATCGTGGCACCGGTGAAATAGCCTTTGCCCGCGGGATCGCTCCAGCTCCCCTGGGGGTTCCAGTGCCAGGCCTCGACTGCCAGCTCGGTATTCTGGCGGTAGGAGACTGTCTGCCATCCCGAGGCGAGCGTCGTTCTTAGCGAGTCTGGGAGCAGGTCTTTGTCGATGGCCGCGGTGGGAATGCGGTCAACGCCCGCTCCGAGAGTTTCGGTGGGGACGAAGTGGTTGACGGAGTGCGATACGTCAACGGTGATGGTTTGACCGGGGGCGAAGAGACTGAAAATCGTGATGAGGAGAAGAATAGTGGGCGGAATCTTCAAAGCGAAAGCCTCCAAGCGCCGAGAAGTGCTGGCTATTAAAACGATTGATTATAGGCGACTCGTGTTGTGTCCCAGAAATTCGTGAACAAAGTTGGGGCGCGGTTTCCAGAACAAGCGTTTGGCGGTGCAAGCAAGATACATAGGTCCTTCGCTTCGCTCAGGATGACAGACGCAGTTATGCTGCAAACTTATGGGACACGACACTGGCCGGTGGTTTCAGGCGTTCATTCTAGCGTGACGGCTTTCACCAGGTTGCGCGGACGGTCCACGTCGAGGCCGCGCTTGGCGGCGACATAATAAGCGAACAACTGAAGGGGAACGATCTCAAGAATCGGCGACAGCAGTTCGGGCACTTGGGGAATAAAGATGGTGTGATTCGCTAACTGTGGCACGGTCGTGTCTCCTTCCGTGGCCAGCGCGATCACCGTCGCACCTTGTTTCTCGAACCCCTGCAAGTTGCTAAGGTTCTTCTCATAGCGCACCACGGAGCCCGTGTCGTTATTGTTGCGGTCGCAGGTCACGATCATCACCAACGGCAAACGGAAATCAATGAGCGCGTTCGGCCCGTGCTTGGCTTCTCCGGTGGGATAGCCTTCGGCGTGAATGTAGGAAACCTCTTTGAGCTTGAGGGCCCCATCCATGGCGACCGGGTAGTGGATGCCGCGGCCGAGAAACATGAAATCGTCCACGCGGTAGTAAAGCTGGGCCAGCTTCTCCACTTGATCGGAGGCCGCTAAAATCATTTCCGTCTTGGGAGGCAGCGCGAGAAGTTCGGCGATGTAGTGCTGGGCCAGGGCGGGCGAAACCTTCTCCTTGATGTTGCCGAGATAGAGCGCGAACAGAAACAAACAGGCCATCTGCGCGGTGAATGCCTTGGTCGAAGCGATACTGAGTTCCGGGCCCGCCTGGGTGTAGATGAAACCATCGGCTTCCCGCGCAATCGTCGATCCTTCGACATTCGAAATTGCGAGGGTGCGGGACCCCTGCTGCCTGGCCTTGCGCTGGGCTGCGGCCGTGTCGGCGGTTTCTCCCGACTGAGTAATAAAGATGCTGAGTTCGCCAGGCCCAATCATCGGATTGCGGTATTCGAACTCGCTCGCGTAGTCCACATCGACCGGCACAGCAGCGAGTTCCTGCATCATGTCCTGGCCCGTCATCCCGGCATGACGGCTGGTTCCGGACGCCACGATGTTAATCCGCCGCAAGGCTCGCAGTTCCTCGCGCGAGATATGGATTTCATCCAGGCGGACCATTCCGGCGGCCAGCGAGACGCGAGGCTCAATGGTCCGCCGCAAAGCATCGGGCTGTTCGAAAATCTCCCGAATCAGATGATGCGGAAATTTGCGCGGCTCCGGCATTATCCTCCTTGATCTTTGTTCTTCTCCGCGCAGTCAGGCCGTAGTCAAACAGACTCCCCGGCAGTAAAAAGCCATGAAAAAAACGTTTTAATCGCTGAAATGCCGCCTTCGCCTAGGATTGTAGCAGGAAGGACGCGCTCATTTTGTAGAGATGGGAAACTGTGTATCTACCCCTACCCAATGCGCATCGAGCCGTTTTGCCGCCAGCACGATGCGCAACCCTATGCTACTCAGGTTCAGTTCACGGTCTGAACCAGTACCGGTGAAGTGCTTGTCAGAAAACTGGAACTGCCTCCATACACCACCGTGATCTGATGCGTGCCGCTTGACAGGGTTGAGGTATTCAAGGTGGCCTTACCGGAATTCAGGGAGACGTTACCCAGGGTCGTCATGCCATCCTTGAAGGTGACCGTGCCGGTCGGCGTAGCTGTGCCCGGCGCGTTGGCGGCCACGGTGGCCGTGAAGGTTACCGACTGATTGTGTTTTGAGGGGTTCTGAGAAGAAGTCACCGTCGAGGTAGTGCTGTCTTGATTCACCGTCTGGTTCAAGTTGGAGGAAGTACTGGCGTTGAAGCTATTGCTGCCACCATAATTCGCGGTGATGGAGGCCGATCCCACGGCCAGGGTGGAGGTGGTCAAGGTTGCGACACCACTTCCATTCAGCGTTCCGGTGCCCAGCGTAGAGCCGCCGTTCTTGAAGGTGACCGTGCCCGTGGGCACACCGCTGCCCGGAGCCGTGGCCGTAACAGTCGCCGTAAAGGTGACGGGCTGGCTGTACAGCGCGGGGTTAGCGGATGAACTCACCACCGAGGCGGTGTTGTCCTTATTCACTGTCTGGTTCAAATTGGAGGAATTGCTGGCGTTGAAGCTCGAACTGCCACCATAATTCGCGGTGATGGAGGCCGATCCCACGGCCAGGGTGGAGGTGGTGAAGGTTGCGACGCCACTTCCATTCAGCGTTCCAGTCCCGAGCGTAGAGCCGCCGTTTTTGAAGGTGACCGTGCCCGTGGGCACGCCGCTGCCGGGAGCTGTAGCCGTGACCGTCGCTGTAAAGGTGACAAGCTGGCCGTAAACCGAGGGGTTGGCGGATGAACTTATCGTGGCGGTGGTGTTGTCCTTATTTACCGTCTGGTTCAAGTTGGAGGAAGTGCTGGCGTTGAAGTTCGCACTACCACCGTAAACTGCGGTGATGGAGGCCGATCCCACGGCGAGGGCGGAGGTAGTCAAGGTTGCGACGCCGCTTCCATTCAGCGTTCCCGTCCCGAGCGTAGAGCCGCCGTTTTTGAAGGTGACCGTGCCCATGGGCACGCCGCTGCCGGGAGCCGTCGCTGTGACGGTTGCCGTAAAGGTGACCGGCTGGCCGTAGACCGCAGGGTTAGCCGATGAACTCACGGCGGTGGTGGTGGCAGCGCTATTCACGACCTGAGACGGGGTGTTCCCGCTGCTGTTGCTCCATCCGCTGGACCCGGTGAATGTAGCGGTGATGACGTGGCTGCCCACCGTCAGTGCGGTGGTGCTGAAAGAAGCGTGACCCGAGCCGTTCACGGTCACGTTGGAAGCCCAGACTGTGGAGCCTTCCGTGAAGGTCACGGTACCTGCCGGCACGCCTCCGCTGGAAGTGGTGGTCGAGGTAAAGGTGACCAACTGGCCGAAGACCGAGGGATTCGGCGAAGAAGCCGCTGTTGTGCTGGTGGCGTTATTCACCACCTGAGGCGCGGCGTTCCCGCTGCTGTTGCCCCATCCGCTGGCTCCGGTGAAGGTGGCGGTGATGGTGTGGCTGCCCACGGTCAGCGCCGAGATGCTGAACGACGCCTGGCCGGAGCCGTTTACGGCCACGTTCGTTGCCCACACCTTCGTTCCTTCGGTGAAGGTCACCGTACCTACCGGCACGCCCCCGCTGGAAGTGATGGTCGAGGTGAAAGTGACGGCCTGGCCATAGGTCGAAGGATTGGGCGATGAAGTCGCCGTCGTGGTGGTCACGGCGTTATTCACTACTTGAGACGGTGCACTCCCGCTGCTATTGGCCCATCCGCTGGCTCCGGTGAAGGTGGCGGTGATGGTGTGGCTGCCCACCGTCAACGCGGCCGTGCTGAACGAAGCCTGGCCCGAGCCGTTCACGGCCACGTTCGATGCCCAAACGGTGGCGCCTTCGGTGAAGGTCACCGTACCTGTCGGCACGCCCCCGCTGGAAGTGGTGGTCGAGGTGAAAGTGACGGCCTGGCCATAGGTCGAAGGATTGGGCGAAGAAGTCGCCGTCGTCAGCGTCGTGGGTGGAGCGACGGTAACGGTTACGGGAGACGAGACGGCACTGTTGCCCGCGCCGTCCGTGGCGACAGCGGTCAGGGTGTGGCTGCCCTGGGAAGTTTGCGTCGTGTCCCAGACCACCGAGAACGGAGCGGTGGTGTCGATGGGGCCGAGGTTCGCGCCGTCCAATTGGAACTGGACGCCGGTGACCATTACGTTGTCCCAGGCGTTGGCCGTCACGGTTACTTGCCCGGTCAGCGTAGCACCAGAAGAGGGCGAAGTAATGGACACATGGGGCGGAGTATGATCGCGAATCAGCACTGCTGTATTGCGCGGATTCTGGTAAATCATCGGCCAGTCGTTGGCCTGCGGGTTATAGGGCGTTCCCGTGGAAAGAACCGTTGCGACTCCTTCTTTCAACCAGCCGCCCATGCCGCCGCCTTCGATGGTCCAGTAGGTAGCGGCAATATCTGTAATACCGTCCTTGTTGAAGTCCCCAACCGTGAGCTTGGCCATGTAGTCGGGCTGGTTGCTGCTCGCTCCCAGCATGTTCCACGATCTGACCACCGAAGCATTGCTTCCGAAGGCCACGATCTGGGGCGCGTTATACGGCACGGAGGCACCCGGCAAGAGAGGATTCGGAACGAAGGCAACTGCATACTCCGACGTCAGGATCTCGGGCAGGCCATCGCCGTTGATGTCCGCGAGGACCACAGGGCCAAAACTCGCGTATCCCGTTCCCATGATCGGCCATGCGCTCGAAAACGATGTGCCATTGTCTTCGAGAACGAATATCTCGGTGCCGATTGAAACTACGATTTCCTCCCTCCCGTCCTTGTTGATATCGCCCACCGCGATGTAACTAATGTTATCCGCATAGGCCTGTAAAATCACGGGCCAGCCGGCCCGCTCGGTGCCATTCGGCTGGAGCACATGCAATTCTTTCTCCGAGTTGCAACTACAAGTGAAGATGGTTTCGAGCGTGCCGTTGTGATCCAGATCCGCGAGCACCAATTGATCGGGATAACCGCTGTACGAAGGAGCGGACCAGGTTTTGGGCGTGCCGTCGTTGGCAAAGAGCCGTGGCGTGAACGTGGACGCAGTGGTCCCTTCCAACACCAGAATCTCGCGATTCCCGTCGCCGTCGATGTCGCCCACAAAGAGGCGATTCCCCTTGGTGTAGGTATCGATGTTGGTGTTCTGGTTGGCAATGGTAATCGGGAAGTTCGCATTCAGCTGTTGTCCGCTTCTGAGGTACGCGTATACGTATGCGTTGGGGACGTTGTAGTCTTCGCCTAACGCTACGATTTCGAGTTGCGAATCATTATTGAGATCTTCCAGCACCACCTGCGAATAGGTGAAGTCGGCAGTCTGCGCCGGTGTGAGCGTATAGGAACTGTTGTCGCCGCGAAATACTCGCAACATCAGCACGTCAGTCATCGCGGCTTCATCGCCAGGATTGCCGTCGAGATCGCCCGTCGCCGGCTGAAAGAGGCTGCCGTAGTACGTCAAGCTGGTACTGGTTTGCGTTGCACCATCGGGAGAGAAGGTCTTGTACTCTGAGGGCGTTGTGGTGCCAGCGCCAACCAACGTGAGTTTTTGGTTGCCGGCTGCATCGGTAGCGGGAACGATTCCCGAACTCCAGTATGTCCCTTCGTCCAGGGCAATCGGCCAGTTTTGCGAGATGAGGCTGGGCTCGAAGTAAACGAGAGTGAATGCTGTGCTGGTAAATCCAGCGTCATCGACTGAGAGCCGTAAGGTGTAGTAATCGGCGGTTGTGATGGTAGAAGTGTTCCATGTTCCTAGAGTCCCGTTGATGACGGGGGAAGCGCCGGAACCGGCCACGCCGATTCCCACATTGTTCCAGCCCGCTGATGGATAGATTCCCTCCGCCCAGTCAATACGGAAATCCTGGAAGCTTGCTCCGGTTGCGGTTCCCGTGATAGAAAGCTGGGTCCCCGGCTTGAACTCGGCCGCCACCACAGGAACGGTCGGCGGCGGCGGACTGGTAATGGACAAATAATTGACCGACAGCTCGATCCGATCGGTGAAAGCGGTATTCGAGAGATCGTAGGCAGTCAGTCGAATGACGTAGATCCCATCGGGCACGGTGCTCGGGTCAAAAACGCCGAGACTTCCACCAGCAACCGGACTGGTTCCCGACTGGATCAGCGTCCAGTTGGTTGGCGTCTGCCCCGATCCATATTCCAGCTTGTATTGCGCGAATGCGCTTCCGCGCGCCACACCGGATATGGTCGCCGGTGAATTCACATGCGTACCGTCCGCTGGCGACAGGATCTTGGCCTCGACGACATCGGGCAAGGTCAGCGCGGCGGCGGCATTGATCACGCCATAGCCATAGTTAAGGTCAAATCCGGCGGTTCCGTATTTCGTGGCAGAGACGCGAATAGCTTGCCTGACGTCCTCATTGGAATAGGCAGGATTTTGCGACAGGAGTAGACCGGCAAGCCCCGAAACATGCGGGGTCGCCATGCTGGTGCCGTCAAGGCGGGTGTAATAGGCATCGACCGGTGTGCCCAAGGTCGTTCCCGCTGCGCGGAGTGAAAGCACGTCCACGCCTGGGGCGGTCACATCGATCTTGCTGCCCCAATTCGAAAAGTATGCCATGGTGTTGTTGTGGTCGGTAGCAGCCACGGTGATGACCTGGGGCAGGTTCGCCGGATAGTATTTTCGCGCGTCATCGCTGTTGTTTCCGGCGGCGGCCACGATCACCGCACCGAGGTTGTACGCATAGCTGACCGCGTCGGCAATGGTCTGCGAGTTTCCCTGGCCTGCCCATGAGTTGCTGATGACATCCGCGCCGTTGTTAGCCGCGTAGATAAGGGCTGGACCGAGGGTGGAATCGATACCATTTCCGTTGTCGTCAAGGCCCTTGACCGGCATGATCTGCGCGTTCCACGCAACACCAATCACGCCAACACCGTTGTTCCCCACGGCGGCAATCGTTCCGGAGACGTGTGTGCCATGGCCAAAGTGATCGACCGGATTGTTGCTCTGTACCGGGTTCATGTAGCTGGAGCCAATGAAGTCCCAGCCGTGTACGTCGTCGATGTAGCCGTTGTGGTCGTCGTCTATGCCATTGTTGGGGATCTCGCCGGTGTTAGTCCAAATATTTGCGATGATGTCGGGATGAGTAAAATCAATTCCGGTGTCGACCACAGCTACGATCACGCCCGCGCCGGTGGAGGTGTCCCACGCGCCGGAGGAGCCGATCAGCCTCACGCCCCAAAGATCGTAGTAGGGCTGGCCCCAACTTCCGTAGCTGGAAAAGTAGGGGTCGTTGGGAATGAAATTTGTCGCCGCCACCTTCTCTTCTTCCGCGAATTCGACGTTGCGATCGGCTTGCAGGCCGCTGAGAACACTGCCTAGGTTTTGCGCGGCCGAGAGGTCCAACTCGAAGATATAGGTGCGGGAAATTTCAGGGGGCTGAAAGGCAGCGTGCAATCGCGCGGCACGGCGATCGAATCTTTGCCGAACGGTGGCCGCGATCTGCAGATCGGTAAGGCCGCGTTCCTTCTTTAAGCGGACGATGTCCGGATATAGCGGACGCGCCCGGCGCACGGAATAACGAGCAAGAAACCTGTCAATTTGGGCATTACCCGTCTGCCCAGCGACGAGCTGCATGGTTTGCAGCGGCAAGGCCGATTCGATCGATTTCGCCAGCGGGGCCCGGACTTTAACGAGCAGCTTGCCCGTGGTCCTGGGCGTGTCCGCAGCCTCGCTGCGTGACGCCGCCAAACTGAAGCAGACGGCGACTAGCCCTAACACGGCCAACCACGAACTTACTTTTTGAATGCGGTTTGCATTTCGAGCACTCATGATTTTCGCTCCATGATTACACTTCGTTCAGGCGTGGCCAAGGGACCATCGTTAAGACTGAGTCCAACGTCGATGTTGAGTTAGAGAAGGCTATTTCTTATTGTGGGTCTCGGCGCTTCGTGGCGTTCGTCAAGTAGCATATCCAACGGGGACGCGCAGGAATAGTAACCAACCGGATGATCCTATGCGTATCTGAGTAGTTGTGTTTTGCCGTGCTACAATCTGCCGGCCGCGGGAGCCACTTTGTGTTGGGCTGGGCAGCCCTAAGTATTGTGTCCCAGGAATACGCGACAGAAGTGCGGCGCGTAAGCGTTGGACGCTGCAAACAAAATGCATGGTCCTTCCCTCTCGGCCAGCTCAGGGTTAGGATGACAAGCTTAATTTATGGCAGAGATTTGTAGGACGACACGTCTGTCGCAGGAATAGTCAGTAAAACTTTCTTCATTTTCTTGCCTACCCGGATAAGAAGAGGCTCTTTCGGCGATACCCTGATTGCAGGATTCTCAATCGTGTGTCCGTTTATGTGTACGGCTTTTTCTTTGATCTTACGTCCGGCCTCAGTGGTGGACGCGGCAAAGCCCGCCTCCCGGATCAATTTATCGGCGCGCACGACCTCAATATCGGAAAGGTTTGAGGTGATGTTTTGAGCGGTACCGCCCTCGGTGGAATCCGGTAGTGCATCGGCGATATTGACTCTGGCACTCCTGATTCTGGTGATGTCGATCTTTATCTCAACGACTTCCTCCGGCGCCTGATCCCTCTGAAACTGCCGCGCCCAATCCTCCTCCGCTTTTGCCGCCGCCTCCGCCGAATGAAAGTCAGCCACGATCGAGCGCGCCAGCTCCTTCTTCAACGCCATAGGATGCGCTTTCCCGCTGGCAGCATCCGCTTTCATCTGCTCGATTGCATTCACCGGCACATCCGTCAGCAATTCGTAATAAGACCACATCTTTTCATCCGAGATTGCCATCGCCTTGCCATACATCTCCACTGGCGGCTCATGAATACCGATCGCATTGTCCAACGACTTCGACATCTTCGCAGTGCCTTGTCGCCAGCCTTCGAGAATCGGCGTGGTCAGCACCACTTGCGATTCCTGTCCGTAAGCGCGCTGCAGTTCGCGCCCTACCAAGAGGTTGAATTTCTGGTCCGTGCCGCCCAGTTCCACGTCGGCTTCGAGCGCGACCGAGTCGTATCCCTGCGCCAGCGGATACAGCAGTTCGTGCATGGCGATCGGCTTCTCGTCATGGAAGCGCTTGTGGAAGTCCTCGCGCTCCAACATCTGCGAGACCGTGTACTTCGCCGTCAGACGGATAAAATCCTCAGCCGAGAACTTGGAGAACCAGCGGCTGTTGAAATCCACCACCGTCTTTTCCGGGCTTAGAATCTTGAAGACCTGCGCCTTGTAGGTTTCGGCGTTCTCTGCAATCTGCTCGCGCGATAGCGGAGGCCGGGTCGCGGAGCGGCCTGTCGGATCGCCGATCATGCCGGTGAAATCGCCGATAAGGAAAATGACGGTGTGTCCAAGATCCTGAAAATGTTTGAGCTTGCGCAGCAGCACCGTGTGCCCCAAGTGCAGATCGGGAGCGGTGGGATCGAAGCCCGCCTTCACTCGCAGCGGCTTGCCCGATGTGAGCGAGCGTTCGAGCTTCGAGCGCAGTTCGGATTCTTTGACAATCTCCGCCGCGCCCTTCTTCAGATAGGCCAGTTGTTCGTCAACTGGTGGAAAGTTAGTCATGCGTTCCGATTATAACGACCTGCTGCGTTTGCTCACGGCGTACGTTTTAAGTGCGTTAACCACCAAGTACACCAAGGTACACGAAGGAGCGTTAGGCCCAGGGTTTCCTTCTTGTCCCTTCGTGCCCTTCGTGGTTAAGGCTCTGCGTCGGGCGGTCTACTAGATCTCCGCCGATAGAAACTCAGCGCCGCGTCCCCCTGCACCAGTTTCCGATAGCGCTGCAGCTCCCCGAACACCTCTCCGGGATCAAATCTCTTTTCATGCTCGGCGATCACTACGCTCCGCTCGCGCAAGCACGTCGATTCCGTCATCGCCGTCAGCGTCTTCGCATATTCGTCCTGCATCGAGTAGGGCGGATCGAGGAACACGAAATCGACGGCTTTTCCCGCCGCCTCCAACTGCCGCAAGGCCTTCCCGGCATCGACACTCATGATCTGGAAGCCCCCCCCAATCCCCAACGACTTCAAGTTCGCGGCAATCAACTCCGCTGCGGCTTTGGACGACTCGACGAAATACACCATCCGCGCGCCGCGGCTCAACGCTTCAATGCCCACCGCGCCCGTCCCGGCATACAAATCGAGCCAGGTCGATTCCGCCAGCGCCATTGGATCGCCCGAGCACAGCACGTTGAACAGGGTCTCGCGCAGCCGGTCGGACGTTGGACGGATTTCGAGTCCCGGCAACGACCGCAGCGCTCGGCGCCGGTACTGTCCCGCAATCACTCGCATAAGATCGTGCTCATGGCAGTAGGGAGATCAAATGCCCCGTTCGCCCCAGCCCTTCCGATTTGCCTTTTCGCAACCCCGTGGCGTCGATCGGCGTCTAAGTAGATAGAATACTGGTAGGCATGTCGATGCGCAGTTGGTCCATCCCGCTCGGGCGTCTGTTTGGAATCGAGATTCGCATTCATCTGACTTTCCTGTTGCTGCTCTTCTTTGTCTGGGGCACGGAAGCCGCCACGCAGGATGCCAGCGCCGCCATGCGCGGACTTGCCCTGGTCGGCATCGTTTTCGGCAGCGTCGTCTTGCATGAGCTCGGCCACGCTCTGGTGGCGCGCGGATCCGGCATTCCGGCGAAGGGCATTATCCTGCTTCCCATCGGCGGAATCACCATACTCGACGAGGCGAACGTCATCCCCGACCCGGTCAATGGCTGGAAGCGCGATATCCGCATCGCGGTTGCCGGACCGCTGGTCAACCTTTTCATCGCTGGCTTATCCGCGCTCATTTTGCTGGCGGCCATGCCCAATCTGGAGCTGACCGCAAGGCCGCTTCTCCATTCGAGCGCCCTGTTGCGGAGCTTCGTTTGGGCGAACCTTTACCTCGGCTTGTTCAACCTGCTGCCGGCGTATCCCATGGATGGCGGCCGCGTCTTGCGCGCCATTTTTTCGCGTCGCGTCGATATGGTTCGAGCCACCCAGCGCGCCGTCCGCATTGGCCAAGTTTTCTCCTTCATGTTCATGATGGTGGGAATGCTGGTGAGCAACTGGTGGCTGGTGATGATCGGGTCCTTCCTCTTCGTGGGCGCGCAACTGGAAGAACGCTCGGCGGTATTTCAGTCGGTACTGCAGAGCGTGCGTCTGGAAGAAGTGATGCTCACCGACTTCGCCACCCTTTCGCCGGCCGACACCCTGGAGGACGCGCTCGAAAAAGCCGTGCACACCCTGCAGGACGATTTTCCCGTGGTACGCGGCAGCGATATGGTGGGCGTCGTCTCAAAGCAGAAAATTCTGGAAGCTCTGCGCGCCGACGGCAACGGCTACGTGCAAGCAGTGATGAACCGTATTTTCGAGGTAGCCGCCAAACAAGAGTCGCTCGCTTCCGCCTTCCGCAAGCTCTCTGCCCGCAACCTCAGCATTATCCCGGTAGTCGACGAACAGCATTTGGTCGGAATCGTCACCTTGCAGAACCTGATGCACTCCATGGCGCTGCTGGCCGAAAGCCGTAAGTTGCGCCGGGAAGCGCTCGACTCCTGAGAATCTTCAGTCCCCTTACTAGGCTTGTCATCCTGAGCGAAGCGAAGGACCTGCTTTTTCTTCACGGACTTCCGCGGGTTGCGTGTTGTTGATGACCCGCGCGTACACTTCTTGCGCCGCGCGCACCGCACATCCGAACTCAACCGACTTCCCCGTGGCCTCGGCGATTACATGTTCGAGCGCGGCCAGCACTCCTATCGTGTCCAGATAATCGTAATAACCGAGGTGCGCGATGCGGAAGAGCTGTCCCTTCAAGTCTGCATTTCCGTTGGCCACGACCGCGCCGAACTGCTCACGGAAGAGCTTGCAGATGGCGGTCGAATCGGCGCCAGCCGGCGCAGCGACGGCCGTCAGCGCGGCCGCGGGAGAGCTGGGCGCGAAAAGCTTCAGCCCCAGTGCCTCGACGCCGGCGCGTGTCATGGCCGCGCACAACTCGGCGTTGGCCACCAGCGCGTCGCGTCCGGCGGCGAGGTTTCCGTCTCCCATCTGGCGCACATAATCGAGCGCTGCGGCCAGGCCGGCAAAGAGCGAGGTCGCGGGCGTGTAGGCCGTTTCCGCCTTGGCAGCCGCTTTTCGTTCCTTGCGCAGATCGAAGTAATAGCGCGGAGACTTCGTCGTTTCCATACGCCGCCAGGCGCGCTCGCTGACGGCGCTATAGGCGAGTCCAGGCGGGATCATCAGCGCCTTCTGCGAGCCGCCTATGATGACGTCGATCCCCCACGCATCTACGTCGAGATGGGTCGTTCCTAATCCGGTGATCGCGTCAACAATCAACAGGGTGTCAGGTAACGCGCGTACCAGCTGCGCGATCGCCGCCACGTCATGGCGCACGCCCGTGGAACTCTCGGTTGCCTGCATATACACGCAGCGGATCTCGAGCGTCAGCTTGCGGCGCACTTCCTCCAGCGAAAACGTCTCGCCATAGGGAGCGGTTACGGTCTCGACGGCGCAGCCAAACGCCTTGGCCAGCGCGGTCCAGCGCTCTCCGAATTTGCCGGCGGTCAGCACTAGCACCCGGTCGCCCGGAGAAGTCAGGTTCGAGACCGAGGCTTCCATAAAGCCGGTGCCCGACGAGGTCAGCACCAGCACGTCGTTCTTGGTGCCGATAAATTCCGTCACGTCGGCCAGCACGCGCGTCAGCAGAGCGCGAAAGTCGGCGGTGCGATGGTGCGCGCCATAGGAAGCCATGGCCGTCTGCGCCTGCGGCAGCAGGGGCGTCGGTCCAGGAGTGAAGAGCCTGTTTTTCTTCAGCATGGGAATTCAGATGGGGTACTCCAAAGAATATGCGATAGGGCGCGCATTCGGAAAGCGCGAATTGCAGAACTAGGCTGCGAGCTGCGAGCCTCGAGCACCCAGTTTGCTGGTAGCTCGCAGCTCGAAGCCCGTAGCCCGCCGCGTTCTATAATTCCTCATGCCTCTAATCGACCAGATCCAGAAAGACATTGTCACGGCTATGAAGGCTCGCGACGAGCAGCGCCTCTCTTGCCTGCGCATGGTCAAGACTGCGCTCAAGAACCGCGAGATCGACAAGATGGCGCCGCTCGACGACAAGGAGTCGCAGCAAGTGCTCTCCACGCTGATCAAGCAGCGCAAGGACTCGGTCGAGCAGTTCACCAAAGGCGGACGCCAGGAGATGGCCGACAAAGAAGCGGCCGAAATCAAGCTGATCGAAACCTATCTGCCCAAGGCCGCTGGCGAAGAAGAAATCTTGGCCGGGGTGCGCGCGGCGATGGCTGAGATGACGCCCGCGCCGGCTTTGAAAGACATGGGGACGGTAATGAAAGCCGCGATGGCCCGCTTCGCCACGGCTGGGATGCGGGTGGATGGGAAAGTGGTTAGTGAGGCGGTGAAGAAGGAGCTTCAGCCTAAATGAGTGCAGCTATACTTGGCAAAACGCGTAAGCTATTTCCTCTGATTGCCATGTGGGAAGATTAGTTTTGTGAAGGCACCCCTGTTGTTTCGATCCTTCTCCGCCTGCAAACGCCATTGCTCCATAAACTCTTTCCACGCCTTGGTGCGCTTTAAAGCTTTAAAACAATCCAATGGCAGATGCCCCTTTACGTCATTGAGCGCGTAGCAGACGATCTGATGGTCGGATTTTGGTGTACCGCATTGAATGTGATCCACGGCGGGATACAGGGGGTGCGAACCGAGGCCGCCAGTCTGCGGTGTTCCTTGTTTCTTATCGAAATTTAGCAGAACCCCTGATAGAGCGCACCGCCCTCTCTGTTTGCGCAAGAGATTCCTCAACTGCGTGGGCGAAAGGTTCTGGCGCCTCTTGGATGCCCATTCCTTTGCGGGCTCTGACAGTTCGTACAGTGAGGTTTCCCTAGCCATTTGTTTTTGCTGGCTTCCTGCGTTTACCTTTCGACTCTTTCAGTTCAGCCAGGAATGCCTGCGCACTGCGCGCCACTCCTCGGCGGTACTCCGCCGTGCTCGTCTCGACTTGCTCCTTTACTGAGCGGTTCTGCATTTCGAGGTAGTCCTCCAGGTCGTCAACATGCATCAGGCCGACGACGGGAATGCCGTCTTTCTCGAGGATGAAAAATTCGCGGTTCACGTGCACGCGGCGCACCACTTGGCCGAGATTCACACGCGCTTTGGTAAGAGGAAGCCGATTGACTATGGTTTTCATGTATTGATTAATGTTAATCAATATTGATCAATTAAACAACTACTTGCTCTGCTGCCACTCGCGGTAGGCTTCGCTCTTTCCAATCCCGCGTTCTTTCGCCACTTTCTTCAGCGCGGCTTTCTCGTCTGCCTTTTCTTCGATCATGATTTCGCGCACGCGCTGGGCTACGCTTACGGCTTCAGATGCGGCCGTAGCTGCTCCCTCTTCGGGCTTAGCGATGAGCAGGGTGATTTCGCCTTTGACTTCTCCTCTGGCCTTGAGTTGCCTGAGAATTTCCCCTGCCCGCCCGCGCAAAAATTCTTCATGCAGCTTCGTTACTTCGCGTGCGACGACTACGTGGCGATCACTTCCCAGAACCTCAACCACATCTGAAAGCGTCTCCAGCAGCCGGTGGGGAGCTTCGTAAAACACCTGCGTGCGCGGATTATCCTTGATGCTCTCCAGCAACTTGCGACGCTGCCCTGACTTTGCCGGGAGAAAGCCGCTGAAGCGGAAGGAATCGGTAGGCAGGCCGCTCGCCACCAGTGCTGCCAGAAAGGCCGACGCTCCGGGAATCGGCACCACCGGCACGTGATGCCGGATGGCTAGCGCGATCAGGCGGAATCCGGGGTCGGAGATGCCGGGCATGCCGGCGTCGGTCACGAGAGCGATCTTGGCGCCGCCTTCGAGGTCCACGACCAGCTTCGAGGCTCTGACCATCTCATTGTGCTCGTGATAGCTGACCAGGCGCGTCTGGATGCCGTAATGGCTGAGGAGCTTCAGGGTCTGGCGCGTGTCCTCGCAGGCGATCAGGTCAACTTCTTTGAGCACGCGCAGGGCCCGCAGGGTGATGTCTTCGAGATTGCCGATCGGTGTGGCGACCAGGTAGAGCGACGGGCCTCCGACGGCGGCGTCTCGCTCCGAGTTGCCTTCAATCTGGGTATCTTTGTGCATGAGGGGAGTCTAGCAAGGAACCTGCGGTCCCGCTCGGGCCAAGTCCCGAACCATATCCATTACCGGCGTAGTTCGCCTTTTCTTCGCTTCATGTTAAACTGACCAAAAGCGGTGTGACAGCCAACACTTCACGCTCCAGCCCGAGGGTGTAGGCTCAGATTCCAGATTCATAAAACAGGAGCAGCCATTATGGCCGACGAGCGTAGCCGATTAGAAGATCGTAACAACGAGCGGGTCAAAGCAATCGATCTCGCATTCGCGCAAATTGAAAAGCAATTTGGCAAAGGGTCCATTATGCGGCTGGGATCGAAGGAAGCCATCGTCCCGATCGCGGTAATTTCGACGGGCGCGATCTCGTTCGATGCCGCGCTGGGTGTGGGTGGCGTGCCGCGCGGGCGGGTCGTCGAGATCTTTGGCCCGGAATCTTCCGGCAAAACAACCATTGCCCTGCAGGTGATTGCCGAGGCGCAAAAGGCTGGAGGCATGGCGGCGTTCGTCGATGCCGAGCACGCGCTCGATCCGGGCTATGCCAAGAAACTGGGCGTGGATGTCGACAACTTGCTGGTCTCGCAACCCGACTATGGCGAGCAGGCGCTCGAAATTACAGAGGCGCTGGTGCGCTCGAACGCGATTGATGTGCTGGTGGTGGATTCGGTGGCGGCGCTCGTCCCCAAAGCCGAACTTGACGGCGAAATGGGCGACAGCCACATGGGACTGCAGGCGCGCCTGATGTCGCAGGCGCTACGCAAGCTGACGGGGACGGTCGCCAAGTCGCGCACCTGCCTGATTTTCATTAACCAGATCCGCGAAAAAATTGGGGTGATGTTCGGCAATCCGGAAACCACGACCGGCGGGCGCGCGCTGAAGTTCTATTCGTCGGTGCGCATTGACATCCGCCGCATTGCGGCCATCAAAGAAGGAGACGTGGTCACCGGCTCGCGCACCCGCGTCAAAGTCGTGAAGAACAAAGTCGCCGCGCCCTTCCGCGAAGCGGAGTTCGACATTCTTTATGGCGAAGGCATCTCGCGTGAAGGCGACCTGCTCGATCTGGCGGTGAACAGCAATATTCTGGAAAAATCGGGCTCCTGGTTCAGCTACAAAGGCGAACGCATCGGGCAAGGACGCGAGAATGCGCGGGCCTTCCTGAAAGAAAATAAAGACACGATGGCGAAGCTCGATGCCGAAGTGCGGAAAGCTCTGGGGATGATCCCGGCTGCAGGGGCTCCGGCTCCGACAGCGGTTCCGGCGCAAGCGACCGGCACCCAGGGACGGGTTACGACAATGCCGAGCGCTATAGAAGCCGCGAAAGTGCCGGCGGCCAGACGATAGTCATGGTCACGTAGGGGCGGACGCATTCGTCCGCCCCCGCAGCGCAGTTTATCAATCCTTATCAACTCCGATCCCCTCTTCCGATTGCCATTCCCGCCAGCCGCCGCATACAATCCTCCTTTCTTAAACCTTTCCTAGACCGAGGCCCCTGTGAAGCGCATTAAAGCTATCTATCCTGGATCGTTCGATCCTCCTACCAACGGGCATCTTGATTTGATCGAGCGCGGCAGCAAGATTTTCGACGAGCTGGTCGTTGCCATTCTTCGCAACCCAGAAAAAGACCCGCTGTTCAGTGTGGCCGACCGTCGCAAGATGCTGGAGGAGATGACCGCGAGCTTTGACAATGTCTCGGTCGATACCTTCGATGGCCTCACCGTGGACTACGCGTTGCGGGTTGAGGCGCAGGCCATTCTGCGCGGCATACGCGCCATCAGCGATTACGAATATGAACTCCAGATGGCGCTGATGAATCGCAAACTGCAGCCCGCTCTGGAAACGGTGTTCATGATGCCCGCCGAAAAGTATTCTTACCTAAGTTCGCGGCTGGTGCGCGAGGTCGCGCAGCTCGGCGGCACCATCGAATGCCTGGTGCCCGAACTTGTCGAGCAGAAGGTTCGTGAGAAAATGGACATCGCTCACAAATTCGCGAACGGCGAGCCGCTTCCGGGCAGAGCGCCTTCCGAAGGCAAGAGCAAGTCCAGGAAAAAGAAAGCTTGAGCACCGCCGACATGAGCACCGTAACGACTCCCGTCACTCACCCCGTCCGCCTGACGGACCGCATCAACCGTATTGAGCCTTCCGCGACCATGGCGGTGGTGGCCGAGGCCGACAAGCTGCGGCAGCAGGGAATTGATGTCGTCGATTTCGGCGCGGGCGAGCCCCATTTCTCCACGCCGCAGCACGTCAAGGATGCCGCGATCGCTGCTATCCAGGCGAATTTTTCGAAGTACACGCCCGTCGGCGGCACGGCGGAGCTCAAGGATGCCATCGTGCATCGCCACGCCGTGGATTTCGACTCCGATTACCGGCGAGAGGAAGCCGCAGCTTCGGTGGGCGGCAAGCATGCGCTGTTCAATGTCATTTCCGTGCTGGTGGACCATGGCGACGAGGTCATTCTTCCTGTCCCCTACTGGGTCTCGTTCAAAGACATGGTGCGTTATGCTGGCGGCGACTGCGTGCTCCTCCAGAGTGACGAAGCGCAGGGTTTTCGCGTCACCGCCGATATGGTAGCGAATCTGGTGACGCCGAAGACCAAGCTCATCATCCTGAATTCACCCTCCAATCCTTCCGGAGCCGTGATCAGCCCGGAAGACATGACCGCAGTCGTCCGCCTCGCCCACCAGCGCGGCATCTGGGTAATTTCCGACGAGTGCTATGTCTATCTGAACTACACCGGCAAGCGGTTCTCGGTCGGTTCGTTGCGCGAGTTCCGCGACCGTTTTCTGGTCGTCGGATCACTTTCGAAGACTTACGCCATGACGGGATGGCGTCTCGGTTTCACGCTGGGCCCGGCGGCGATCATCACGGCCGTGCAGAAGCTGCAGAGCCAGTCCACGTCGAACCCGACTTCAATCGTGCAGAAGGCGGCGGTCGCGGCGCTTAAAGGCCCGCAACAATGCGTGGAGGATATGCGCGCGGAGTACATCAAGCTGCGCGATCACGTGGTCAAGGGCCTGCGGTCCATACCCGGTGTGCAATGCACGATGCCGGACGGCGCGTTCTACGCCTATCCCAATATCTCCGCATTTTTCGGACGCAGTGGGATGAACTCGGCCTCGGATATCGCCGGCAAGCTTCTGCGCGAGGCGCACGTTGCCACCGTTCCCGGAGAAGGCTTCGGCACGAGGGAACACATCCGCGTCTCCTACGCCACCTCGATGGCCGAACTTAACCGGGGGCTGGAGCGCATGCGAAAGTTTCTTGACGGGCTGTAACATCAGGTTTGGGTTGTCATCCTTAGCGAAGCGAAGGACCTGCTCTTTTGTCGGTGCAAGCGACAGCAGGTCCTTCGCTTCGCTCAGGATGACAACATGGATTAGGAGCACGGCACAAATAGCTACGCATGACCCCACTCTACCCACTCCTGATGCAGCCCGCGTTCGACCCGCGCCCCTGGGGCACGCTTGATCTCTCCGCGATCTACCCCAATCACAAATTCAACGAGCGCATCGGAGAAGCCTGGCTCACCGGCGACAACTGCATAGTCACGAATGGTCCGCTGGCGAAAAAATCACTCGCAGACCTGAGCAAGGAATTCGGCTCCGAACTGGGGGGCACAACCGCGCCCAACCCGCGGCGCTTTCCGTTGCTGGCGAAGTTTCTGTTCACCGACGATAAACTCTCCGTCCAGGTGCATCCCGACGACGCCACCGCGCGACGCTTCGGCGAGCCCTGGGGCAAAACGGAATGCTGGTACGTGGCCTCTGCTAAACCCGGCTCCCAGGTTGCGATCGGACTGAAACCTGGTGTTACCCGGACTCAATTCGAGCAAGCCATCCATGAAAACAGCGCGGAAGCGTTACTCAACTGGGTCAACATCTATCAAGGCGAGATGATCTACATGGCCGCCGGCACGGTGCATACGATTGGACCCGGGGCTGTCTTGCTGGAAACGCAGCAGCAGTCCGATACCACGTACCGTCTCTACGACTACGGACGCCCGCGCCCGTTGCATCTGGAGCACGGTCTGGCCTCGATCAAGGAGCGAACCGCTTCCGGCAAGGTGATCCGCCCCGCGCCCGTCAGCATCCATGGGGGCAAGAACCGGCGTTCGGCCATGATTTCGGCGCCCTATTTTACAGTGGACCTGTTCGAATTGAAGGAGCCGCAGGAGTTCTCACCGGCCGGGATCGAGAAAAACGATTCGGGCAAAACATCCGCGCAAATCCTGGTCGCCGTCGAAGGCTGCGGAGTTGTCGAGGCTCAGGGCCGCGACCCGGTGACCCTGGCCAAAGGCGACGCGGTCGTGATTCCCGCCGCGCTGCAAGGCTTCACAGTTCGCCCGCAGTGGCAATTGGAGTTCCTGCAAGCCCGCGTTCCAGGTGCGGCGGTGGCTGAGCCCGCGACCCGGTTGTAATGCGAAAGGCTAACACAGGGAGCACGGGAGTGCACAGGGGAAGTCAAATTCATGGCAACCAGCTTGCCCCTGTGAGCGCCTGTGTCCTCCGTGGTGATAGATTTTGCGGTCCGGCGCGCAGATGTTAGGCTTCTACGACAGTGAAGACGCACCCGCACTTCTATCCCGTAATTCTGGCCGGTGGGCGCGGCACGCGCTTCTGGCCGCTGAGTCGCAAGCGCCGCGCCAAGCAACTGCTCGCTCTCGACGGCAAGCAGACCATGATCCAGCAGACGGTCGCGCGCCTAACGCCCATGGCCGCGCCCAGCCGTTTCTGGATCGTCACCAATGACGACCTGCGCCCCGCCATCCTTCGGCAGCTTCCGAAGCTTCCGCCGAAGCAGATCATCGCCGAGCCTGCTGGACGCAACACAGCTCCTGCCATTGGCTTAGCGGCATTCCTGTTGCTCCGTCATGATCCCGAGGCGGTGCTAGGTCTGTTTCCCTCCGACCACGTGATTGCCGAACCCGCCCAATACCGGGCCACTCTGGGCAGAGCAATCGAAGTCGCCGCCGCCGGAGAAAATATAGTTGTGCTGGGCATCCCTCCGACTCGGCCTGAAACGGGCTACGGCTATATAGAAGTGGGCGCGGCAAACCGTGATGGCTCGATGCGAGTGCGCCGCTTCACCGAAAAACCGGACCTCGTCACCGCGAAACAGTTTCTCGATGCCGGCAATTATTTCTGGAATAGCGGCATGTTCCTCTGGCGCGCCGACACGCTCGCCAACGCTTCGCGCGAACATCTTCCCAAAACCGCGCTGCTCCTCGAAAGAATTGCGGGTACTTATGGAACACGCAAGTTCGCCGCAACTTTCCGAGACCTCTACCCGAAGTGCGGGAACATCAGCGTCGATTACGCGATCCTAGAACCCCGCTCGGCCAAGGGAGAAGCCCAGTCCCGCATCTTTTGCCTGCCCTCCGACTTTGGATGGAACGACCTCGGGTCCTGGACTGCGCTGCACGAGCACCATGTGGCTAAGTCGAAACCGAGCCATGGAAGCCCGGTCTCAGCCTCCGGGAGTTTTGCCCTGAATGCGAACAATAATTATGTTCACGCTCCCGGAAAATTTGTTGCCCTGGTCGGCGTGAGTAACCTGGTGATCGTCGAGACCGAAGATGCCCTGCTGGTGACCACGCTCGACCAGTCGCAGGATGTCGGCAAAGTGGTGAAGTATCTGGATGAGAAGAAGCTGAAGAAACTGGTGTGAGAAGACGGTCGTTGGTCGATGGCCGTTAGTCGTTAGCACGCCTTGATTTCATGACTCTTCACAGGCTGCCGACACTATCGAGAAACCGCGAACGACCGACGACCAGCGATTAGCGACGAACTATGCCCCAAATCAAATTCGGTACCGACGGCTGGCGCGGCCTGATCGCCGACGACTTTACCTTCGACAACGTGCGCCGCGTGGCTGGCGCGATTGCCGGTTACGTGCTCAAACACGAAGCCGCCGCTCTCGGCGTCGGTATCGTTATTGGCTACGACACGCGTTTCCTCTCCGACCGCGCCGCTCGCGTCGCGGCTGAAGTCATCGCGGCCGCCGGCATCCCAGTGCTGCTGGCCAACGACTACGTGCCCACGCCCGCGGTTTCCTACAACGTCAAGAAACTGGGCGCGGCGGGCGGCGTCATGATCACCTCCAGCCACAATCCGTGGAACTGGAATGGCGTAAAGTTCAAAGCCAAGTTTGGAGGGTCCGCTACGCCCGCGATCATGAAGGCCATTGAAGAGGAACTGGCCGCCAATGACAAAGTCAGCCGCCTTCCACCCGCGAAAATCGAAGAGGCTGATTTAAAACCCGCTTATGTCGAAGCCGTCTCCCAGTTCGCGGATCTCGATCTCATCCGGCGCGCGAATTTCAAGTTTGCCATCGACTCTATGTACGGCTCCGGCCGCGGCGTGCTTCCGAAGATCTTTGCCCAGCATGGCATCCGCTACGTCGCGATCCGCCAGGAAGTGAACCCGCTCTTTCCCGGCATCAATCCCGAGCCGATTCTGCCACACGTAGCGCTGCTCCAGGAAGTCACTGTGAAGGAAAAATGCCACGCTGGTCTGGTCACCGACGGCGATGCCGACCGCATTGGCGCCGTGGCCGAAGATGGAAGCTTCGTCGATTCGCACAAGTGCATGTGCGTTCTGCTGCACTGGCTGCTGGTGCGCAAGAAGTGGCCGGGCGATGTGGTGCGCGCCTTCAACACCACCGGCATGATGGACCGTATCGCCGCTAAGTACGGACGCAAGCTGCACGAGACCTCCATCGGCTTCAAGTACATCGCCGATCTGATGATGGACCACGAAATTCTGATCGGCGGAGAGGAATCCGGCGGCATCGGCTACGGCCGCTTTCTTCCCGAGCGCGACGGCATTCTCAACGCGCTTCTGCTGGCGAATGTGATGGCCGAAGAAGGGAAACCGCTCGGCCAACTGGTTGCCGATCTGCAGCGTGAATTTGGCGCGCATTACTATGGCCGCCGCGATCTCCACATCTCCGACGAGATCAAGAACGGAGCCATCCGCCGAGCCGCCGATCCGAAAACAACCACGCTGGGAGATTATTCCATCCTGCGCAAAGAGGACCGCGACGGGGTGAAGTTCTATCTCGACGCTCCCAAACACGGCAACGGCGCCGATGCCTGGGTATTGTTTCGCGCCTCCGGCACCGAACGAATGTTGCGTTGCTATGTTGAAGCCGCCACGCCCGAACTGGTCGAAGAAATTCTCGAAACCGGCGAAAGATTCGTGAGGCAGGACTGAACCTGACGCGGGAAACCAAGGTCCAATAGCTAAGAACCAACGCCGAAGGGCACTTTCGCGTTCTAGCCAGCCCCCGAACGCGATAGGATAATGACAATCTCAGGATCATGGCCACCACGGAAGCCACGCCAATTCTCGCCGACTCTGCGGACTCGCGCCGCTACAACCGCATTAAGCGGTGGTTGGGCGTCGCCGATGTCGCGATTGGCTTTGCTCTGCTCGTCGCTCTCCTGGCTACAGGGTGGTCCGGCACTCTCCGCGATCTGGCGGAGCGTGGCGCTTCGCAGAATTACTCGCTTGCCGTTTTCCTCTACGTGCTGATGCTGATGCTCATCAGCAAAGCGCTCGGAACCCCGCTCGAGTACTTCGGTTTCCGGCTAGAGCACCGCTATAATCTCTCCAACCAGCGGTTCCGCTCCTGGCTCTGGGACGAATGTAAAGGCCTGCTCATCGGCCTGGTGATGGCCACGATCGTGGTCGAACTGCTTTACCTGCTCATGCGCCATACGCCGCAGCACTGGTGGCTGGTGGCATGGGCGGTTTTCCTCGGGCTCTTTGTGCTGCTCGCGCAACTTGCGCCAGTCGTGCTGTTTCCGATCTTCTACAAATTCGAGCCGCTCGAAAACGACGAACTCAAGCGCCGCCTGATCGTTCTGAGCGAACGCGCTGGCACGCGCGTCCGTGGCGTCTACAAGTGGCATCTTTCCGAGAAGAGCAGGAAGGCGAACGCCGCGCTGACCGGGCTCGGCGCCACCCGCCGAATCATTCTCGCCGATACCCTGCTCGACAATTATTCTGACGACGAGATCGAAGCGGTGCTCGCCCACGAACTAGGACATCACGTGCGCCGGCACATTCTGAAAAGTATTGTTGTGCAGGCGGGAATCACGCTCTTCGGTTTCTGGCTGGCCGACCAGGTTCTCCGCTATGCCGTGGAGCGCCGCCACATGTTCGAAACCATGTCAGACTTCGCCAATCTGCCGCTGCTGATTCTGGTCTCCACCGTGCTCTCGTTCCTGATGATGCCCGCGCTCAACGCCTACTCCCGCTTCAACGAACGGCAGGCCGACCGCTATTGCTTTGAGTCGGTCGCCAGCGTCGAACCCTTCATTTCGTCGATGAACAAGTTAGCCGACCAGAATCTGGCGGAAAAAACGCCGGCCCGCTGGGTGGAGTGGCTGCTCCACTCGCATCCCGCCATCGCGAAGCGAATCGCCGCCGCCGAAGCCTGGGAGAAGTCGCACTGAAAATTGGTAATTGGGTAATTTTGTAATCTGAAATCCATCCCATGCCAGCGCATCGGGCTTGAATCTTCCCAGATTACCCGATTACAAATTCTTCGCCAGAATCTCTTCGACCCGCCGCACATCGTCTTCCGTGTCCACCCCGACGGTATCAAACGGCGTTTCTGCGACGTAGATCGGCACGCCGTTTTCCAGAAAGCGCAACTGCTCCAACCGCTCGCTCCGTTCCAGCGACGACTCCGGCCAGCCGACGAACTTATCCAACGCCTCCTTGCGATAGCCGTAGAACCCAAGATGCTTGTAATATCGCGGTCGCACGCCGTCGCGATCATGTGGGATGGTTGCCCGTGAAAAATACAGCGCCCGTCCGGCAGCGTCCGTCACCACTTTCACCGCGCCAGGATTGTTGAGGTCAACCTCCGCGGCTTGCGTCTTCAAGGTCCCCACCTCGGCCCCAGCACCCTGCATCACCGCGATCAGGCTCTCGATATGCTCGGGCCGCGTCAGTGGCTCGTCGCCCTGAACATTCAAATAAACATCCGCATGAATCGCAGTCGAGATCTCATGCACGCGTTCGGTGCCCGACCGATGCGCCGCCGCCGTCATGCGCGCAACGAATCCGTGCAACTCACAGAAGCGCATGATTTCATCCGAATCGGTGGCCACGACGACCTGCTCCAGCAACGAACAGCGTTGCACTCCCCGAACCACCCAGGCCAGCAAAGGAACGCCAGCGATTTCGCGCAGCATCTTGCGCGGCAGGCGGGTAGAAGCCAGTCGCGCCGGAATCACCGCAATGACTTTCATGCGCCCAGTTTCGCACGGAGCCCTATGGTTTGACACGCCGGTGGTGGGTCAGTTTGAATTTGTTTTGAAAAGGGCGCGGCTTCACCATGCCGTAACTGCCGAAGAACCCAGATTCGTATCAGGGCATCGCTTTAGCGATGTCATAAGTGCTTTGAATTCAGATGCCCCCTTTAGGGGCCGGGGGCGGAGACCTGAGTGTTTCAGCAAACCGTTTGCAGTTGGGCGAATGTGTCTTTCAAACTGCACCACCACCAACATGCCCCATGTTGGCAGTGCCCTAATTTTGAAGAATCCAAATTAGGACACTACCCCCCGTTTCATTGACACCTCACTCCATGCACTTTTAGAATGCACTAGGGACGCGCCCACCCGCGTCTGCGGGATTCGATGCTCATTTCCGGGCTGTCCTTCGGTTCCTTCCGCGCATTTCCGGATTGGCGGTGTAGCTCAGGTGGTTAGAGCGACGGTCTCATAATCCGTAGGTCGTAGGTTCGAGTCCTACCGCCGCCACC
>Ga0209698_10000270_pt1 | contig 57550 bp, 50 predicted proteins | sample LitLauG_LLR_2012_FD_187203 | JGI IMG/M metagenome (GOLD analysis project Ga0209698, IMG submission 187203) | Freshwater sediment microbial communities from Pennsylvania, USA - Little Laurel Run_MetaG_LLR_2012 (SPAdes) (version 2) | ecosystem: Environmental > Aquatic > Freshwater > Creek >...
GGAGAGCAGCGCCTGGGAGTACGGGTGGCTCATCTTGGTGAACAGCCGGTTCGTCGCTGCCTCCTCGGCGAGCTTGCCGGCGTACATGACCGCGACGCGGTCCGAGCGCCCCGCGATGACGCCCATGTCGTGCGTGATGAGCAGCACCGCCATGCCGAGGTCGGCACGGATCCGGTCGATGAGGTCGAGGATCTGCGCCTGGATCGTCACGTCGAGCGCGGTCGTCGGCTCGTCGGCGATGAGCAGCTTGGGACTGTTCGCCAGGGCGATCGCGATCATCACCCTCTGGCGGAGCCCGCCGGAGAGCTCGTGGGGGAACTGCTTGAGCCGCTGCGCCGCGTTGGGCATCTCGACCTGCTGGAGCACCTCGAGCGCGCGCGCCATCGCCTCGGACTTCGAGACGTTCTTGTGCAGCGTCACCGCCTCTGCGATCTGGAAGCCGATCGTCTTGGTGGGGTTCAGCGAGGTGAGCGGGTCCTGGGGGATCAGCGCCACGTCGCTGCCGCGGACCGACTGCATCTCGCGCTCGGAGTACGACGCGATGTCGCGCCCCAGCAAGTTGACGTTGCCGCCCGTCACCCGGCCGTTGCTGGGCAGGAGGCGCATGATGGAGAAGCCGACCGTGCTCTTACCGCACCCAGACTCGCCAACGAGGCCGAGGCACTCCCCCTCTTCGATCGAGAAGGAGACGCCGTCGACCGCCTTGACGGTTCCGGAACGCATGGAAAAGTGCGTGCAAAGGTCAGTCACCGACAGGACGTTTGCCATTCGGGGGAGCCTAATCCATGAGCCTCCCGTGGGGCTGACGGGTGCCGCGTCAGAATTGTCGGAGTGACGAACTGGCCGGACCTCCACGTCGAGCTCGGCCTGTTCGATGACGGGGCGAGCGTCGTCATCGGCGTCGACGAGGTCGGCAGGGGCGCACTGGCCGGCCCCGTGGCCGTCGGCGCGGTCGCCATCGATGCCGCGGTGGGCGCCGCCCCGGCGGGTCTCGACGACTCCAAGCGCCTCTCCCCCGCCCGGCGCACCGCGCTCGTCGGACCGATCACCTCGTGGTGCCTTGCGGCGGCGGTGGGAACATCGAGCGCTGCGGAGGTGGACGCGCTCGGGATCACCGCCGCGCTCGGGCTCGCAGCGGTACGGGCCCTGGGCGAGCTCGCCCTCGATGACGCGGGGGTGCTGCTCGACGGCAATGCGGACTGGCTGAGCCCGGCGCTCGAGCGCGCCGGGGCGAGCCCGCCCTCCTTCGGCGTGCACGTCCGCGTCGCCGCGGACCGTCGGTGCGCGTCGGTCGCAGCCGCGAGCGTCGTGGCCAAGGTCGAACGGGACGCCGAGCTCGTCGAGCTCGCCCGGACCTACGGGGGGTACGGCTTCGAGTCGAACAAGGGCTACGGCTCGGCGGCCCACGTCCGCGCGCTGCGGGCGCTCGGGCCCTGCGACGCGCACCGCCGAAGCTGGCGGCTCCCCGGGGTCGACACGCTCTTCGAGCCTGCCGCGCTCGGCTGACGACGCGCCGGGTACCCTTCGCACCCATGGCCAGAAGAGTCGCCGTCGTCCCGCACACCCACTGGGATCGCGAGTGGTACGAGCCGTTCCAAACCTTCCGTCTCCGGCTCGTCGAGCTGCTCGACCAGCTGCTCGACCTGCTCGAGTCCGACCCCTCGTACTCGCGCTACCTCCTCGACGGCCAGATGGCCGTGATCGACGACTACCTCGAGGTCCGCCCGCAGAACGCCGAGCGTCTCCGCCGCCTCGCGGCCTCGGGTCGCCTCGCTGTGGGTCCGTGGTACATCCTGATGGACGAGTTCTTGGTCTCCGGCGAGACGATCGTGCGCGACCTGCAGATGGGTCTTCGCGCTGCGGCCGCGTTCGGCGGGGCCTCGAAGGTCGGCTACCTGCCCGACATGTTCGGCCACGTCGACCAGATGCCGCAGCTGCTCAGGCTCGCCGGTTTCGAGCACGCCGCCGTCTGGCGAGGTGTGCCGAGCGAGATCACCCGCTCGTCGTTCTGGTGGCGAGCACCCGATGGCAGCAAGGTTCGCACCGAGTACCTCCTCGACGGCTACGGCAACGGCGCCTCGCTGCCCGACGACGCCAAGGGGGTCGTCGGTCGGACCCACGAGCACGTCGCGAGCTTCTCGACGTTCCTCGAGGACCAGGTCCTCTTGATGAACGGCTCCGACCACCTGCCCCCGCAGCCGTGGCTCGGCCGCGTGCTCGCTGAGGCCAACGGGATCCAGGACGACTTCGAGTTCGTGATCTCGAGCCTCGAAGAGCATGTCCTCGCCCAGCCGACGGCCGGGCTGCAGAGCTGGGACGGCGAGCTTCGCAGTGGCTTCCGCGCCAACGTGCTCATGGGGGTCGCCTCCAACCGCGTCGACGTCAAGCAGGCCGCCGCGCGAACCGAGCGCTCGCTCGAGCGCCGTGCCGAGCCTCTCAGCGCGATGTTCCTCGCACCGGCGGACTGGCCCGGCTCCCTCCTTGACATCGCCTGGCGCGAGGTCGTGCGCAACGCCGCGCACGACTCGATCTGCGCGTGCAGCGTCGACGAGGTCGTCGACGCGGTCCTGCACCGCTACGACGAGGCGCGTGCCATCGGCGACGGGCTCGCGGCGCGCGCGCTCGGCGCGCTCGGCGCCTCGATGCGCACCGGGGGCTACGTCCTCGCCAACGCGGCCGCGTCTCGAAGGTCGGGTCTCCTCGAGGTCGTGCTGACGACCAGCGAGCTCGACGAGGGCCGCGTCCAGGTGGTCAGTGAGCGAAGCGCCCTGCCGGGCGAGCTCGTCCTCGACACGCAGACCGCGCGCACCCTGCTGACGATCATCCAGGGCCCCCGCATCGACAACGATGCATGGGTCGAGGAGGTGCACGTCGAGCACGACGACGCCGAGATCGTCCTCACCGTCAAGATCGGACCGTTCGAGCGACCCGGCGTCAGGCTCGACGAGGTGCGCGAGAGGTTCGTCGCGGCGCTCGGCGCCTCGCCCAACGCGGTCGTGCGGGTCCGGCTCGACCAGCCCCCGATCCGGCGCGTGCTCGCCCGGAGCGAGCTCGTCGACGGCTTCGGGTGGCGGCGGTTCGAGCCGGCGGCACTGCAGAACCCCGTGCGGGCGGACGCCACGACGCTGACACTCGCCAACGGCCTCGTCGACGTCGTGGTCGACCCCGAGGACGGCACCTTCAGCGTCGACGGACACGCAGGCTTCGGTCGATTGGTCGACGTCGGCGACCTCGGCGACTCGTACAACTACTCGCCGCCCGCGAACGATCTGGTCGTCGACGCCCCCTCGTCGGTGCGCGTCGAGGTCACCGAGTTCGGTCCGGTGCGGGCCACCGCGCGCGTGACCTCGACGTACGAGTGGCCCGACCACGTCGACGGGCCGAGCCAGCAGCGGGTGGGCAGCCACGTCGTGGAGGTGACCACGACGGTCAGCGTCGTCGCCGATGAGCCCGCCGTCCGAGTGCGCACGTCGTTCACCAACCCGTCGCGTGACCACCGACTGCGCGTGCACCTGCCGACCGTCACACCGGCGACGGGGTCCGTGGCCGAGTCGGCCTTCGGCACGGTGTCGCGCGGGCTGACGGCCGAAGGCAGGCCCGACGAGTTCGGTCTGCCAACGTTCCCCTCGCGGCGATTCGTCCAGGCGGGCCGGCTCACCGTCGTGCACTCCGGGCTCAACGAGTACGAGGTCACCGGTGTCGACGCTGGCGTCGGCGACGGGATCGCCCTGACGATCCTGCGGTCGACGGGCATGCTCTCGCGGCTCGGGATGGCGCTGCGGCCGATGCCCGCGGGACCGCTCACGCCGGTCCAGGGGCTCCAGATGCTGGGTCGCGAGATCGTCGCGGACTACGCCGTCGCGCTCGACGTGCAGGACCCGTGGTCGCTGTGCGACGACGTGCTCGTCCCGCTCGAGCTGACCACGACGCCCGGCGGCGGCTGGCGCGCGGACGCCGGGAGCTGCCTGGAGGTCCGCGGCGCCGAGATCTCGAGCCTCCAGGTCGTCGACGGGCTCGTGGAGCTGCGCGTGTTCAACCCGGCCGACCAACCCACGCTCGTCGAGCTGCCCGGTCGTCGTGGCTGGGAGGTCGACCTGCGCGGACGGGCGACAGGGGCCTTCGAGGGCACGCTGGAGCTTCGCGCACGCGGCATCGCGACGCTGCGGCTTGCCGCCGCGTCGAACTAGCGGCCGAGGTCCCGCAGCAGCTCGAGGTCCCACTCCTCGCGCGCCGGGCGCGAGGAGAGCGCGGCGAGTGCCTCGGCAGGCGACGCCGCGCCGGTGACCATCGCGACGACCTGCTCGCAGATCGGCAGCTCGACGCCGTTGGCCCTCGCGAGCGCGACCAGCGGCTCTGCGCTGACGACACCCTCGGCCACCTCGCCGAGTGCTGCGACAGCCTCGTCGAGCGACTTGCCGGTTCCCAGTGCCACGCCGACGCGACGGTTCCTGGAGCGGTCCGACGTGCACGTCGCGACGAGGTCCCCCACGCCCGCGAGCCCACCGAAGGTCATCGCCTGGCCTCCGAGCGCGACGCCGAGGCGGCCCATCTCGGCGAGCCCGCGCGTGATGATCGTGGCGCGGGTGTTGTCGCCGAAGCCGAGGCCGTCAGAGACCCCTGCGGCGATCGCGAGGACGTTCTTGGTCACGCCGGCAACCTCGCAACCGACCACGTCGGTCGAGGTGTAGACGCGGAATCGCGCGCAGTGCAGCCGGCTCTGGACGAGCCTCGCGGCCCCCGTGTCGCCGATCGCCACGACGCAGGCGGCGGGCATCCCGAGCGCGATCTCCTTGGCGAGGTTCGGCCCCGTGACGACGCCCGCTGGCGAGTTCGGGACCGTCGCGCGCAGCACCGCCGACATCGTCGAGGTGGTTCCGCGCTCGAGGCCCTTGGTCAGGCTCATGAGCGGGGTCCCCGGCGTGATGGCGTCGCGCGCCGACTCCATCACGGCGCGAAAGCCCGCGCTCGGCACGGCGACGAGTATCGCGGCCGCGCCCTCGCACGCTTCTTCGAGCGACGAGGTCGCCACGAGCCCGTCGGGCAGGACCATCTCCCCGGTGTAACGGGCATTGCGCCGCGAGCTGTTGATCTCCGCGGCGAGCTCGGGTCGCCGCGACCACAGCGTCGTGTCGGGCCCCGCGAGTGCCGCCACTGCGGTCCCCCACGACCCTGCCCCGAGCACGCACAGCGGCTGGCCCATCGCGGGGAATCCTACGGCCACGCGTCGCGGGTCCCGGGTAGCCTGCGCGCGTGCCGCCACACGACGCCACGCCGGGCGGCACGGACTGCTTCGTGCTCGTTCCCGTCAAGGCCTTCGGGGAGGCGAAGCGCCGTCTCGGTCCCGCGGTGTCGGCCACCGATCGCGCAGCGCTCGCCCGCTCCATGGCCGCGCACGTCCTCGCCGCGGCTGCGCCGCTCCCGGTCTGCGTCGCCTGCGACGACGAGGAGGTCGCGGCGTTCGCTAGGGACCACGGCGCCATGGTGGCCTGGACGCCCGGCCTCGGGCTCAACGGCGCGGTCGGGGCGGGGGTCGCGACGCTCTCGGGACTCGGCGCGCGCTACGTCACCGTGGTGCACGCCGACCTCCCGATCGCCACGGGCATCGGCCGCATCGATGCGTTCGAGGGGGTGACGATCGCACCGGACCGGCGCCGCATCGGCACCAACCTGCTCCGCGTGCCGACGTCGGTGCCCTTCACCATGCGATTCGGCCGCGACTCGATGCGCCGACACCTCGAGGAGTGCGAGCGACGCGGGCTGCGGGTGCTCGTGCTCGATCGTGACGACCTGGCGTTCGACGTCGACGAGCCCGAGGACCTCGTCGGGTTGCGGACGCGAAACGGGGGGACCCCGAAGGGTCCCCCCGTTCCAAGAGACGCTGCCGATTGAGCAGCGACGCGGGCTAGCGGCGAGTCGCCTTCTTGGCGGTCGTCCTGCGGCGCGTCGTCGTCTTGCGAGCGGCGGTCTTCTTGGCCGGCGCGCGCTTGACGGCCTTCTTGGCGGTCGTCTTGCGAGCGGCGGTCTTCTTGGCCGGTGCGCGCTTGACGGCCTTCTTGGCGGTCGTCTTGCGCGCCGTGGCCTTCTTCGCGGGAGCGCGCTTGACGGCCTTCTTGGCGGTCGTCTTGCGAGCTGTGGTCCGCTTCACCGCCTTGCGAGCGGTCGTCTTGCGAGCGGTCGTCTTGCGAGCCGTCGTCTTGCGAGCCGTCGTCTTGCGAGCGGTGGTCTTGCGTGCCGGGGCCTTCTTGGCCGGGGCCTTGCGGACCGCGCGCTTTGCGGCGGTCTTCTTGGCCGGGGCCTTTCTGGCCGTGGCCTTCTTTGCGGCTATCGCCACAGTGTCCTCCTTGGTTATCAGTGCTGATTCAAGATGGAGCCTGCGGCACCACGAACGTCAGTTGGTGATGGGATCCGCATTGCTGCACCGTATGCAGTGAACAGGCCTCGACCGTGCACGAGCCCTGCCGCCCGGCAGTGCGCGTCGCGCTCGCAGACCAAGATCCTGGTGTCGAAAGAGGCAAGCCGGCGAGGGTCGACAACCCTCTGACGCGTCCCGTGTCACGCATTGTGCATGACGCATGGCGTGTCCTCACGGCCATCAATCTTCTCCTCCGCAGAAGGACCATTGCAAAGTCCACTAGGTCTGCGGACCAATGTCAAGCATTTGCGATTCGAGACGCCGACCGTTGCACATGTGCATGCCGAAGTCCTTGGACTGTTTCTCGGACGAATGCATCATGCGAATGCGTACAGCGGTGCGTCGCGCAGCGTGCTCGTCCTCGGTCCGACGCGATCGGGCAAGACGAGCGCACTGCTCATTCCGAACGTGCTGACGTTCACGGGTGCGGTCGTCACGACGTCGACGAAGGACGACGTGCTCGTCGCAACCGCCGCCTCGCGTTCGAGGTCGGGTCACGTCGCGCTCTTCGATCCGAGTGGCACCGTCGCCACCCCGCGCGGCGTCACTCGCGTGGGATGGTCGCCGGTCGCGGGGTCATCGAGCTGGGACGGCGCGGTGCTCGCGGCGGACGCCACCGTCGACGCCGCGAGGCTGCGCGCCCGCGGGTCGGCCGCCCCGGATCACTGGAGCGACCGGGCGCGCGCCCTGCTCGCCCCCCTCCTGCACGCCGCGGCGCTGCGCGGACTCGGCGTCGAGGCGGTCGCGGGCTGGGTCGACGGCCGCGACGGCGCCGATGCCCTCGGGATCCTGGTGCGCTCGAGGGGGGCCGAGCACCAGTCGGCAGCCTCCCTGGCCGGGGTCCTGGCCACCGAGGACCGGGAGCTCTCGGGGATCTGGTCGACGACCGCAGGGCTGCTCAGTGCGTGGAGGACCGACGCTGCCCGAGCCGCAGCCCGAGCGCCTGCGATCGACCTGCGGGCGTTTGTTGCCGGACCCAACACGCTGCACGTCGTCGCGCCCTCGAGGTACCAGCAGTCCGCGGCGCCGCTCGTCGCCGGACTCCTCGACGCGATCGTGCACGCCACCTACGACGGGCACCACGCCGGCGCGCGCACCCTGCTCGCACTCGACGAGCTCGCCAACGTCGCGCCGCTGCCCGCGCTGCCGTCGATCGTCAGCGAGGGTGCGGGCCAGGGGGTCCTCGTGCTCGGCTGCCTGCAGGACCTCAGCCAGGCGCGCGTGCGGTGGGGCGCGGCCGCCGAGGGGTTCCTCTCGCTGTTCCCGACGACCGTCGTGCTCGCCGGGATCGCGGACCGCGCCACGCTGGACTCGATCAGCGCGATCGCGGGACGGCATCTGCGACAGTCGCGGTCCGTTGCCTCGGGACGCGGGCGACGTGGCGCGACGACGTCCTCGCTCGTCGAGCGCCCGCGTCTCGCAGTCGACGAGATCGCCCGAGGGCGCCGCGGTTGCGCGCTGGTGCTGGATGCCGCGAAGCGCTGCTCGTGGGTTCGACTGTGCCCCGCGCACGACGACGCACGACTCAGCGCGCACCTGGGGGATCGGTGAGCTCGCGGGCTGCGGCGAGTACCCGTGTCGGCGAGCGCCCCTTCGCGCGTCGCGCGAGCTCGGTGCCGAGCGTCTGGCTCCTCTCCTGCCAGGTCCGCAGCGATCGTGGGTCCATCGGCCGCGGGCCGAGCGCGCGCACGGCCCGCACGCCGCGCAGCGAGATCGCCGGCACCGTCCGGCGCTGCCCGCGCCCGCCCGCGAGCAGCTCGGACGCCACGAGGACGGCGCGTGGAGTCGCACCGAAAGTGCAGGCCGTCGCGAACGCGGCGACGACTTCGGGGTGGCCCACCAGGCCGTCCCCCAGAATGCACGCGAAGCGGTGCTCGTCGATGTGGCCGTGCGGACCGACCGGCGGCACCGGCGTGTCGAGCGGCACGGCGCGTTCCAACGTCTCGCGCCAGTGGCGCCGCACCGCCGCGGCCTCCACGGCGGGCTTGGCCCCGACGCGCTCGACGCGACCGTCGCGGCGACGCGGCGACGTGGTCGCCACGACGAGTCCCCGGTCCACACCTTGAACCTGGAGTGCGCCGGCCGCGTCGATCCACGAGCTGCGCCCGAGTGCCGCCGTGAGGCCCTCTCGAAGGCTGGCCAGGTACAGGGCGTCGGCGGCGCGAAGGAAGCGGCGAAGCGCGAACGCCACGGAGCTCGCCGGGCCCGCGGGGCCCCCGAGGACGACGTGGGTGTGAAGGTGCGGGTCGAGGCGGCGGTTGACACCGTGGGTGAAGCCGACGGCGTCGCCGACCGCGCGGTTGCCGCCGAGCGTCGCGACGTCAGCCAGGTACTCGAGCGTCGAGGCGACGGCGCACTCGTGCAGCTCGACGAGGCGCCGGGCGCGCGGGAGCGGCTCGAGTGCGAGGAGCACGCTCACGGGCTTGGGGGCGGCGACCACCAAGTCCACGGCGCGCCGCGACGGGCCGTGGAACAGCCCAGCCAGCACCCCGCGGTGGTCACCGGCGCCGCGCAGCACGATCCCGGGCCCTGAGGGGCGGATCCCGTCGAGCTCGTGGGCGGGGTCGTCGAGGAAGTACGCGCCGTCGCCGCCGTGGAGCATCGCTCTGACCGTCATGTCGCCACCACGACCAACGGTCGCGCCTCGGAGTGGTTCAGCGATACCTGGCGAGGACCCGCTCGGCGGTCGTCGAGGCGAGGCCACGCAGCGGCTCGGGGCCGAGGACCTCGGCCTCGGGGCCGGCCTGGAGCAGCAGCCTCGCGAGGAAGTTGGGCGACGCGACGCGGAGCCGCACCACCAGGCGGCCGTCGGCGAGGTCGCCCACGAGGTCGACGCCCTCTGTCTCGGCCAGCCAGGCCGCCCCGAGCCCGAGGGCGACGTCGACGCGCTCTGCGTCGGCGAAGCCGAAGACGTCGTCGAACGGCGGCGGCGCCTCGTCGTGGGCCCGGGGGCCCACGTCTGCGCAGTGGTCGATCCGGTCGACCCGGAAGGTCCGCCAGCCGCCGGCGAGGTGGCACCAGGCCAGGACGTAGTAGCGGCCGGAGCGCTCCCTGATCGCCACCGGGTCGATGCGGCGGTCCGCGACGGTGTCCGAGGAGGCGGAGTAATAGGTGATGAGCAGCTGTCGCCGCTTGGCGATGGCGGCCTCGACGGCGGCGAGCGCCGGGGGGTTCGGGACGTCCACGTCGACATGGGCGCCCGTTACCGCCTCGAGCTTGCCGAGGGCGCGCGCGAGCGCGCCGGTGTCGTCCGCCCCGGGCAGCGCGAGGGCGGCCCGGGCGGCCGCCGCCAGCTCGAAGCCGTCGCGCCACGTGAGCTGCGGGCGGAACAGGCCGCTGTCGAGCCATCGGACCTCGTCGCCCTCCTCGTCGTCGAGTGGCACCTGGATGTCGAGGAGGTCGCCGTGCAGGAACGGCGGGACCCCCATGCAGGCCGCCTCGAGCAGCACGGTCCTCATCGCCTCTCGCGTGAGCCCGAATCGCATCGCGAGCGCGGTGAGCGACGTGGTGCGCTGCTGGGCGAGGGTCGTGAGCACGGCGAGCAGCCGCTGGGCCGAGCTGGGCGCGGGGGAAAGCTCCCTTGAGGTCCGCCAGATGACGTCACCGGGGCGGGAGGGCTTGGCGTCGCGCACCGCCTCGAGCCACTCGACGACCTCCTCGCGCACGCGTGGCGGCGAGAGGACCTCGGCGTGGTCGAGCAGCGAGAGCACCCACCCGCGCGAGAGGCCCGGAAGGCCCCATCCGATCGTCACGTCGACCGCGCCCGTGCGGTGGCTCGCGACGACCGCTCCCTCGGCGAGCTCCGCGACGACCGCGCGCGCGACGGCCTTGTCCACGCGGACCGTGACGTTGCGACCTCTTCGAGCGGCCTCCCATGGCCGCGCCGCGCGCAGCGACGCCGCCTGCTCGTCGTCGATCGTCGCGGTGCCCGGCAGGTCGACCTTGGGTATGCCCGCGATGCGGTCGACGCGGAAGCTCCGCGCCGCGCGCTTGTCCAGGTCGATCGCGCCGAGGTACCAGCGGTCGCCGTGGCGCGTCAGGGTCCCCGGGGCGACGCGGCGCTCGCGGTCCTTGTAGGTGAACGTCACCACGCAGCGGCCGCCGATCGCCCGGTACAGGTACGGCAGTGCGGGAAGCGAGGCCAGCGTCCCGGACGGCACGGCGGGCGGGGCATCGAGCAGGACACGCGAGACGCCGTCGCCGCCGAAGCCGAGTGTCGCCGCGGCCAGGCCGAGCGCCCGTGCCTCCTCGTCGGAGAGTCCGAGGTCAGGGAGCCAGAACGACGAGGGCTCGATGCGGTAGCCGACCTGGTCCTCGGAATCGATCGGGTAGTTGCGGATCTCGATCCCCGCCGTGCGCAGCTCGCGCTTGTCGCGCTCGAACTTCTGTCGCACGGCGTCGGGGGAGCCCTCGAACCCCGGCACGTCGCTTCGGATCCTCGACAGCGGCAGCGGGGTGTTCGTGTTGAGAAGGACGAGCACCAGGTTGGTCTGCCGCTCCTGCTTGTCCACGCTTCGCGCGCCGGACCCTGCGCTGCCGCCCTGCTTGCCCATGGGGGCCCACGTTACGCTCGCGGGCCGCCGGTGCGACGCGTGTCTCGAAGCTCTCCGGTGGGCGGCGCAGTGCGGCGCCTGGGCCGACGTCTGCGGCGCGCCGCTAGTCGAGCTCGACCTGGCGACGCCAGGTGCCGGATCGGCCGCCGGACTTCTCCCACACCGCGGCCTGCTCGAGCGTCATGGTCCGGTCGGCGCTCTTGCACATGTCGTAGATGCACAGCGCCGCAACCGTCGCTGCGGTGAGCGCCTCCATCTCGACGCCCGTGCGGTCGACGGTGTCGACGTGCGCCTCGACCTCGACGAACGTGTCGCCGATGTTGAAGTTCACCGAGACGTTGCCCACGAGCACGGGGTGGCACATCGGCAGCAGCTCGGCGGCCCGCTTGGCCGCCTGGATCCCCGAGATCCGCGCGGCCGCGAGGACGTCACCTTTGTGGATGGCGTTCGACGCGATGCTCGCGGTGGTCTCGGGGGCCATGTTCACCCTGCAGCGCGCCATCGCCCGGCGCGGCGTCACCTCCGAGGGCGCCACCTCCCTTGCGAATGGTGCGCCGATGGGGTCGAGGTGCAGCTGGTGGCGGTCGGGCACCACAGGATTCTACGGTCGCCGAACCGGGGCACCCCGGCGATCGCTAGGATTGGCACTCGACACCGCAGAGTGCCAGAACATCGAGGAGCCCGATGCCGACATACGAGTACCGCTGTGAGTCCTGCGGCGACACGTTCGACATCGTCCAGGCGTTCTCCGACGACCCGCTCAGCACCTGCGAGAAGTGCGGCGGCGAACTGCGCAAGGTCTACGCCCCCGTGGGGATCGTCTTTAAGGGGTCGGGCTTCTACAAGACCGACAACCGCGGGAGCGGCTCGCGGGCCGCGGCCGCTGCCAAGCCCGCCTCCTCAGAGGGGGGCGCGGACACGGGCTCGACGTCATCGGGCTCGGAGACGACCCCGAGCAGCGGGGACTCCAAGTCCTCGGGAGAGACCAAGCCCGCGGGCGCGGGCACGTCCGCCACGAAGCCCGCCGCGGCGAGCTGAGCTAACTGCCAGAGACGGTCGCGTCGCCGATCGCGAGGCTCTGGCCCGCGGCGACGCCGGGGAGCCAGGTCACGTCGGAGCCGACGCCGGTGACGTCGAGCAAGAGGCGCTGCAGCGTCGAACCGATGGTCATCTCTCGCAGCGGCTCGCCGAAGGACCCGTCGGAGATCCGCAGACCCTCGGCGCCCACCGAGAAGTCGCCCGACACCGGGTTCACCCCCGAGTGCACGCCGGTCACCTTCTGGACGTAGACGCCGTCGCCGACGAGTCCGAGCAGCCCGTCGAGGTCGAGCTCGCCGGGCTCGAGCAGCAGCGCGCGGCACCCCGCCGAGGGCGTGCCCGCGTAGCCCGCGCGTCGCGCGGATCCGGTGGACTGGGTCCCGGCGCGGCGTGCCGAGACGGTGTCGAAGACGAAGCCGGTGAGCACGCCATGGTCGATCAGGACGTTGCGGCGGCACGCGAGGCCCTCGCCGTCGATCCTGCTCGCCGAGAGGTGCCGAGGATCGGTGGGGTCGTCGACGAGTGTCACGAGCGGGGACGCGACGACCTCACCCATCCGGTCCGCGAAGAACGACCGGCCCTTGGTCACCGACTCGCCCGACAGCGCCGAGGACACGACGGCGAGCAGCGTGGCGGTCACGTGCGGGTCGAACACCACCGGGCAGTGCGTCGTCGCGGGCTTGGTTGCGCCGAGCAGCCGCGTCGCGCGGTCGACGGCGATCTGTGCGGCCCCCGCGGGGTCGAGATCGTCGGCGCCACGCGCCGCCTGGCTCTCCCAGCCCGTCTGGTCGCGGGATCCGTCGCTGACGATCGCCGCGACCGACAGCCAGGCCACCGACCTCCGGGTCGTTGCGCGGACCCCCGTGGTCGACGCGAGCGCGGACTCGGTGATGGCGTCGACGTAGGCCGCCTCGTCGACCTGGCGAACCCTCGGATCGGCCGAGCGCGCGGCGCGCTCGAGCTCGAGGGCAAGGGCGACCTTGCGGTCCGTGGGCATGGACGCCAGTCGCGGGTCCTCGAGCTCGAGGTCCGCGAACTCGATGCCGTCGGGGACCGCGAAGGCGACTGATTCGTCGGGGGTCGCGAAGCGCGCGTTGTCGCGCGCGCCCGCGAGCACCTCGTCGATGATGTCCGGTGCGAGCGAGCCCGCGGACGCGAATCCCACGCGGGCCCCGTCAGGACCGTCGAGCAGCACGCGGATCCCGATCCCCGCGGAACTCGCAGAGGTGAGCGACTCCACGTCGCCGTTGTAGGCACGGACCTCCGACTCGGTCCCCGAGCCGACATAGACCTCGAGCGACTCGCCGGCCTGGGCGCGGCCGACGATCGAAGTCGCGAGCTCCAGCAGGTCGCTCACGCCGCCGTCCCCCCCACGGTCATTCCCGAGACGCGCATCGTCGCCTGGCCGCAGCCGACGGGCACGGTCTGGCCGTCCTTGCCGCAGCTGCCCGGCGTCATCGCGAAGTCGGTCCCCACGGCGTCGACGCGCGAGAGGATCTCTGGGCCATTGCCGATCAGCTGGCAGTCGCGCAGGGGGGCGGTGATCTTGCCGTCCTCGATGAGGTAGGCCTCGGAGGTTCCGAAGGTGAAGTCGCCCGTCGCGGTGTTGACCTGGCCCCCGCTCAGCTGGGCCACGTAGATGCCGTAGGGCGTCTGGGCGATGATCTCGTCGGGATCCTCGGTTCCCGCGAGCAGGAACGTGTTGGTCATCCTGACGAGCGGCAGGCACTGGTAGGACTCTCGGCGTCCGTTGCCGGAGGAGCGTCGGCCGTCCTTGGTGGACTGGAGCCAGTCCCACATGTAGTCCGTCAGGATCCCGTTCTCGATGAGGACGTTTCGCGCGGCCGGGTTGCCCTCGTCGTCGATCGCTATCGCTCCCCACTCCAGGTCCATGGTCCCGTCGTCGACGAGGGTGACCAGCGGGCTCGCCACCAGCTCGCCCACGCGGCCCGCGTACACCGAGGCCTGCTTCAAGATGGCGTCGGCTTCGAGGCCGTGGCCGCACGCCTCGTGGAACAAGATGCCCCCCGAGCCCCCTGCGAGCACGACCGGCAGCTCGCCGGTCGGCGCGGGGCGCGCCTCGAGCTTGGTCAGGGCCTGTCGCGCCGCCTTCACCGCGGCAACGGTCACGTCCGCGTCGTCGAACATCTCGTAGCCGGACGTCTTTGCGATCGGCTCGTAGCCCGTCTGCATTCCGGTGTCGCCGGTCGCGACGCACATCACGTTGAACCTCGTCCGCACGAGGTCGTCGTCCGCGTAGGTGCCGAGGGAGTTCGCAACGAGGATCCGCCGACGGCTGTCGCCGACGCCCACCATCACCTGAGAGACGCTCGATCCCGCCGATCTCGCTGCGTCGTCGGCGGCCCCGAGCAACTCGACGCGCCGCTCCTTTTCCACGTCGCCGGGCAGCACCTTGGCTCGGGGGCCGTGCGAGTCGAGTGCCCCGAGCGCCACGGGCGCCGCGCCGCCGCCGCGCGCGATCGTCGCCGCGGTGCGAGCCGCCTCCAGCAGCCCGCTCTCCGAGATGTCCGCGGTGTGGGCGAATCCGGTGGACTCGCCGACGACGACGCGAATGCCCGCTCCGCGCTCGCGGCTGTTGCCGAGCTCCTCGACCTTGCCCTGGTCCATCGAGGCGTACGTCGCGGTCTTGTCCTCGCAGAAGACCTCTGCGAAGTCACCACCTCGCGAGAGCGCCTCAGCGAGGACGCGGTCGAGGGTGTCACGTTCGACGAGTGCCGTTGGAGTCATTCGCGCAGCGTAGCGATGGTGATCGTTCGGGGCACCAAGCGGCTCGTTCGAGCCGCACCCCGCCGTGGGCCAGAGCGGCCCCGTGGGGCCCCGATAGGCTCTTGCTTCGATGCTCCTGCCCTCGATCGAGACGCCCGCGGACCTCCGCCTGCTCTCCGACGAGCAGCTCGACGAGCTGGCCGTCGAGATCCGCGCGTTCATCGTGGACGCCGTGACCAAGACGGGGGGCCACCTCGGCTCGAACCTAGGGGTCGTGGAGCTCACGATCGCGCTGCACCGGGTCTTCGACTCGCCGCGAGACGTGCTGTTGTTCGACACCGGCCACCAGGCCTACGTCCACAAGCTGCTGACCGGACGGCGCTACGGGTTCAAGGACCTCAAGCAGCGCGGCGGCTTGTCGGGCTACCCGAGCCGTGCGGAGTCCGAGCACGACTGGATCGAGAGCTCCCACGCCTCGACGGCGCTGTCCTACGCCCATGGCCTCGCCACCGCATTCCAGCTGCGTGGCGAGCTCGACGGCCACGGGGGGACCCGCAAGGTCGTGGCGGTCATCGGCGATGGGTCGCTGACCGGCGGGATGGCCTACGAGGCGCTCAACAACCTCGGGCACTCCGGACGGCGCTGCGTGATCGTCCTCAACGACAACGGCCGCAGCTACGCGCCGACGGTGTCCAAGCTGAGCGAGTCGCTCACGAGCCTGCGGCTGCACCCGACCTACGTCCAGGCGCGGGAGCGACTCCGCCGAGTGCTGCGCGAGATTCCCGCGGTCGGAGAGTTCGCCTACGTCGGAGTGCACGGGGTCACCTCGGTGCTGCGCGAGATCGTCACGCCCCACACCTTCTTCGAGACCCTCGGCGTGCGCTACGTGGGGCCTATCGATGGCCACGACATCGTGACGATGGAGCAGTCCTTCCGCAACGCCGCGGAGTGGGACGGCCCCATCGTCGTGCACGTGCTCACCGAGAAGGGTCGGGGCTACGCCCCCGCCGAGCAGGACGAAATCCAGCGCCTCCACGACTTCCGCGTCACCCCGAAGCTGACCGACGACGACCTCACCGTCGTGCCCGCCAGCTACACCGACGCGTTCTCCAAGGCGCTCGTCGAGCTGGCCGAGCAAGACGACCGCATCGTCGCGCTGACCGCCGCGATGCCCGGTCCCACGGGGCTGCTGCCGTTCCAGGAGCGATTCCCCACGAGGTACTTCGACGTCGGGATCGCCGAGCAGCACGAGATGACCGCTGCGGCCGGCATGGCGATGGGCGGGCTGCGCCCGGTGGTCGCGGTCTACTCGACGTTCTTCACCCGGGCGTTCGACCAGGCCAACCTCGACGTGGGCCTGCACCGCCTGCCCGTGGTCACCGTGATGGACCGCGCCGGGATCACCGGCGACGACGGACCGAGCCACCACGGCGTCCTCGACCTGACGCTGTGCCTGCAGATCCCGGGCATGACGGTGTTCTGCCCGTCGAGCGCCGAGGAGGTCGGCGTCATGCTCGAGACCGCGCTGTCGCTGCCCGGTCCCTCGTCGATCCGCTTCGCCAAGACCGCTCCCCCGGAGCGCTGCGTCGGCGCGGGGCAGGGCCTGCAGGCTCGGCTGCTGCGCGAGGGCGACGGCACGGTCTGCCTGCTCGCGGTCGGAAAGCTCGTCGGCGCGGCCCTCGACGCGGCGGACCTCCTCGCCGAGGAGGGTGTCGACGCAACGGTCTACGACGTCAGGGTCGTCTCGCCGCCGGATCCCGCGATGATCGCCGCGGCGCTCGAGCACCGCACGGTCGTCACCGTCGAGGACGGGTTCCGCCACGGCGGCGCCGGGGAGTTCCTCGCGGAGGCGGCGGCCACCATCGCCATCGATGCAGGTCGCGCCGCGCCCCCGTTCCGCGTCCTCGGGGTCCCGCGGGCCTTCATCGCCCAGGGCAAGCCCAACGAGCTGCTCCGCGAGCTCGGTCTTGACGGCGAGGGGATCGCCGCGTCGGTGCGCCGGGCCATCGAGGGCGCGCCGGAGCCCGAGTTCGCAATCCCGTTCGCACCGAACCAGGCCGGCCTCCCGCCGCTGCGCTAGTCAGCCCGGGTTGTTGGCACCGTGGGCCGCGACGAAGGCGTCGACCTCGCGGTACGCCTCGAGCGACTCGCCCGCGTCGCCCCAGAAGCCGGTGAGCACGTCGAAGCGCACGGCGCCGAGGGAGACGAAGTGGTTGTTCACGTCGGTGATCTCGAGCTCGCCGCGGCCCGAGGGGACCAGCGTGCGAACGACGTCATAGACCGAGGGCTCGTAGCAGTAGATGCCGGTCACCGCGAAGCGGCTCGGCGGGTCCGCGGGCTTCTCGATGATCGAGGTGATGTGCCCCTCGTCGTCGAGCACCGGGACGCCTAGATGCCGTAGGTGCTCGTCATCGTCCATCTCGACGAGCAGCAGCCTCGCACCGGTCGGGTCCTTGCGGAACGCGAGGATGAGCTCGGACAGCGACCGCTCGATGAGATTGTCGGCGAGCATCAGCACGATGGGCGAGCCTGCCGCGAACGCCTCGGTGATCCCGAGCGCCTCGGCGATCCCGCCCGGCTTGTCCTGCACGGCGTAGTCCAGCCGCTCGACCCCGAGTCGCCGACCGTCCCCGAGCAGCGCCCGGAAGGCGTCGATGTGCTCGGGACCGGTGACCACGATGATCTCGACCACGCCCGCGCGCACCAGCGCCTCGATCGACCACTCGACCATCGGGCGGCCAGCGATCGGCAAGAGGTGCTTGTTGGTGTCGGCGGTGAGCGGGAGGAGCCGCGAGCCGGTGCCACCGGCGAGGAGGACGCCCTTCACGGCGGGCCATGCTACAGACGCCGGCGCCGCCCTCCGGAATGCCAGCCCCCGCCCCGTGTAACGGCGCCGGAGGCTCGCGGGACAGTGCTCGCTACGGTGGCAAGGACAAGGAGGCGACGTGAGTTTCGAGATGGAGCTGACCGAAGAGCAGTGGAGATCACGGCTGGACGCGGACCGATACGAGGTGCTCCGCAACGCGGCGACGGAGCCGCCGTTCACCGGGTCCCTCCTGCACGTCGACGAGAACGGGACGTTCGCCTGCGGCGGCTGCGGCCAGGTCCTCTTTGACTCGTCGGCCAAGTTCGACTCGGGCTGCGGGTGGCCCAGCTTCGACCGCGCGCTCGCCGGCACCGTGCTCGAGCGGCCCGACAACAGCCTGTGGATGCGCCGCACCGAGATCGTGTGCTCGCGCTGCGGGGGCCACCTCGGCCACGTCTTCGATGACGGTCCCACCGAGACGCGACTGCGCTACTGCGTGAACTCGCTCTCGATCGACTTCGACCCTGCGGACCGCACGGAGCCCTCGAACAGCTAGTGGCCCGACCTAGACGTCGAGGAACCGCCGGACGGCGAACGCCGACCCCAGCGAGCCGATGAGGGCTCCGAGCAAGACGACGACAAGGTCGGTCACGAAGACCTGCCAGCCCGTCAGTCGCATCTCGGTGAGCAGCGATCCGGGGTTCGAGGCGTCGCTCAGGTGGTCGACGGTGACGTGGATGCCATAGACCACGCCTGAGGCCAAGAGCGCGCCGAGGACGCCCTGGAGCAATCCCTCCGCGATGAACGGGATGCGGATGAACCAGTTCGTCGCTCCCACGAGCTTCATCACGGAGACTTCTCTGCGGCGCGCGAAGATCGCCATTCGGATCGTGTTCAAGATGAGCACGCTGGCCGACAGGAGCAGGACGAGCGCGACGATCACGAAGACGATCTGGATCCAGTTGACGGTGGTCTGGATCGCGTGGATCTGCTGCTGGGGCGCGGTCACCCGGTAGACGCCCGGGAGGCCGCTGAAGTTCTGGATGAGCACGTTGACGTCGTCGGGCTGCACGGGGTTGCACCGATACGACGACGGCACGGTGGCCGGCGTGATGGTCTGGCGCTCGCCGGGCGAGAGCAGCGAGAGGGCCTCGCGGTAGTCCCACATCTGCGTGCGGTACTTGCAGCTGGTCACGAAGTTGCTCGTTCGAAGCTCGAGGGCCACGGAGGCCTTCTCGGCGCCCGTGGCGTTGGGGTTCATCCACACGATGAGCTGGGTCCCGCGCTCCCAGTTCACCGAGGCCTGCGCCGCGCCCTGCTTGAGGAACAGGGCGGCACCGACGAGCGACAGCGACACCGCGACGGTCAGGACCGCCGCCATGGTCATCAGGCGGTTGCGCCAAAGGTTGACGGCTGTCTCCCGGGTCGCGTAGCGCAGGAAGTTCAGCATCAGCCGGCCGCGCCCTGACCGTCTTCGAGGCCGTAGACCCCGAACGCCTGGTCGCGGATGAGCAGCCCCTCGTCGAGCTCGATGACGCGGCGGCGCATCTGGTCGACGAGCACCTTGTCGTGCGTGGCGACCACGACGGTGGTCCCGGTGCGGTTGATGCGGTCGAGCAGGGCCATGATCGCCTGGGAGTTCGACGGGTCGAGGTTGCCGGTCGGCTCGTCGGCGAGCAGGATCAGCGGCCGGTTGACGAAGGCACGGGCGACCGCGACGCGCTGCTGCTCACCACCGGACAGCTCGTTCGGGAGGCTCTTGGACTTGTGCGACAGTCCCACGAGGTCGAGGATCTGAGGGACCTGCTGGTTGACCACCGACGACGGGCGCCCGATCACCTCGAGGGCGAACGCGACGTTCTCGAAGACCGTCTTGTTCGGCAGCAGGCGGAAGTCCTGGAACACGCATCCGATGTTTCGACGCAGGTAGGGCACGCGCCACTTGGGCAGGTTCACGATGTCGCGGCCGGCCTCGAGGATGCGACCCGAGTCCGGCAGCTCCTCGCGCAGCAAGAGGCGCAGCAAGGTGGTCTTGCCCGAGCCCGAGGAGCCGACGACGAAGACGAACTCACCCTTGTCGACCTGGATGCTGATGTCGCGGAGCGCGACCGTCCCGGTCTTGTAGGTCTTGTTGACGTTCTGGAGCTCGATCATGAGATGGGGGGCTCCGGCGGGGCGGGTGTCGCCCGCCTGAGCGGTGCAGACAGCCTACCGACTGTCACCTGCGCGCCCGTGTCACGCGGAACTTCTGCGCCTCCGCAGTTCAGCCTCTATGAATTGGTCGAGATCTCCGTCGAGGACCAGATCGACGTTGCCCGTCTCCACGTTCGTTCGCAGGTCCTTGACGAGCTGGTACGGCGCGAGGACGTACGAGCGGATCTGACTCCCCCAGGCGTTGTCGACGCGCTCGCCGGACAGCTGGGCAAGCTCCGCCTGGCGCTCCTCGCGCGCGCGCTCGGCCAGCTTGTTCGCAAGGATCTGCATCGCACGCGCCCGGTTCTGGTGCTGGCTGCGCTCGTTCTGGCAGCTCACGACGATGCCCGTCGGCAGGTGCGTGATGCGCACTGCCGAGTCCGTCTTGTTGATGTGCTGGCCGCCCGCGCCCGAGGCGCGGTAGGTGTCGACGCGGAGGTCCTTTTCCTCGATGTCCACGTCGGTGTCGAGCTCGTCGAGAAACGGCGTGACGTCAAGGCTGGCGAACGACGTCTGACGACGGTGCTGGGAGTCGAACGGGCTCATGCGAACCAGCCGGTGCACGCCGCGCTCCGCGCGCAGGAGCCCGAAGGCGAATCGTCCCTTGACGATGATCGTCGCCGACAGGAGCCCGGCTTCCTGACCCTCGGTGGCCTCGTCGATCTCGACGCCGAATCCGCGGCGCTCCGCCCACCTCGTGTACATCCGCAGCATCATCTCGGCCCAGTCCTGGGCGTCGGTGCCACCGGCGCCCGCGTGGATCTCGCAGATCGCGTCGCGCTCGTCGTGCTCCCCATCGAAGAGGCTCTGCAGCTCAAGCGCATCGAACCGCCGCTGGAGCGCCGAGAGCGAGGCGGACAGCTCTGCGGCGAGCGAGGTGTCGGGCTCGCCGCTGCTGGTGGACTCCGAGACCATCTCGCAGAGCACCTCGGTGTCCGCGAGGTCGCGCGCGAGCCCGTCGAACTCGTCGAGGTCGCTCGAGACCCGACCGAGCTCGGTGGTCACCTCGCGGGCGTGGTCCTGGTCGTCCCAGAGGTCCGGGCGGGCCGCCTCATGCTCGAGGACGTCCCTTCTCTCACGACGCTCCGAGATCCCCAGGTACTCGGCCGCCTCAGCAAGCCGCTTGGCGAGGTCGGCGAGAACGTCTTCGGGTGCCGCGTCCTCGCCCGGCCGGTCAAGGCCTGCCATGACAGTTCTTGAACTTCTTGCCCGAGCCGCACCAGCACGGGTCATTGCGCCCGAGCTTCTCGCGGTCCGTCTTGACCACGGTCTGCTGGATCGGCGGGGGCAGGGCCGCGGCGGCCGCGGCCTCGTCGCCGACGAGGGCCGCCATCGGGGTCGGCGACTGGGGATCCTCCTGGGACTCGTAGCTCGCGCGCGAGAGGTCCGTCGCCCCCTGGGGCTCGGGCGGGACAGCCTCGATGTGCATCACGTAGCGCAGGTAGTCATCGTCGATCGAGTCGAGCAGCGCCTCGAACATCTGGTAGCCCTCGCGCTGCCAGGCGGTCAGCGGGTCCTGCTGCCCGACGGCGCGCAGGTGGATGCCCTCACGCAGGTAGTCCATCTCCGAGAGGTGGTCCCGCCAGCGCTGATCGACGATCTGGAGCATGACGTCGCGCTCGATCTCGCGCGCCATCTCCTCGCCGCCGGGCAGCGCTGCGCAGTGGCGCTCGTAGTACTCGGAGCCATCGGCGCGAACGACCTCGGTCAGCTCCTCGATCGTCGCGGTGCCCTTGAGCTCCTCGGGAGTCAGCGTCGTCGGCCAGTACTGGGCGATCTCGACGACGAGCCGGTGCAGGTCCCACTCCTCGGGGTAGTTCGAGGGACAGGCGCGCTGCACGAGCGTGTCAGCGGCGATCTGGATCAGCTCGTGCGTGCGCTCGTGGATGTCCTCTTGGTCGAGGATCTGAAGGCGTCGCGCGTAGATGACCTTGCGCTGCTCGTTCATGACCTCGTCGTACTTGAGCACGTCCTTGCGGATCTCCGCGTTGCGCCCCTCGACGGTGTTCTGGGCTCGCTCGATCGCCTTGGTGACCATCTTCGCCTCGATCGGCTGGTCGTCGGGCAGCGCACGACCCATCACCCAGCTGACCGCGCCGGTAGCGAACAGGCGCATCAGCTCGTCTTCGAGCGACAAGAAGAACCGGGACTCCCCAGGGTCGCCCTGACGCCCCGCACGGCCGCGGAGCTGGTTGTCGATCCGGCGCGACTCATGGCGCTCCGAGCCCAGCACGTACAGCCCGCCGGCCTCGCGGACCTTGTCCGCATCAAGCTCGCACAGCGCCTTGTAGTGCGCGAAGACCTCCGGGTACGCCGCGTCCCACTCCTCGGTCCCCTGGCTCAGGCCCTTGCCGCGCAGCTCGCGCGCAGCGAGCCCCTCGGGGTTGCCGCCGAGCAGGATGTCCACGCCGCGGCCCGCCATGTTCGTCGCGACCGTCACCGCGCCTGGTCGACCGGCCTGCGCGACGATCTCGGCCTCGCGGAAGTGCTGCTTGGCGTTGAGGACCTCGTGGGGGACCCCGCGCTTTTCGAGCAGCCTCGAGAGGTGCTCAGACTTGGCCACCGACGCGGTGCCGACGAGGATCGGCTGGCCCTTGGCGGACCGCTCCACGATGTCGTCGACGATCGCGCTGAACTTGCCGTCCTCGGACTTGTAGATGAGGTCCGGCTCGTCGCGCCGGCCGCTGGGCTTGTTGGTCGGGATCGGCACGACGGCGAGCTTGTAGGTGTTGGAGAACTCCGAGGCCTCCGTCTCGGCCGTGCCGGTCATGCCCGCGAGCTTCTCGTAGAGGCGGAAGTAGTTCTGAAGGGTCACGGTCGCCCAGGTGTGGTTCTCCTCCTTGATCCGCACCCGCTCCTTGGCCTCCACGGCCTGGTGGGTGCCGTCGGACCAGCGCCTGCCGTCCAGGGTGCGTCCGGTGAACTCGTCGACGATCTTCACCTCGCCGCCGTCGACGAGGTAGTCCTTGTCGCGGTGGAACAGCTCCTTGGCCATCAGGGCCTGGGTGAGGTGGTGCACGTAGTTCGTCGAGACCGCGTCGTAGAGGTTCGCGACACCCAGGGCCTTTTCGACCTTGGCGATGCCGGACTCAGAGGGCGCGACCGTGCGCTTCTCCTCGTCGACCTCGTAGTCGGTGTCGCGCACGAGTCCGCGCACGATCGAGGCGAACTGGTAGTAGAGCCGGGCGGACTCCTCGGCCGGTCCCGAGATGATCAGCGGCGTCCTCGCCTCGTCGATGAGGATCGAGTCGACCTCGTCGACGATGGCGTAGACGTGGTCGCGCTGGACCATGTCGTCTCTCGTCCGCGCCATGTTGTCGCGCAGGTAGTCGAAGCCCATCTCGGTGTTCGTCCCGTAGGTCACGTCGCAGCCGTAGGCCTCGCGCTTGGCCGCCGGGTCCGAGATGTCGGGGCCCACGCGGCCGACGCTGATCCCGAGGAACCGGTGCAGACGGCCCATCCACTCGGCGTGGAACGTCGCGAGGTAGTCGTTCACCGTGACCACGTGCACGCCGCGGCCCGTCAGGGCGTTGAGGTACACCGGGAGCGTCGAGACGAGGGTCTTGCCCTCGCCGGTCTTCATCTCGGCGATCCATCCGAAGTGCAGCGCCATGCCGCCCATGAGCTGCACGTCGAAGTGGCGTTGTCCGAGGACCCTGACGCCGGCCTCGCGCACGACGGCGAACGCCTCGATCAGCAGGTCGTCGATCTCCTCGCCGTTGGCGAGACGCTCGCGGAACTCGACGGTCTTGGCGGCGAGCTCGGCGTCAGTGAGCGCCTGCATCGTGGGCTCGAGCTCGTTGATGGGCACGACGAGCTCTGCGAGCTGCTTGACACGCCGGCCCTCGCCGGCACGGAGGAACTTCTGGAAGACGCTCATGGCCGGACCAGCCTACCGGCGGGCTCCTGGCGATCGATGGGCTGCGCGCGGCTGACCTGGTCTTTGACCCCACACTCGCCTGCAGCAGGGCTCCCGGACGGCGCCCCGAGGGACATTGCCGCCCGCTTCCCCCCGTCGCTCTCCTCGGGGAGGTTCCCCTCGGACAGGCAGGACTTACTTCTAAGCCGCACCATGCTCAGCGACCAAGAGTCGCCTTACGTGGGTCGTTTCGCCTGCGACTGGCATCGACTTTCAACCACAGACCCGCACGCAGCCCGCTCGAAGCGTAGACGGCGTCGGCTCAGTGCGCGCGGCCGGCCGCTCGCAGCACGGTGACCGCGACGAGGCGCATCCCGAGGATCAGGGCCGCGAGGGGGAGCAACAGCCGTGCGGGTCCGCGGGTCGTCTGGACCGCGAAGCGCAGCGCGCTGCGGTGGTGGGCCACCTGCATGCGGTAGGGGGCCGCCCTGCGTGACACGCCCTCGACGTGGGTCACGACCGCCTCCGGGGACGTCCCGACGACCGAGCCAGCGCCCCGCGCCCTCCAGCACAGGTCCATGTCCTCGGCGAACATGAAGTACCGCTCGTCGAAGCCGCCGAGCTGCTCGAAGAGCTCGCGGCGCACCAAGAAGCACGAGCCCGAGACCCAGTCGGCCGAGCCGTCGGGGGACGCACCGGTCTCTCGGTACCGCCGGGTGAACGGGTTGGTGGGCCACACCCGGCCGAGCGATGCGTGCCCGACGGCGTCGAGGACCGAGGGGAACCGGCGGATCGACGGGTAGGTCGCACCGCGCTCGTCGAGGATGGTCGGCCCGACGATCCCCCATCCAGGATGCGCCTCGAGCGCCGCGGCCATCGCGGCGAGCGCGCCGTCGTGCAGCACGACGTCGGGGTTCGCCACGAGCACGGACGAGACGTCGCCCAGCGCGGCCACACCGCGGTTCACGCCGGCGCCGAAGCCGAGGTTGCGCCCGGGTTCGACGATGCTCGCGAGCTCGCTGCGCGCGCCCAGGGCCCTCGCCGAGGCGCCCCCGCCCGCGTTGTCGACGATGACGACCTCGTCGACGCCCTGGGGGACGATCGAGTCGACGGCTGCGGCGAGGTGCTCGCCCGCGGAGAAGTCGACGATGACGCAGCCGACGCCAGAGGGCGCCGGCGTGCCGTGGCTCACAGGCTCTTCGTGAACCGGAAGCGGACGAGGGCGCGCAGGGCGCCGAATCCGTCGCGCCACGTGATCTTCTTGCCCTCGTGGAACTCGCGCCCCGCGTAGCTGATCGGCACCTCGGTGATGTCGTAGCCCTGGCGCAGCACCTTCGCGGTGATCTCGGGCTCGAAGTCGAATCGGTCCGAGACCACGTGGATCGGCTCGATCACGCGGCGGTCGAACAGCTTGTAGCAGGTCTCCATGTCGTTGAGCCGCTTCGCGTACAGCACGCTTGTGACCACGGAGAGGAAGCGGTTGCCCAGCCAGTGCAGCCCGGACATGTTCTGTCCGCGGCCGGCGAAGCGGTTGCCGTACACGACGAGCGCCTGGCGGCCGATCACCGGCGCGAGCAGCGTGCGCCAGTCCGAGGGGTCGTACTCGAGGTCCGCGTCCTGGACGATCACGAGGTCCCCGGTGGCGGCCGCGAGCCCGGTGCGCAGCGCCGCACCCTTTCCCTGGTTCTTGTCGTGGGTGATCACCCGCACCCGCGGCTCGCTGATCCCGGCGAGCACGTTGGCCGTGTCGTCGCTCGAGCCGTCGTCGACGATCACTAGGTCCACGTCTAGGGGCAGCTCGACCTGCAGGCAGCGCGCGACGATCTCCTTGACCGTCGCCTGCTCGTTGAACACCGGCATCAGCACGGTGAGCGTCTTGTAGTCGATGGGCGGCAGTGTGCGCTTGCGCATCCAGACTCCTCCGGGGTCGACAAAGGCTAGCGAACCGGGGGCCTGTGCCCGTTCCTCAGGCCGTGAGGCGCTCGAAGTGCTCGATGGTCAGGGCGAGCCCCGCCTCGACCGACACCACCGGCGCCCACCCGAGCAGCTCGCCGGCGAGCGTGATGTCGGGGCGACGGCGCACCGGGTCGTCGGTGGGCAGCGCGTGGTGGACGATCTGCGAGGAGGACCCCGTCGCCTCGAGGACCCGGTGCGCGAGCTCCAAGACGGTCAGCTCGGTGGGATTTCCCAGGTTCACCGGACCGCTGGCCGAGGCGTCGAACATGGCCAGCAGACCTGCGACGAGGTCGTCGACGTAGCACAGGCTCCTCGTCTGGCTGCCGTCCCCGTAGACGGTGAGCGGCTCGCCCCGGAGCGCCTGGACGATGAAGTTCGACACGACGCGGCCGTCGCCCGGCGCGAGGCGCGGGCCGTACGTGTTGAAGATCCGCACGATCCCGACGTCGGCGCCGAGCGTTCGATGGTGCGCCATCGCGAGCGCCTCGGCGAACCGCTTGGACTCGTCGTAGACGCTCCGCGGGCCGATCGGGTTCACGTTGCCCCAGTAGTCCTCTCGCTGGGGGTGCACCACGGGGTCGCCGTAGACCTCGCTGGTCGAGGCGTGCACGATGCGCGCGCCGTCGCGCTCGGCGAGCTCGAGGAGGTGCCGGGTCCCGTCGCTGCCGACCGCGAGCGTCTCGAGCGGCAGGGCGAGGTACGCGGGCGGTGAGGCAGGTGAAGCGAGGGAGAACACGCCGTCGACGTGACCCTCGACGGTCCAGCCCGGCGACGACACGTCGCACAGCTCGAATGAGAAGGCGCGGTTCGCGTCGAGGTGCGCGATGTTGTCGCGCGATCCGGTGCACAGGTTGTCCAGTGCGATGACCTCGTAGTCCCTGGCGAGCAGCGCGTCGCAGAGGTGCGAGCCCAAGAAGCCCGCCCCGCCGGCGACGACCACTCTCACGACCGGCCGATCCCCGTGTAGGAGAACCCCAGACGGCGCAGCGGCCCGCTCTCGAGGAGGTTGCGCGCGTCGACGATCGCCGGCGTCGCGACGACCTGTCGGATCTTGGCGTAGTCAAGCCAGCGGAACTCCTGCCACTCGGTGAGCAGTGCGACGGCGTGCGCGCCCTCCGCGGCCTCGTAGGCACTGTCGAAGACCTCGAGGTGCGCGAGATCCTTCAGGTCCACGTCCGAGGAGTTGACCGTCGGGTCGAAGGCGCGGATCGTCGCGCCCTGCTCGACGAGCTTCTTGGTGATCGACACCGACGGCGAGTCACGACGGTCACCGGTGTTCGCCTTGAACGAGAGCCCGAGCACGGCGACGGTCTTGCCCTCGAGCGAGCCCCCTGCGGCCACCGCGATCTTGCCGACCACGCGCTCCATCTGCTCTTCGTTTCCCGAGATGGCGCCGCGGACGATGGACACGTCGTAGCCCGCCGACTTGGCGATCGCCACCAGCGCCGAGGTGTCCTTCGGCAGGCACGAGCCGCCCCATCCGGGACCGGGCCGCAGGAACTCGAAGCCGATCCGCTTGTCGTAGCCGACGCCAAGGACCAAGTCGAGCACGTCGGCGCCCACGGCCTCGCACAGACCGGCCATGGTGTTGATGAACGTCAGCTTCGTGGCGAGGAAGGCGTTGGAGGCGTACTTGATGAGCTCAGAGGTGGTCGCGTCGGTGATCACGACCGGCGCGCCCGTGTCCGCGAACAGCTCGGCGACCTTCGCTGCCGCCTCGCGGTCGTCGGCGCCGACGACAACGCGGTCCGGGGCGAGCGAGTCCGCGACCGCCGTGCCCTCGCGGAGGAACTCGGGGTTCGAGACCACCTTGACGTCGGGACGCCCGACAACGCGTTCGACGAGGCCGACGGTGCCCACCGGGACCGTGGACTTGTTCACGATGATCGCGTCGTCCGCGAGGAACGGGGCGATCTCCGCCGCCGCGGCCGTGATGTACGACAGGTCCGCCGATCCGTCGTGTGACTGGGGCGTCTCGACGCACAGGAACACGAACTCGGCGCCCTTCACGGCATCCGCGGCGCTCTTGACCGCGCGGAGCCGCCCCGTCGACAGGCCGTCTTTGAGCATCTCTTCGAGGCCGTGCTCGACGATCGGCGAGTGGCCCTGGCGCAGGGCCTCGAGGCGGCGCTCGTCGCGCTCGGCGATCACCACCTGGTGGCCGTGGTGGCTGAGTACCGCGGCAGTGGGCAGGCCGACGTAGCCGGCCCCGATGACCGCGACCTTTCGGACGCCCGCCTTGGGCATTGGCGTGAGTTCAGCGTTGGACACTGCGGGTCTCCTCCAGGACGGCTTCGACGAGGCGGCGCATGGCGTCGGACCAGTGCGGGAGCAGATCGTACCCCTCGGCGCGCAGCCGCCCGGGCTGGAGCACCGAGTTGGCCGGTCGCGCCGCGAGCGGCGTGGGGTCGAGGTCCGCCGTCGTGATCGCGCTCACGCTGCCTGGGTCGCCACCGGCTGCTTCGACGACCGCCCGGACGAGCCCGAACCAGGTGGTCTCCCCCGAGTTCGTGAGGTGCACGATCCCGGCGGGTCGGTCACGGACCAAGGTGACGATGCCCGCGGCGAGGTCCGCGGCGAACGAGGGTGATCCCCGCTGGTCGTCGACGAAGCGCATCGGCTCGCCCTTGACCGCGCGGTCGACGGCGAGCCTGACGATGTTGCGGCCATGGAACCCGGCGACCCACGAGACACGGGCGATCGTCGCGTCGGGGGGGCAGGACAGCTCGCCGCCCAGCTTCGATGCGCCGTAGGCCGAGCGCGGGCCGGTGGCGTCTGCCTCGAGGTACCCCTGCGCCGCGTCGCCGCTGAAGACGTAGTCCGTGGACGTGTAGATCAGGTGCGCGCCCGCACTCGACGCCGCCACCGCGACGTTGTGCGTGCCGGTTGAGTTGACGGCGTGTGCGCGCTCGGGCTCGGTCTCGGCCCTGTCGACGGCCGTGTAGGCCGCGAGGTGCACCACGACGTCCGGCCGAGCCGCGCCAACGACGGCCGCAACCGCCGCGGCGTCCTCGATGTCGAGCTCGGCGCGGGTCGCTGCGACGACGTCGAATTCGCCCTCCTCGACGGGTGCTCCGCCCAGCAGCGCGGTCGACGCCCCTCCGCGCGGCACCCGGCCGCGCAGCGCGTCAACGAGGTCGGTGCCGACCTGACCGGCGGCGCCGGTCACGAGGACCCGCATCAGCCAGCCTTGCCCCAGTCCTCTTCGACGACAGGTGCGCGGTCGCGCAGGGGCTCCCACCATGCGCGGTTGTTCGCGTACCACGCGACGGTCTCGGCGATGCCCTCCTCGAAGGAGATCGACGGCTCCCAGCCGAGCTCGGTGCGGATCTTCGTGATGTCGAGCAGGTACCGGCGGTCGTGACCGGGCCGATCAGGGACGATCGTCTTGAGCGACGAGGGCTTGCCCAGCGCCTCGAGCACCGTGTCGGCGATCTGCTCGATCGACCGCTCGACGCCGGAGCCGACGTGGTAGGTCTCGCCGATGCGTCCCTTGCGCAGCACCGTGTCGATCGCGATGCAGTGGTCGATCACGTGCAGCCACTCGCGCCGGTTCTGGGTCGAGGCGTACAGAGGGATCGGCTGGTCGTCGATCGCCTTGGTGGCAAAGACGGGGATCACCTTCTCCGGGAACTGGAACGGCCCGTAGTTGTTCGAGCAGTTCGTGATCGTCACGGGCAGCTCGAAGGTCTCGTAGTAGGCGCGTACGGCGTGGTCCCCGCCGGCCTTCGCCGCGTTGTACGGCGTCCTCGGACGGTACGGGGAGTCCTCGGTGAACGCGCTGGGGTCGTCGAGGTCCATGTCCCCGTAAACCTCGCAGGTCGAGATGTGATGGAAGCGGCCGACGTCGTTGCGACGGGCGGCCTCGAGCATCGTCTGGGTCCCCAGGACATTGGTCGAAAAGAAGCGCGCCGGATCGAGGATCGCGAGGGAGTTGTGCGACTCCGCGGCGAAGTTGACGATCGTGTCGATCCCGAAGTCCTTGATCGTGCGCTCCGCGGTGTCGAGGTCTCGGATGTCGCCGTGGACGAACGAGGACCGGTCCGCGACGTCGTCGAGATTCGCCTGGTTGCCTGCGTAGGTCAGCGCGTCGTAGGCCACGACGGTGTCGTCGGGGTGGTTCGCCACCCAGTACCGAACGAAGTTCGAGCCGATGAAGCCGGCACCGCCCGTCACGAGAAGTCGCATCCGGCGATGCTACTCCGAGGGCCCCTCCCCCTCGTCGGCTCGTCGCAGGTGCACGACGTCGCCCGCGGTGACCACGCGAAGCCCGTCGGGCTGCGCGACGACCAGGTGCCCGCGGTCCGTGATGCCGGTGGCGACGCCGGTGAAGCTCCCGTCGGCCTGCTCGACGCGCACCTCATGGCCGATCGTTGCAAGCTCGTCGAGGTAGTCGCGCACCATCGCGTCGCGGGCCGGTGCGTCGTCGAGCGCCGCGGCACGCGACTCGAGCGCTTCGAGGTACGCGGTCAGGAGCGCGTCGCGTGCGATCACGACGCCGGACGCTTCGAGCAGCGACGTCCCGGCTGCCTCGGGCGGCCCGGGCCACGTCAGGTTGACGCCCAGGCCGACGACGAGCGCGACGGCGCCGCCATCGTCCTCTCGCCCGTCGGACTCCGCGAGGATCCCCCCGAGCTTGCGGCTGCCCACGACCAGGTCGTTCGGCCACTTGAGCGCGACCGGGGCACCCGAGAGCTCCCTGCACGCCGACGTCGCGGCGAGCCCGACCGCGACGGTGGCGAGCTGGCGATCCTCGGGTGCCAGACGACAGCGCAGCAGCACCGAGCACAGCAGTGCGGACCCCGGCGGCGCCTCCCACTTGCGGTCCAGCCGGCCCCGGCCCCGGCGCTGGAACTCGGCGACCGCCACGGTGCGGTCCGGCGCCCCCGCTCTCGCGGAGGCCAGCAGCCAGTCGTTCGTCGAGTCGACTTCGCCGAGGAAGTGGACCTCGAAGGAGGACGCAGGCACGAGCCACACCCTAGGGTTCACGTGCCGCCCCGATCGGACGGCGAAGGCCCAGGAGGCGAGACGTGCTGGACAAGGTCCTGATCGCGAACCGTGGCGAGATCGCGGTGCGCGTCATGCGCACCTGCCGCGAACTCGGTGTCGGCACCGTCGCGGTGTACTCGGACCTCGACCGCGACGCGATGCACGTCCGGCTCGCCGACGAGGCGTTCGCGCTCGGCGGGCAAACCGCGGCGGAGAGCTACCTCAACACAGAGCGAATCATCGAGGTCGTCGCCCAGTCCGGCGCGGATGGCGTGCACCCCGGCTACGGCTTCTTCTCGGAGAACACCGACTTCGCGCGCGCGGTGACCTCGATGGGCGTCACGTGGATCGGGCCCGCTCCTGAGTCCATCGAGATCATGGGCGACAAGATCTCCTCGCGACTCGCCGCGGAGCGTGCGGGCGTCGCGACCGTGCCCGGGCGCTCCGAGCCGCTGTCGGGCGCCGACGAGGTGGTCGCGTTCGGTGAGGCGTACGGGTGGCCCGTGGCGATCAAGGCCGCCTTCGGCGGCGGCGGCCGCGGCATGAAGGTGGTCCACTCCCCCGAGGAGTCCGCCGAGGCGCTCGACTCGGCGGCACGAGAGGCGCTCGCGTACTTCGGCCGCGCCGAGTGCTACGTCGAGCGCTATCTCACCTGGCCGCGCCACCTCGAAGTCCAGATCCTCGCCGACACCCACGGGCACACGCTGTGGCTCGGCGAGCGAGACTGCTCCTGCCAGCGCCGGCACCAAAAGCTCATCGAGGAGTCGCCGGCGTCGATTCTCACCGAGTCCGAGGCCGAGGCGATGGGCGCGGCCGCCGTCCGGGTCTCGGAGGCATGCGGGTACGTCAACGCGGGCACCGTCGAGTTCCTCTTCCAAGATGGCGACTTCTACTTCCTCGAGATGAACACGCGACTCCAGGTGGAGCACCCGGTCACCGAGTTGGTGACCGGGCTCGACCTCGTCGAGTGGCAGCTGCGCGTCGCGTCTGGCGAGGCGCTCTCGTTCACCCAGGGCGACCTCGCCTCGATGCGTCGCGGCCACGCCATTGAGGTCCGCGTGAACGCCGAGGATCCCTCGGGGGGTCGATTCCTGCCCTCGCCGGGGACGCTCACGCGATTCGACGCGCCCTCGGGGCCCGGCGTCCGCGTGGACGCCGGCTACGCGTCCGGCGACACCGTGAGCCAGTTCTACGACAACCTGATCGCCAAGGTGGTCACCTGGGGACCGGACCGCGAGCACGCGAGGCTGCGGATGCTGCGCGCCCTCGACGAGACGCGCATCGAGGGCGTCGCCACGACGATCCCCGCCGACATCGCGATCCTCAGCCATCCCGAGTTCATCTCGGGCGACCATTCCACCAAGTGGGTCGAGGACCGCCTCGACCTGGGCTCGGTCGCCCCGATCGCCGCGGACGCCGCGGACGCCGCGGACGGTCGCGTGCGCCGCAGTGTCACCGCCGAGGTCGACGGGCGGCGCTACGAGGTGGACGTGTGGCTGCCCGCCGGCGGCGTCGGCGGACCCCAGGGGGCGAAGCCCTCGCGCAGGGCGAGTCACGCGGGGGTCGCTGGCGCGGGTTCGGGAGAGGTGACCGTGCCGATGCAGGGCACCGTGGTCAAGGTTCTCGTCGCCGTCGGCGACGCCGTGGAAGAGGGTCAGACCGTGTGCATCCTCGAGGCCATGAAGATGGAGAACGCCGTCGTCGCTGACCGCGCCGGGAGCGTCGCGGAGCTTCGCGTGGGCGCGGGCGACGCCGTCGGCGCCGGTGACGTCGTCGCGGTGATCGAGTGAGCACCCCCTACGACGCGGCGACGGCCGCGATCGAGGCCGCGGCGCCGGAGCTCCTCGAGCTCAGCCACGACATCCACTCGCATCCCGAGATCGGCTTCGAAGAGCGCAGGGCGGCCGCGTCGACCTCCGAGCTGCTCGAGCACGCCGGATTCTCGGTCGAGCGCGGGTCCTGCGGGATCGAGACGGCGTACGTTGCGACCTTTGGCACCGGCGCCGTCCGCATCGGCCTGTGCGTCGAGTACGACGCCCTCCCCGACGTCGGTCACGCCTGTGGGCACAACGTCATCGCCGCGAGCTCCGTCGGTGCGGCGATCGGCCTTGCTGCGGTCGCCGAGCAGATCGGCGCGACCGTCGTCGCGCTGGGAACGCCGGCCGAGGAAGGTGGCGGGGGCAAGGTCCTGATGATGGACGGCGGCGCATTCGACGGCCTCGACGTCGCGATGATGGTCCACACCTACCCGTGCGATCGGCTCGAGGCGCGCTGCCTCGCGGTCGACCACTTCGACGTCGTGTACCTCGGCGCGGAGGCGCACGCGTCGGCCGCGCCGTGGCAGGGCGTGAACGCGTCGGACGCGATGACCATCGCGCAGGTGGGCATCGCGCTGCTGCGCCAGCAGCTGCGCCCCGGCGACCAGGTGCACGGGATCATCACCAACGGGGGATCGGCCGCGAACATCATCCCTGCGCGCGTCGAGGCGCGCTACATGGTCCGCAGCATCGACGCGGACCACCTGCGGGACCTGAGGGCGCGTGTCAACAGGTGCTTCGAGGCTGGCGCGCTCGCCACGGGGGCCACCTTGGAGCTCGTCGACGTCGGCGTGCCGTACACGCACATGGTCTCGGATGCCGCCTTGCTCGCCTCGTACCGACGTCACGCAGAGGGGCGGGGGCGGCGATTCGAGCTCGATGACGCCGGCGTGGCGGTCCCGACGCTCTCGACCGACATGGCCAACGTCTCGCTTCGCTTCCCGGCCATCCACCCGTTGATCGGCATCGACGCGGGCGGAGCGATCAATCACCAGCCCGCGTTCGCCGCGGCCTGCGCGACGCCGTCGGCGGACGCCGCGGTCCTCGACGGCGCCGTGGCGCTCGCGCTGACCGGCATCGACGTCGCGCTGGACGCGTCGCTGCGCGAGTCGCTCGGTGCCGGCCTCCCCTCGAGATAGCTACCCCGGCCGGTACACCCCGAAGACGTCGCGCAGCACGTCGGCGACCTCGCCGAGCGTGGCGCGCCGGGAGAGTGCCACCTTCATCGGGACCAACACGTTCTGGGTGCCCCTCGCAGCGGCGCCCAGGTCGGCGAGCGCGGCCTCGACGGCGCCTTTGTCACGCTCCGCCTTGAGCCTCGAGACCCGCGCGGCCTGCGCGGCCTGCTGGCGCGGGTCGGTGGGGAACACCTCTTGTGACTCCGCCGTGGTCTCCGTGAACCTGTTCATTCCCACGACGATGCGCGTCGCGTCGTCGACCGCCCTGGCGTCGCGGTAGGCCGCAGACTCGATCTCGTCCTGCAGGTAGCCCGCCTCGATCGCCGCGACCGCGCCGCCACGGCGATCGATCTCCTCGATGTACGCCGTGGCCAGTTGCTCGACCTCGTCGGTCAGGGCCTCGAGGAAGTACGAGCCCCCGAGCGGGTCGACCGTGTCGGTGACGCCCGACTCGTAGCCGATGACCTGCTGGGTCCGAAGCGCCAGCTTCGCCGCGCGCTCGGTCGGCAGCCCGAGCGCCTCGTCGAAGCCGTTGGTGTGCAGGCTCTGGGTCCCGCCGAGCACCGCCGCGAGCGCCTGGAGCGTCACGCGGACGGTGTTGTTCTCGGGCTGCTGCGCGGTGAGCGTCGACCCGCCGGTTTGGGTGTGGAACCGCAGCATCGTCGAGCGCGCGTCGCGGGCGCCGAATCGCTCGGTCATGATCTTGGCCCACATGCGGCGCGCCGCGCGGAACTTGGCGACCTCCTCGAACAGGTTGTTGTGCGCGTTGAAGAAGAAGCTCAGCCGCGGCGCGAACTCGTCGACGTCAAGGCCCACGTCGAGGGCGGCCTGCACGTAGGCGATCCCGTCGGCCAGCGTGAAGGCGACCTCTTGGACCGCGGTCGATCCTGCCTCTCGGATGTGGTAACCCGAGATCGAGATGGTGTTCCAGCTCGGCAGGTGCTCCTTGCAGTACGAGAACGTGTCGGTCACGAGGCGCATCGACGGGCGTGGCGGGTACACGTAGGTCCCGCGCGCCACGTACTCCTTGAGGATGTCGTTCTGAATCGTGCCGCGGAGCTTCGTGGCATCGACGCCCTGCTCCTCGGCGACCAGCTCGTAGAGCAACAACAGCGTCGAGGCAGTTGCGTTGATCGTCATGGAGGTCGTGACCTCGTCGAGCGGCAGTCCCGCGAGGAGCAGGCGCATGTCTTCGATCGACGAGATCGCGACGCCCACCTTGCCCACCTCGCCCTCGGCGCGAGGGTGGTCCGAGTCGTAGCCCATCTGGGTGGGCAGGTCGAAGGCGCACGACAGGCCGGTCTGGCCGGCCGCGAGCAGGAACTTGAACCGCTCGTTCGTGGCCTCGGCGGTACCGAAGCCCGCGTACTGGCGCATCGTCCACAGCCGGTCCCGGTACATGCGCGCGTGGACCCCGCGCGTGTAGGGGTACGCCCCGGGGTCGCCGAGCGCGGCGGCCAGGGTCGCCTCGTCGCGGTCGCCCGGTCCGTACAGGGCCCGAACCTCGATGCCCGAGTCGGTTACGCGTGGGGTTGGTTCGTCAGCCATCGCCGCAACGATACGCACGCGCCGGCACGACCGATCGCGAGCCCCGTGCAACGATGAGCCGGTGCCCGGGCTCCGCGTGCTGCTGGTCGTCGCCAACGGCGGGCCCGGCGGCATGCAGGTCCAGGTGGCACTCCTCGCGCGCGGCCTGCGCGAGTCGGGCTGCGACGTCACCGTCGCGACGGGGCCCGGTGATCTCGATGCATCGGGCGCCGCGGTCGAACCGCTGAGCGCCCTGACGGCTCGCTCGGCGCCGCGCGTGGCGCGCGAGCTGCGAGCGATCGTCCGTCGAACGGCGCCCGACGTCGTGCACGGCCACGGGCTGCGCCTCGCGCCGCTGCTCGCCCTCGCAGCGAGGCACCGCGCCCTCGTGACCTGCCACGGGATCGACCCGAGGAGGGCGCGCCGGGCTGCACGCCTCGTCCGGGCCTCGGGCGTGCCCGTGGCCGCCTGCGGCGAGGGGCCCCGGCGGCTGCTCGCCGCGCACGGGGTCCGCTCGCGCGTGCTCGACAACGCGGTGCCCGCGATGCCGCCCGGGCTGGCGCGCGCCGAGCTCGCGTCACGGTTCGGGTTCGCCGCGCACGCGGTGGTCGCCGTGTCGCCGGCACGGCTGACCGAGCAAAAGGACCCGCTCACGCTGGTGCGGGCGCTCGCGCGCGCCGAGGCACTGTCGTGCCTGCTCCTCGGGGACGGCCCCCTCGCGCCGGCGGTGCGCGGCGAGGTCGACCGCCTCGGGCTCGCGGGCCGCGTCGTCGTCGCGGGCTGGCAGCCCGACGGACGCGCGCTGCTGGCCGGCGCGGACCTGCTCGCGCTCGCCTCGCGCTGGGAGGGCCAGCCGACCGTGGTGCTCGAGGCGATGGCCGCCTCTGTCGCCGTCGTGGCGACGTCATGCCCCGGGACCGCCGACACCGTCGTCGACGGGATTTCGGGCCTGCTCGCACCGGTCGGGGACCCAGACGCCCTCGGCGCGGCCCTCGCGCGCGCGTCGAGCGACGCCCCGCTCCGCGAGCGCCTCGCTGAGGGAGCGAGGCAACAGGTGGGACGCCACGCGCTCAGCTGCGTGGTCGCCGAGCACCTCGACGCGTACGCCCGGGTCCAGGCGCGCAGCTGGCCCTAACGCCGCGCGGCACCGCTGCGAGCCGCGGCGAGGTGTCGGCTCAGGCGCGCGGGTGCGGCATGCACAGCTCGTCGTAGTCGGCGAGCACGGGCGCGGGCGCGTCCGCCCCGCACGCGGGGCACGCCGGGTCCTTTCGGACCTTGAAGGTTCGGAACGTCTCTTCGAGCGCGTCGTAGGCGAGCAGGCGGCCGACGAGCGGGTCGCCGAGCCCGAGGATCACCTTGATCGCCTCGAGCGCCTGGATCGACCCGATGATGCCGGGCAGCACGCCGAGCACGCCGGCCTCCGCGCAGCTCGGCGCGAGCTCGGCGGGCGGCGGCTCGGGCAGCAAGCAGCGGTAGCACGGGCCGATGCGCGGGTCGAAGACGGTGACCTGTCCCTCGAAGCGGAAGATCGAGCCGTGCACGACGGGGATCCCCGTGAGCACCGACGCGTCGTTGACGAGGTAGCGCGTCGGGAAGTTGTCGGTCCCGTCGACGACGAGGTCGTAGCCCTCGAAGATCGACAGGATGTTGTCCGCGGCGAGCCGCACGTCGTAGGTGGCGACCTTGACGTCGGGGTTCATGGCGGTCAGCGTCTTCTTGGCGGAGTCGACCTTGCGGTCGCCGATCCGGTCGAGGTTGTGCAGCACCTGGCGCTGGAGGTTCGACGAGTCGACGACGTCCATGTCGATGATCCCGATCGTCCCCACCCCCGCCGCGGCGAGGTACAGCGCCGCCGGCGAGCCGAGCCCGCCGGCGCCGAGGAGCAGCACCTTGGCGTCGAGGAGCTTCTGCTGGCCCTGCTCGCCGACCTCGGGCAGCAAGAGGTGCCGGTGGTAGCGCTCGCGCTGGTCCTGTGACAGCGTCCGCGGCGTCTCGATCTCGAGACCCTCGTCCTTCCACCGGTTGAACCCGCCGGCCATCGACACGACGTCGGCGTAGCCGAGCTCGCCGAGCGTCCTCGCGGCGAACGCCGAGCGGACACCTCCTGCGCAGTACACCACGACGCGCGCCGACTTGTCCGCGAGGCGTCCCTCGACGTTGAACTCGAGCTGGCCCCGCGGCACGTGGATCGCCCCGGGGACCGCACCTTGGGCGTGCTCGTCGCCCTCGCGGACGTCGAGGAACGTCGAGGCCCCTAGCTCGCCGGCGGCGTCGGCCGGCGTGACCTCGACAATCTCGGACTTCGCTGCAGCCAGCAGCTCTCTCGGCGTTGCCACGACGACCTCCTCGACCTTGCAATCCTATGGACCGACAACGCCGCCGGTTCCTTGGCAATTCCGGCCCGATCGGGTGAGACTCGGTCGATGGAGGTCACCGAGGCACTCCGGCGGCGGCGGATGACGCGCTCGTTCGACGGCACCGAGCTCGACGAGGACCGTCTCGCTGCGATGTGCGAAGAGGCGCTGCGTGCGCCGACGGCGGGGCATGCGCGCGGCGTCGAGGCCGTGGTCCTCGCAGGGACCGTGGGGGTGTCGCGGTACCTCGAGGCGGCGACCGACGAGCACTGGAGGGCCACGTCACCGCGATCGAGGGGGCTCGCGGCGGCGGGTGGCGCGGTGGTGGTGCTCTGCGACCCGGAGCGCTACGCGACGCGCTACGCGGAGGCCGACAAGGCCCCAAGCGGCCTGGACAGCCCCGCGAAGTGGCCCGTGCCGTACTGGTACGGGGACGCGGGCGCGTTCTGCATGGCGCTGCTGGTGCTCGCCGAGGACGCCGGCTTGGCGGCGTGCTTCCTCGGCGCGTTTAGACGCCGTGACGAGGTCCTCGGGATGCTCGACGCCCCTCGGGGCCGCGAGCTGTACGGCGCGGTGCTCCTAGGGGTCGCGTCGGCCCAACAGCGCAGGTCCGCGTCGCTGGAGCGGCCCGGGCCCTCTCGCGCCGAGCGGGTCGTGCGAGGGGGATTCCCTAGAACGTGACGGCGAGGTCCACGAGGGTCCGCAGGGAGAACGCCGTCGCGCCCTTGGCCAGGTACCCGTCGTCGGCCTCGGCGCGACCTGTCGCGGCGATGTCGAGGTGCGCCCACGGCAGCCCCGCGACGAATCGCCGCAGGAACAGACCCGCGACGATCGTCCCGGCCTGCCCAGGCTTGCCGATGTTCTTCATGTCGGCGATCTCCGAGTCGAGGTACGCGTCGTAGTCGTCGACGAGCGGGAGCTCCCAGAGCCGCTCGCCCTGACGCTCGCCGCTGGCGCGCACCAGCTCGACGAGCTCCTTGTCGTTCCCCATCACCGCCCCGACGGCGGTTCCGAGCGCGGCGCGAACCGCACCGGTCAGCGTGGCGACGTCGACGATCGCGTCCGGGCGGAGCTCGGCGGCGAGGCTGAGCCCGTCGGCGAGCACGAGCCGCCCCTCGGCGTCGGTGTTGAGGACCTCGATCGTCGCGCCGTTGCGGGCCGTGAGCACGTCGCCGGGCTTCATCGCCCGGTTCCCCGGGAGGTTCTCGGTGATCGGTGCGATCGCCGTGAGAGCGGTGCGCGCCCCGAGCCTCGCCGCGGCGCCGAGCGCCCCGAGCACGACCGCGGCGCCGGTCATGTCGGTCTTCATCGTCATCATGCCCTCGCCGCTCTTGAGGCTGAGCCCCCCTGAGTCGAAGGTGATGCCCTTGCCGACGAGGACCACGTGGCGCCCGGACGCCGAGCCGGGGACATAGCGCGCCACGACGAGCCTCGGCGGCTCGAGCGAGCCGCGCGACACCCCGAGCAGCCCGCCGAGCCGCTCGTGCTCGAGCTCGGCGTCGCGCCAGATCGTCACCGTGACGCCCGGCAGCTCCTCGAGGAGCCGGAGCGCCTCATGGGCGAAACGTCGGGGGGTCAGCTGCGCGGCTGGTCGGTTGATCATCTCGCGCGCCCACCACACGGCGCCGGCGGTCACCTCGCCCGCGGTCGCCCCCATCGTCACGCGATCCCTGTCCTCGTCGCCGACGCCGCCCTTGGCGAACGGCACGATGAGCACCTCTTGGACCCGCGGCGTGTCAGGGGTCGACTTGGCCTGACCGGTCCGATAAGAGGCGAGCACGGCTCCTTCGACGACCGCCTTGGCGGCCTCGGCGGTCGAGATCGTCGAGGGGAGGGGCAGCAGGAGCGCGACCGAGTTGCCGGGTGCGGTGTTGCGCACCGCCGCCGCGCCGAGCCGGCGCCAGACCTCCGCGTCCGCGGCGGCGGGCTCGCCGATGCCGAGCAGCAACAACGTGGGCTTCCCGAGCTCTCGCAGCGCGAGCGACTGTCCCGCGCGCGCCTCGAAGCCCTGCGCAGCGGCCCACGCGGTGTCGATCTCGGCGGGGATCGCGAGTCCCGCCGCCTCCGAGGGCACCCCCTGGGCCACGAGCAGGCCCCTGTCGTCGCGCGCCACGGGCAGCCCCACCACGCCGACGGCGGACAGCTCGTCGAGGAACGCCACGCGGACGCCGGGGATCACCACTCTTCTTCCAGACCCTTGGCCGTGCGGTGGACGTCGCCTTCCTGCCAGCGCGCCGCGGCCCAGAGGAGGTCGCTCAGCCGATTCAGGTACCTCGGCGCGAACGAGCCGTCGAGCGGGCACGCGACGGCCCGTCGCTCGGCGCGGCGCACGACCGTTCGCGCGACGTCGAGCGCGGCGGCCACGGGGTCCTCGCCGGGCACGACGAACTCGCGCGGCAGCTCGGTGCGCTCCGAGAAGTCGTCGATCGCGCGCTCGAGCCGGGTGACCATCGGCTCGGTCACGAGCGACGCACCGGGCTTGAGCTTCGGACGGTTCTCCGGGGCGGTGGCGACCTCTGCCATCAGGACCCACAGGTCGCGCTCGATGGTGATCAGCAGCAGGTCGAGCTCGCCGCCGCGCGGCGAACGAGACCTCGCGAGGCCGATCGACGCCTGCGCCTCGTCGACCGTGCCGTTGAGCTCGATCGCGGCGTCGTCTTTTCGCACCCGCCCGCCGAAGTACAGGCCCGTCGTGCCGTCATCGCCCGAGCCGGTGTAGATGCGCACCGCCGGGATGCTACCGGCGCGCCGGCCGATAGCCTGATCCGTCAATGTCCACCGGCAACCGTGAGCCGCTCCGCATGTCGCCCGAGGCCTCCTCGTACCTCGCTGCGCTCGCCGACAGGGTCCTCGTCTTCGATGGCGCGACCGGGACGAACCTGCAGCTCGCCGACCTTGGGCCTGACGACTTCGGCGGCGCGTCGTTCGAGGGGTGCAACGAGCTGCTGTGCGCGACGCGCCCCGACGTCATCGACCGGCTCCACCGATCCTTCCTCGACGTCGGCGTCGACGTCATCGAGACCAACTCCTTCGGGGCGTTCTCGGTCGTGCTCGCCGAGTACGGGATCGCCGAGCGCGCCGGCGAGCTCGCCCTCGCCAGCGCGACCATCGCGCGCCGGGCCGCCGACGCCTACGCGTCGCCGGGCTCGCCGCGGTTCGTCGCGGGCTCGATCGGTCCGGGGACCAAGTTCCCCTCACTCGGCCAGATCTCCTACGACGACCTGTCCGCGTCCTACGAGGAGCTCGCCTTCGGCCTGCTCGAAGGCGGCGTGGACCTGCTCGTCGTCGAGACGATGTACGACCTGCTCGGCGCGAAGGCCGCCATCAACGCCGCGCACCGCGCGATGCGCCGACACGGTCGCCGGGTTCCCGTGCAGGCGCAGGTCACCATCGAGCTGACGGGCCGGATGCTCCCGGGCACCGAGATCGCCGCGGCGATCACCTCGCTCGTCCCGATGGGCGTCGACGTGCTGGGCCTGAACTGCGCGACGGGGCCTGTCGAGATGTACGAGCCGCTGCGCTACCTCGCCGACACCTCGCCGGTCCCGCTCAGCTGCCTGCCGAACGCGGGACTCCCCTCGGTCGTCGACGGGGCGATGCACTACGACCTGACGCCCGAAGGGCTCGCCGAGCACCTGTCACGGTTCGTCTCGGAGTTCGGGGCTGCCGCGGTCGGCGGCTGCTGCGGGACGACCCCCGAGCACCTCGCGCGGGTCGTCGACGCCGTCGGCGGACGCGTTCCCTCGCCTCGCACGCCGGTGCTCGAGCCCGCAGCCGCGTCGATCTACACCGCGGTGCCGTTCCGACAGGACCTGAGCGTCCTGCTCGTGGGCGAGCGGACCAACGCGAACGGCTCGAGGAAGTTCCGCGAGGCCATGCTGCGCGGCGACTGGGACACCTGCGTGGCGATGGGTCGCGACCAGATCCGCGAGGGCGCCCACATCCTCGACGTCTGCGTCGACTACACCGGGGCCGACGGCGTCGCCGACATGGACGCGCTGATGGCGCGGCTCGCCACGCAGTCCTCGGCGCCGCTCATGGTCGACACGACCGAGTCCCCGGTCGCGCGCGCCGCGCTGTCGTGGATCGGCGGCCGCGCGCTGCTCAACAGCGTCAACCTCGAGGAGGGCGACGGCCCCGGAACCCGGCTCGACGCGTTCCTGTCGCTCGCCAGGGAGTTCGGGGCGGCCGTCGTCGCCACGTGCATCGACGAGGAGGGGCAGGCAAGGACGGCGGACTGGAAGGTTCGCGCGGCGTCGAGCATCGTCGCGATCGCCACCGATCGCTACGGCCTCACCGCCGAGGACGTGTTCATCGACCCGCTCGTGCTGCCCTTGTCGACCGGACTCGAGGAGTCGCGACGCGACGGCATCGAGACGATCGAGGCGATCCGGCGGATCAAAGCCGAGCTCCCGGGCGTGTCGACGATCGTCGGGCTCTCCAACGTCTCGTTCGGCCTCGCCCCGCTCGCGCGCCAGGCGCTCAACTCGGTGTTCCTGCACGAGTGCGCGAACGCGGGTCTCGACGCGGCGATCGTCCACGCCTCCAAGATCCTGCCCCTCGCCAGGATCGACGACCGCGTCCGGGCGGCCTGCCTCGACCTGATCTACGACCGTCGCAGCGACGACTACGACCCGCTCGCCGAGCTCCTCGGGCTCTTCGAGGGGGCCGTCGCGCCCGGGGACCCCGCCGAGGAGCTGGCGTCCCTGCCGGTCACCGAGCGCCTCGAGCGCCGCATCGTCGACGGCAACCGCACCGGGCTGCTCGAGGACCTCGACGAGGCGATGGCCGACGGGCTCGCGCCGCTGCGCATCGTCAACGACCACCTCCTCGAGGGGATGCGCGTGGTCGGCGAGCTGTTCGCCACCGGGGAGATGCAGCTGCCCTTCGTGCTGCAGAGCGCAGAGACGATGAAGCAGGCAGTGGCGCACCTCGAGCCGCACATGGAGCGCGCCGACGCCAGGGGGAAGGGCACGATCGTGCTCGCGACGGTCAAAGGCGACGTCCACGACATCGGCAAGAACCTCGTCGACATCATCCTGACCAACAACGGCTACGACGTCGTCAATCTCGGGATCAAGGTCGGCATCAACGAGATGCTCGCCGCGGTCGAGGAGCACAAGGCCGACGCGCTCGGGATGAGCGGGCTGCTCGTCAAGTCGACGCTGATCATGCGAGAGAACCTCGCGGTGATGCGCGAGCTGGGCTACTCGTCGCTGCCGGTGCTGCTCGGCGGTGCCGCGCTGACGCGAACCTACGTCGAGCGCGACCTGCGCGAGGGTCACGACGGCAGGGTGTTCTACGGCAAGGACGCCTTCGAGGGGCTGCGGGTCATGGACCGTCTCGGCGAGCTGCGCGCCTCGGGGGCCGACGACGACGCCTTCGGCCGGGAGATCTCCGAGCGCCGGGTCCCCCGGCGCGCGCGCGAGGTCGAGACCCCCGCTCCCGACGGCCTCCCCCGCCGCTCTCCGGACGTCACCGAGGACAACGCGCTGTTCACGCCCCCGTTCCTCGGCTCACGTGTGGCAAAGGGGATGTCCATCGACGAGATCTCGTCGTACCTCAACCTCACCGCGCTGTTCCGGAACCAGTGGGGCTACCGTCCCGAGAAGGGCGAGGACGACCCCGCGTTCAAGCAGCGCGTCCGCGCGGTGCTGCGCGAGGAGCTCGACAAGGCGGTCAGCGACGACCTCCTCGTCCCCCAGGTCGTCTGGGGGCACTTCCCCGCCGCGTCCGACGGCACCGAGCTGATCGTCTACGCCGACGACGAGCGGTCGCACGAGGCCGCGCGGTTCCGCTTCCCGCGCCAGCACGAGGAACCCTGGCTGTGCATCGCGGACTTCTTCCGACCAGTCGAGTCCTCGGAGCGCGACTACGCATCGTTCATGCTCGTCACGATGGGCCCCCGGGTCTCGGCTCGGTGCAAGGAGCTCTTCGACGCCGACCGCTACAGCGACTACGTGCGGCTCCACGGGCTCGGCGTCGAGATGGCCGAGGCGCTCGCCGAGCTGTGGCACCGCAGGATCCGCGAGGAGCTCGGCTTCGCCGACGAGGACGGTCCGAGCATCCAGGGGCTCTTCCGACAGCAGTACCGAGGCGGCCGCTACTCGTGGGGCTACCCGGCGTGCCCGGACCTCACCGACAACGAGAAGGTCGCGCGCCTCCTCGAGGCCGGCCGAATCGGCGTGAGCGTCTCGGAGGGGTTCCAGCTGCACCCCGAGCAGACCACCGACGCGATCATCTGCCACCACCCGCAGGCCAAGTACTTCGTCGCCTAGCTCGCGGGCGCCCGCGCCCGACGGTGCCCGCGGCGCGGTTCCCCGGGCCGGCACGCGGCCGCTGTAGGGTGCGCCTCGTGCGCGCACCGCGCAGTGTTCCGAGCCCAAAGGGAGCAGCCATGTCCGCGATCGCAACGTCCCGCCGGATCCGCCGCGCCGCACCGATCGTGCTGGTCGTCGCCCTGGGCGCCGCCCTGTCGGCCTGCGGCTCCTCGAGCTCGTCGGCGAGCTCGACGACGACGACGACCTCGGGGTCCTCGGGGTCCGTCGCCAGCCAGGTCGCCTCGCTGACCTCGCTCTCGCAGAACGCCAAGTCCGCCTCGTTCCAAGCGGTCTACACACTGACCGAGAGCGGCAAGACGTCCACGATCACCCTGTCGCAGACCCCGCCCAAGTACCTGTTCAAGACCTCCGACGGCGTCCTGCTGCTCGACGACGGGACGAACGCCTACTACTGCGGCTCCGACAAGAAGTGCCTCCAGATGTCCGGGTCCAACCCGCTCGCCGCTGAGCTGTCGCTGTTCAACGGGACCACCTTCCAAAGCGTCGCCAGGGGCTACGCCGTGGCCTCGTCGGTCCTCTCGATGCTCCACGTCGACGTGTCCTTCTCCAACGCGACCTACGGCGGGCAGAGCTCGCAGTGCATGAAGATCACCTACACCAAGACCTCGACCTCGGCGACGTACTGCGTCTCGAGCACCGGCGTGCTGACCTACTGGTCCGCGGGGACTACGACGTTCACGCTGACGTCGTTCAGCTCGTCTCCGCCGAGCTCGGACTACGTGCTGCCGAGCGGCTACACCGCGGTGACAGTCCCGTCGGTCGGCTGACCGAGGGGGTTCCCGTCGTCGTCGAGCCTCTCGGCGCGCGCAGCGGCGCTCGGGTACTCTGCGCGCGATGGCATCGTCGGACTGGGGAGCGATCGTCGTCGCGATCATCGGCCTCGCCGGGGTCGTGTTCCAGGCCCGCCGACCGCGGCTGAGCCTGCGCGACAAGATCAAGGCCGACCTCGACCTGCTCTCGAGCCTGCCGGACAACTCGAGCGCCAAGGCCGAGCTGCTCGTCGACATCGAGCAGAACGTCAAGCGGCTCGTCGCCGGGGAGGAGCAGCCGGGCGCCGACGGTGCGGGGATCATGCTGGGCCTTCTCATCACGGGCGCGTTCACGTGGCTCACCTGGTGGGCCGACGACATGGGCGGCACCTACCTGATCCTGTGGATCGTCTCGATCCCGGCCGCACTGGCGGGCATCTTGCTGATCCTTCGGTCCTGGCGGGTCGTCTACCGCTACGACGACGGGCGGCCGGTCCTCGGCCCCGACGGCCGCGCCACGCACCCGCCGGGCTACGACCGCTTCGGCTCGCTGCGCCGCGGCGTGGACCGGATGCTCGACTCGGCGCTCGGCGATGACACCCCGATCGCCCCGGCGCCCGGCGCCACGCCGCCGGCCGGGCCCGCGGCCCCCGCGTCGGCCTAGTCGACCCGACCCGTCAGCGGCACAGGCTCACCTTCGGGGCGGCGGGAACCACCGCGGGGTACGCGTCGCTCTGGGCGATCGAGAACGCCGGCTGCCCCGCGGCCGCCCCGCGCGCGACGTGGATCGCAGACGCGGCGAACAGCCCCGGCGTCGCGCGGATCGAGTCGAGCTCGGTGACGTGGCGGCCGTTGCCCCACGAGTAGGTCAGCGTCACGAGGATCTGGTTGCCGCGGGTGACCTCGGGGCGAAAGTCGCCGAAGACCGACCACCACGGGCCGCCGGCGCGGTAGGGAACGGACGTGAAGGGCTCCCTGCGAAAGCACGCCACCGCCGCGTGCGCGCCGGTCACCACCCCGGCGAACGCGGCATGGGGCGTCACCAGCAGCTCGATCGGCGGCATCGCGCCGTTCGCCGTGCACGGGTTCGCGGCGCTGCACGCGGCGGGCACGACGTAGTCCGCGAGCCACACGACGCGGCCCTTTGCCTGCGCGAGGGTGATCGTCTCGGTCGCGGCGCGGAATCCCGCGGCGACGTGGCCCTGCCCGTAGGTCCAGGTGAACGTCGCGGGCCGCGAGGCCCTCGCCGACAGCGACATGTACCCCGACTGGGTGACCACGACCACGCCCTTGGCATTGGTGGCGGCGACGACGGCGCGGTACGTCGCGATCGTCGCGGGGTCGCCCGTGGGGCCCGCGGCGAGCGCGGGCGCCGCGGCGAGCGCGCTGGCACAGGCGATCGCGGCGAGCAGCGCCGCGCGCGACCGGCTCACGGGGCCACTAGCGCTCGGAGCGCAACAGGACGGGGACCGAGGCGGCTGCCGCGTCCTTGGCGTGGTAGCTCGACCGCGTCAGCGGCGAGGACTGGACGTGCGCGAGCCCGAGAGCGCGGCCCGCGTGGGCCAGCTCTTCGAACTCGCTCGGCGACCAGTACCGGGCGACGGGGAGGTGCGAGGCCGTGGGCCGGAGGTACTGGCCGATCGTCGCGGTGCGCACGCCCACCGCCGCGAGGTCGCCGAGGGCGCCAACGACCTCGTCGAAGGTCTCTCCCAGGCCGACCATGAGCCCGGACTTCGTCGCGAGGCCCGCGGACGCGGCGCGGGCGAGCACCGTGAGGCTGCGCGCGTAGCCCGCAGAGGGCCGCACCGCGCGTTGGAGCCTCGCGACGGTCTCGAGGTTGTGGTTGAGCACGTCGGGGGCCGCGTCGAGGAGGAGCCCGAGGCTGGCGGCATCGCCCTTGAGGTCCGAGGTGAGCACCTCGACGGCGCAGCCCGGTGCCGCCGCGCGCACGGCGCGCACGCACGCGGCGAGCGCCGCGGCACCGCCGTCGGCGAGGTCGTCGCGCGCGACGCAGGTGATCACTGCGTGGCTCAGCCCGAGGCGCACGACCGCCTCGGCGACGCGGGCCGGTTCGCTCGGGTCGAGCGGCGCCGGCCTTCGGGTGTCGATGAGGCAAAAGCCGCACGACCTCGTGCATCGCTCGCCGTTGACCATGAACGTCGCGGTGCCGTCCGCCCAGCACTCGAAGATGTTCGGGCAGCCGGCCTCCTCGCACACCGTGACCAGCCCGAGGTCCGCGGTCAGTCGCTTGAGCGACGTGAAGCCCTCCCCCATCGTCGCGGGGATGCGGAGCCACTCGGGCTTGCGCGTCGCGATCGGCAGCGACGCTGCGGTGTCGACCCCGGCGCGCTCCAGGCGCCGGATCGCCACGGGCCCGCTGCCGCCGGCGACGCTCGCAGCGTCCACGGCCGCCACCTCGACGCTGCCGTCGCCCGCCAGCCGGCCGGCGACCGCCAGCGCGAGGCGCCGTGCCACCTCGTCGGCGCCGAGCGCCGAGCCGAGGCGCGACAGCGAGGTCACCTCGAACTGCTGGATCCCGCAGGGCACGATCCGATCGAACCACGACAGGTCCACGTCCACGTTCAGCGCGACGCCGTGCAGCGTGCGGCGGCGCCCGTCGTCGAGCCTCGTCGACCGCGTCCCCACCGCGGCGACCTTCGCGGGCCGACTGCCCGGCTCGGTCACCCACACGCCGGGGTGCCCCTCGAGACGACCGACGTCGGCAGTGGTGCCCTCGAGGGCGCCCTGGACCACCTCGATGACCGCGTCCTCGAGCCGCCCGACGTGCGCTCGCCCCGCGCCGGGATCGTCGCCGATGGTCACGATCGGGTAGCACACGACCTGGCCGGGGCCGTGGAACGTGACGTCGCCGCCGCGGTCGACTGCGAGGAGCTCGGCGCCCAGCGCCTCGGGGGCCACCAGCACGTTCGCCGCGTCGGTGCGCACCCCCGCGGTGTAGACGGGGGGGTGCTCGAGGACGATGACGTAGTCCTCGCGGGCGCGCTGAAGTGCGCGCTGGAGATCCAGTGCCTCCTGGTAGCCCACGCGCCCGAGGAGGCGGACGCGCACGCTCAGCGCTCCGAGTCCACGTCGAGCCCGGCGAGCAGCACCGCGGTGCGCTCGAGGAACCTCGCCACGTAGCTCGAGTCGACGACGCGGTGGTCGAACGAGCAGCCGAGCACCACACGGTCGACGACCTCGAAGCCGCCGGCCGGGTCGGGCACAACGCGCTGCGAGGGCGCGCCGACCGAGACGATGGCCACCTCGGGTTGGATCAGGATCGGGACCGAGAACACGACATTGGCCGTCGGGGCGCCCGCGACGGTGATCGTCGCGCCCGAGAGGTCATCGGTGGACAGCTGGCGGGTCTCGGTTCGCTCCTTGAGGTCCGCGACGCGGCGCGCGAGCGCGCGCAGCGTGAGGCCGGCGGCCGCGTGGATGACCGGCACGAGCATCCCGTCGTCCAGTCCGAGGACCACGCCGAGGTTCACGCCCTGGTGCACGACGAGTCCCTCGTCGGTGAGCGTCGCATTGAGAAGGTCGAACTCGCCGAGCGCCCGGACGACGGCCACGGCGACGACGGTCGCCGCGTCGACGGGCACGCCGTCGCTCGTCGTGCCCCCGAGCGCCCCGATGCGGGCGATCGCCGCGGCGTCGGCCTCGACCGCCACGAAGGCGTGGGGCGAGGTCTGCACCGAGGCGACCATGTGCTCGGCCATGCGCCGACGCATGTTGCTCATCGGCACCACGACGTCGGCCGCGCCGCCCTGGGCGGCCGCCTCGGCGTCGCGGCGGGTGACCACGCCGCCGGGGCCGGTGCCCACGACCGAGGTCGTGTCGAGCCCTGCGTCCTCGAGGATCCGGCGCACGACCGGCGAGGTGACCGAGGCGGGCCCCGTCGTGCCCGACGTCGGCGGAGCCGGCGGCGCCGGCGGGGCCTCGACGGGCGCCGAGGGTGCGGCGACGGGTGCAGCGGGCGCGGCAGGCGCTGCAGCCCGGTCGCCGCCGATGACCGCCACGCGGGCGCCCACCTCGACCGTGTCGCCCTCCTGGGCGAGGATCTCGGTCAGGAACCCGGCGGCCGGCGAGGGCATCTCGGAGTCCACCTTGTCCGTCGAGATCTCAAAGAGCGGCTCGTCGCGCTCGACGGCGTCGCCCACGGACTTGAACCACTTGGTGATGATCCCCTCGGTGACCGACTCACCGAGCGACGGGAGCGTGACGTCAGCCAACGTGCAGCCCTCGACCCGCCAGGGCGAGGAGTGTCTCGCCGAAGGTCTCCGAGAGCGAGGGGTGCGGCTGGATCAGCGCCGCGGCCTCCTCGGCCGTGGCCTCCCAGTTCACGGCGAAGTAGCCGGCGCCGAGCTGCTCGGTGACCCAGGGTCCCGCCATGTGCACGCCGAGCAGCTGGCCGGCGGTGCCGTCGGGGCGTCGCTCGGCGATGACCTTCACCACGCCCTCGGTGTCCCCCAGGATGCGGGCGCGGCTGTTGCCGCCGAAGGGGTCCTTCTTTACGACCACGTCGATCCCCCGGGCCCGGGCCGCTGCCTCGGTCAGCCCGCAGAACGCCACCTCGGGATGCGAGTAGATCGCCCAGGGGACGCGCTCGTAGTCCACGGGGATCGCCGGCTCGCCGAGGATCCCCTTGATCGCGACGATCGCCTCGGCGAAGCCCACGTGGGCGAGCTGCGGTGTCCCGGCGACCACGTCGCCGACCGCGTAGACGCCGGGCGCCGCGGTGCGCATCCGCTCGTCGGCGACCACGAAGCCCCGCTCGTCGAGCACCACCGCGGTGCCCTCGGCGAGCAGCCCCTCCGTGCACGGCCGCCGGCCCACGGAGACCACGACGCACTGCACCTCGAGCGGGTCCGCGCCGTCGAGCTGGACCAGAGTCGAGCCGCCCGACGACTGCGGCGAGTGCCCCTTGACAGCGACGCCCGTTCGAACCTCGATGCCGCGCTTCTTGAACGAGCGCGCGACGACGGCGGCGACCTCCTCGTCGCAGCCCGCGAGGATGCTGGGCAGCGCCTCGAGGATCGTCACGGTCACGCCCATGTCGGCGAGCATCGAGGCGAACTCACAGCCGATGGCGCCGCCGCCGATGACCGCTGCGGAGCTCGGCAGGGCGTCGAGCTCCAAGAACTCGTCCGAGGTCAGCACGAAGGCGCCGTCGACCTCGAAGCCCGGCAGCGTGCGGGGCACCGAGCCCGCCGCGAGGATCACGTTCGCCGCGCTGAGCCGCGACCCCGCGTCCTCGCCGTCGACGACCTCGACGGTGCGGTCGGCGCCGAGCCGGCCGCTGCCCGAGTACACGGTGACCTTGCGGCCCTTCAAGAGCCCCGTGAGCCCCTTGAACAGCGTGTCGACCACCTCTTGCTTGCGACGCTGGCTCACCGAGAAGTCCGTCGCGACGTCTCCCGTCGTGAATCCGAAGTCGCCCGCGTGCCGGATCGTCCGCAGCACCGCGGCGGTCTCGAGGAACTCCTTGGCGGGCACGCAGCCGCGGTGCAGGCACGTGCCGCCCACCTTGTCGCGCTCGACGATGGCCACGTCGAGGCCGGCGGACGCGCCGTAGAGGGCGGCGGCGTAGCCCCCGGGGCCTCCTCCGATGACGACGACGTCGTGGCTGGCCTGCTGCGCGGGCATGCGGATCCTTCCCGGTCGAACGCCCGTCCGACCGTCCGACAGCCTACCGATCGCGATTGTCCGCGAACCCCGCTCAGGCTCGCGCGACGCCCTCGCCGCGGTCCGCCGCCTCCGTCGCGAGGGTGTCGACGAGGTCGTTCATCGGGTCGCCCGAGTGACCCTTCACCCACCGGAAGCTGACCTGCGCGCCCTCTTTGAGCGCGAGGGCGAACAGCGGCTCCCATAGGTCGCGATTCGCCACAGGCTGGCCCTGTGAGTTCTTCCATCCGCGCCGCATCCAGCCGACGTGCCAGCGGTCCCGAAAGCAGTTCACGACGTAGGTCGAGTCGCTCACGATCTCGATCGGCCCGGCGCCGGCGTGGTCGCGGAGCGCCTCGAGGACCGCGGTGATCTCCATGCGCTGGTTGGTCGTCTGGGGGTCGTAGCCCGACGCGAACGCGCCGCGATCGTCCGCCCAGGCCCAGCCGCCCGGTCCGGGGTTGCCTCTGCAGGAGCCGTCAGTGTGGACCCGCCGCACGCTCAGCGAGCCAGCCAGGAGTCCGGGACGTTGGTCAGCGTGGTGACCTCGGGGGGCAGCGCGCCGGTGGCCACCTGCTCGAGGGTCACGTGCTCGAGGACGTTGCGCAGCGACGCACGAACCGCAACCCAGACGTCCTTGAGACTCGTCGCGGCGCCGTCGTAGGAGACCATCTCGGGCCGCAGGCCCCGGACGCCCGCCATCGGGCCGCTGATCGCGCGCAGCGCGTCGGCGATGGTGATGTCACTCGCGGGCCGCGCGAGACGAAAGCCCCCCTCGGATCCACGCTGGGAGACCACGAGCCCCGCGCGACGCAGATCCGAGAGGATCGCGCCGAGGAACCGCGGCGGGAGGTCCTGTTCCTCGGCGAGGTGCTCCGCGGTCACCGAGCCCGTCGCCGTGGCGAGGGTCAGCAGCGCTCTGATGCCGTAGTCGGCCTTTGCGGGGATCTGCACGGAGTGATTCTGCCCGACATTGGCGGCAGCGGGCGCACATGGGGCCCCAAGCTCGTGGCGGCGCTCCCTAGGATCGCGTCATGGCACTGTCACTCAGCGGCGATCCGAAGGCGGATCGACTCTTGCAGGACAACCCGCTCGCGCTCGTGATCGGGATGGTCCTGGACCAGCAGGTCCCCTTCGAGCGCGCGTTCTCTGCGCCCTACGAGCTCGAGCAGCGGCTCGGCAAGAAGCTGCGGGCCAAGACGATCGCGACGTGCGATCCCGAGGTGCTCGCCGAGGCATTCACCCGGACCAAGGCGCTGCACCGGTATCCCTCGGCGATGGCCGAGCGCGTCCAGCGACTCTGCGTGATCGTCGAGGACGACTTCGGTGGCGATGCCTCGAGGATCTGGACGACCGCGCCGGACGCCGCCGAGCTGCTGCGGCGGCTGCGTGCGCTGCCGGGGTTCGGCGAGATGAAGGCGAAGATCTTCCTCGCGCTGCTCGGCAAGCAGTTGGGCTGTCGGCCCAAGGGGTGGCGAGCGGCCGCCGCCCCCTTCGGCGAGCCGAGGACGACGATGTCCGTCGCGGACATCTCCGACGCCAAGTCCCTCGAGGCCGTCCGGGCATTCAAGCGGGAGGGCAAGAGGGCTGCGAAGGCCGCGGCCGCGAAGTGACGTGGTCCCTCGAGGGGCGCTCGCTGTACCTGTGCACCCCGCTGCGCGAGGACCTCGTGGAGTTCATCACCGCCTGCGTCAGCGGTGGCGTTGACGTCGTCCAGCTGCGAGAAAAGGACCGCGGCGACGCCGACGTCCTGCTCGCGGCGCGCGAGCTCGCCGCTGTCTGCAGGGACCTCGGCGTGCCCTTCGTGCTCAACGACCGCCCCGACCTCGCGATCGCCGCGGGCGCCGACGGCGTCCACGTCGGCCAGGACGACACGAGCGTGGCGACCTGCCGACGGCTCCTCGGGCCCGACGCGATCGTGGGACTCTCGACGCACGCGACGCGCGAGCTCGACGTGGCGCTCGCCGAGCCGGTGAGCTACCTGTCGGCAGGGCCCGTCGTGGCGACCCCGACGAAGCCGGGGCGCGCGGGCACGGGCGAGGCCTACGTCGCCGAGGCGGTCCGACGCGCGAGCGTGCCGGTCTTCGTCACCGGTGGGGTGACACCCGCGGGCGTGCACGGGCTCGCCGCGCGCGGCGTGCGCCACTTCGTGGTGGTCCGCTACCTCACCGAGGCGCGCGACCCCGCCGCCGCCGCGCGCGCGCTCGCAGAGGCGATCCGCGAGGCGACGACGGCCGCCTAGCGGTTCCTGTCCAGCCAGCCGATCAGCGTGGCGACCATGCGTGGGTCGGAGCGCAGCCAGTGCCCCGCTCCTTGGATGATGCGGAGCTCGGCATGGCCCGCGGCCGCCGCGACGAGTTCGCGGGCGGCCTCGACGGGGACCATCCGGTCCTCGGCACCGTGCACGACGAGGATCCGACGCGGCGGGATCATCGCGATCGACGCGACCGGGTCCAGGGCGTAGACGCCCTTGGCGAGCTCTTCAGGTCCTTCGAGTGGATGGTCGCGGTCCACGGCCCCCGAGGCCACGACCCAGGCATGGAACTGCTCGGGCGCGCCCGCCCATGCCTCAACGTTCGCGGGGGTCGCGAACGTGGCGACGCCCCTGATCCGGTCGTCGTGCGCCGCCAGGTCCAGCGCGAGCACGCCGCCGAAGCCGAACGCCGCGAGCCACACCCTCGAGTGCTGGGTGTGCAGGGACTCGACGATCGCCACGAGGTCCTCGCGCCACCGCGGCCCCGAGAAGGTGCCGGGACTGTCCTTGGTCCCCGACAGCGAGCACGCGACGACCGTCCAGCCCGACTCGGCGGCCAGGTGGTCGGCGAGCTCGGGCAGCGTTCCCGCGGCGGTCCGTCCGCCGCCGCGGCTGAGCGGCAGCCCGTGGCACACGAGCAGGCAGCGATCCTCGGTCGGCCTCGACGCCGGGGTCGCGACCACGAGTGCGAGGGGGCCCTGGGGGCCTTGCACCTGCTCGGTGACCGGCACGCCGTGCGTCAGATGCCGAGTCGCTGTGCCAAGAGCTCGCGGTGGTAGGCGGGGTCGCCCAGCAGCAACTCGGAGCTCTTCGCACGCTTGAAGTACAGGTGGGCGGGGTGCTCCCAGGTGAAGCCGATGCCACCGTGGATCTGGATGTTCTCCGCCGCGCAGTGGAAGTAGGCCTCCGAGCAGTACGACTTGGCGAGGCTCGCGGCGATCGGCAGGTCCTCGTCGTCCACCGACGCGGCCCAGGCGCCGTAGTACGCGGCGGACTTCGCGGACTCGACCTCCAAGAGCATGTCGGCGCACTTGTGCTTGATCGCCTGGAAGCTGCCGATGGGACGACCGAACTGGATCCGGTTCTTGGCGTAGTCCACGGAGCTGTCGAGCACGCGCTGGGCGCCGCCGACCTGCTCGGCGGACAGGGCGATCGCGGCGAGCTGCAGCGTGCGCTCGAGACCCTCGGCCGCGCCCCCGTCCTGGCCGATGAGCGTCGCGGGGGTCGCGGAGAACTCGAGTCGCGCCTGCTTGCGTGTCTGGTCCATCGTGGCGAGCGGCGTGCGCGTGAGCCCCGCAGCATCGCCCTCGACGGCGAAGAGGCTCAGTCCGGCCGCCGTGCGCGCCGCGACGAGGATCAGTCCCGCGGTGTGGCCGTCGAGCACGAAGCTCTTGTGCCCGTCGAGCGTGAACGAGGAGCCCGAGCCGGTCGCCGTCGTGGTCACGCCGTCGAGGTCCCACCGACCTGCGTCCTCGGTGATCGCCAGCGTCGCGATCGTCTCTCCCGAGGCGATCCCGGGGAGCCACTGCTTCTTCGAACCGTCGTCGCCGGAGGTGAGCAGCGCGTTCGTGGCCAGCGCGACGGTGGCGAAGTACGGCGCGCACAGCAGCGCCGCACCCATCTCTTCGAGCACCACCAGGAGCTCGACGTAGCCGAAGCCCGCCCCGCCGAACTCCTCGGGGATGATCATCGACTGCAGGCCGAGCTGGTCCGCCATCTGGCTCCACACCGCCTCGTCGTAGCCCTCGGTGGTCGCCATGAGGCGGCGCACCTCGGTCTCGGGCGACTTTTCCTCGAGGAACCTGCGGACCATCCGGCGCAGCTCCTCTTGCTCCTCGCTGAAGCCGAAGTTCATCTCGTGCCTCGATTCTCGACCGTGTCAGGCGTGACTTTGCGCAAGGTTCTTACCAGACAGTCAGCCCGTCGACCAACCCGCCGGCCGTGCGAGACTCCCGAGGTGCGCGGCGTGGAGCGGATCTGGGAGGACGCGGCCCTCGAGGTGCATCGCCTCGTCGTCGGACCCTTCGACAACAACGTGTTCGTCGTGCGCTGCCGGCGCACCGGCGATGCGCTGCTCATCGACGCGGCGAACGAGCATGAGCGGCTCTTGGAGCTCTGCCGCGCCCTGGGGGTCCGCTCGGTGGTCGAGACCCACGGGCACTGGGACCACGTCCAGGCCGTCGGTGCGGTGCGCGAGGCCGGCTACGCCGTGGCCGTGCGTGCCGAGGACGCCGAGATGCTCGACAGCTACGACCTGCTCTTGGAGGACGACGACGTCGTCGAGGTCGGACGGCTGCGCGTGCGCACGGTCCACACCCCGGGTCACACCCCCGGCTCGATCTGCTTCGCCGTCGAGGGCACGCCGCTGCTGTTCACCGGCGACACCCTGTTCCCGGGAGGCGCGGGCAACACGAAGTCAGAGCTCGGCGACTTCTCGGTGATCATCCGTTCCATCACCGATCGGCTGTACGCGGCGTACCCGGACGAGACGATCGTGCTGCCGGGACACGGTGCGAGCACGACGATCGGCATGGAGCGTCCGCACCTCGACGAGTGGGTCGAACGGGGCTGGTAGCGCTCCTAGGGACGGCGACCGAGGAAGCAGAGCAACCTGGTCTGGTCGTCGGCCCCCGGGTCCACCTCGACCTGCTCGGCGAATCCATGGCCGCGAAGCTGCTGGTCGAGCGGCAGCATCTGGTTGAGGGTGCGCGTGACCAGGTCTGCGTCCAGCTGCTCGTCGCCGCCGGTCGCGCGAGCGAGGTCCCAGGTGTGCACGACGAGGTCGTGGATCACGATGCTCGAGACCAGCTGCTTGAGGGCGAGGTCGCCGAAGGGGCTGTCGACGACGGTGCCGGCGAGTGCCTCGTCGGCCACCTTGGCCCTGAGGCCCGCCGCGGCGGCGTCGAACCGCGCGAGGGGCTCGTCGCCAGGATCGACCTCGGTCGGATCACCGACGAAGTCCGACACCATCACGATCGCGCCGATCGTGTGGTCGACGACGTCGCGTGCGGTCCATCCCTCGCAGGGCGAGGGGGCCTCGAGTTGGCCGTCGGTGAGCCCGTCGAGGCGGCGGCGGAACCCCGCTGTGGCCGTGTCCAATCGCTCGAGTGTGCTGGTCATCGTGCTCCTCTCTCCGCGACAGTCTGGCGCGGGCGGCGCACCAGCGCCCGGAGGCTGCCCGAGGGACCGCCGATAGGCTGACCGCGTGACGGCGCCCCTCCTCGAGCTGCGTGGCGTTGCCTGCCGGGCCGAGGGAACCGAGATCCTCCGCGGCGTCGACTTGGTGGTCCAAGAGGGCGAGATCCACGCCCTCATGGGCCCAAACGGCGCGGGCAAGTCGACACTCGCCTCGTTGATCATGGGCAGTCCGGGCTACGAGCTGACCGCTGGCGAGCTGCTCTACCGAGGCGAGGACCTGTCGAAGAAGACCGCCGACGAGCGGGCCCGCGAGGGCGTCTTCTTGGCGTTCCAGTATCCCGAGGCGATACCCGGCGTCTCGGTCACCCAGTTCCTGCGACAGGCGATGTCGGCACGCACGGGCGTCGAGGACCTCTCGGTGCTCGAGGTGCGCCTCACGCTCAATGAGTGGATGGACCGATTGGGCATGGACCGCGCGTTCGCGGAGCGCCACTTGAACGAGGGGTTCTCCGGCGGTGAGCGCAAGCGCAACGAGGTGCTCCAGCTCGCGATGCTCGAGCCCGACCTGGCGCTGCTCGACGAGACAGACTCGGGCCTCGACATCGACGCGCTGCGCACGGTCGCGCGAGGTGTTCGCCTCGTTCGCGAGCGCCGCCCGTCGATGGCGGCGGTGGTGGTCACCCACTACGCCAAGCTGCTCGAAGAGCTCGTACCGGACCGCGTCCACGTCCTGCTCGACGGGAGGGTCGCGATCAGCGGCGGTCCCGAGCTCGCCCTCGAGATCGACGAGCGCGGCTACGACGCGATCCGGGTGGCGTCGCGGTGAAGCGCCTCGACGCCGAGCGCGTCCGCCACGACGTTCCGGAGAACCGAAGGACCGTCCACGGCCTCGACATGGCCTACTTGGACTCGGCCGCCTCCTCGCTTGCCCCTCGTGCGGTGATCGAGGCGATGTCGAGGTACTACGAGCGCACCCACACCAACGTGCACCGCGGCGTCTACGAGGTCGCCGAGGAGGCGACCGAGGCTTACGAGCACGCACGCGTCGCCGTCGGGCGGTTCATCGGCGCCCCCCTGCCAGACCGCGAGATCGTCTTCACCAAGAACGCCACCGAATCGTTCAACCTGCTCGCGCACGCCTGGGGGCGCCACACGCTCGGGGAGGGCGACGTGGTCGTGCTCACCGAGATGGAGCACCACGCGAACATCGTGCCGTGGCTCCAGCTCCGCGAGGAGCGCGGCATCGTGCTGCGCTACCTGGGCATCGACGACCGCTTTCGACTCGACCTCTCGAACCTCGAGGAGCTCCTCGACGGCGCGAAGCTGCTGTCGATCACGGCGATGTCCAACGTCCTCGGCACCATGCCCCCGGTTCGACGTCTCGCCGACGCCGCACACGCCGCCGGCGCGATCGTCGCGATCGACGCGGCCCAGCTCGTGGGCCACGCCCCGACCGACGTGACGTCGCTCGGCGCGGACGTCGCGTGCTTTAGCGGCCACAAGATGCTCGGCCCCACCGGTATCGGCGTGCTCTGGATGCGCGCGGACCTGCTCGCAGGGCTGCCCCCGTTCCTCGGCGGCGGCGGCATGATCCTCGACGTCCGCCTCGACGGGTTCCGACCCGCGGACGCGCCGCACCGCTTCGAGGCCGGTACGCCGCCGATCGCCGAGGCGGTCGGGCTGACCGCGGCGGTGCGCTACCTCGAGGGGCTCAGCATGGACGCCGTGTTCGCACACGACCTCGAGCTGACGGGCTACGCCCTCGAGCGGCTCGGCTCGCGCTTCGGCGACAAGGTGCGCATCTACGGTCCCGACGACCTCGTCGAGCGCGGCGGTGTGATCTCGCTCGCCCTCGACGGCGTGCACGCCCACGACCTCGCCCAGGTCCTCGACCGCCACGGGGTGTGCGTGCGTCCGGGCCACCACTGCGCCAAGCCACTCATGCGGCGACTCGGCGTGCCCGCGACCGCGCGCGTCAGCTTCGGCCCCTACAGC
>Ga0209698_10000271_pt1 | contig 57407 bp, 54 predicted proteins | sample LitLauG_LLR_2012_FD_187203 | JGI IMG/M metagenome (GOLD analysis project Ga0209698, IMG submission 187203) | Freshwater sediment microbial communities from Pennsylvania, USA - Little Laurel Run_MetaG_LLR_2012 (SPAdes) (version 2) | ecosystem: Environmental > Aquatic > Freshwater > Creek >...
CTCGCATATGCCTCACTCGACCCAGGATCAGCTATGAGCCTACAACGCTCTTCGATAGCTTTGGACGACAAAACCTCTCGAATTTCAACAGCCTGCTAGACGCGATCGCCACCAGGCTGGGGCGCCGATGCACCCGGCGGCGAGCGCCGGCCATGCAGTTGCAGCGGCCGTCGGCCGCACGTACATCGGCTATCGCCAGGGGTTCGCCAAACGATGAAGACGGCCGCGATTGCGTTGCTCGCACTTGTCGGGAGCCTGCTGTTCGCGCCCGGTGCCCGCGCCGCCGACGACGACACGACGGGCTTCCATTTCGGCGGAGGCATCAGCGTTGCGAACGACAGCAACGTGTTTCGCACCGCTTCGACCGATTCGGCCGGAGTCGACTCGGCCTTCATAACCAACCCGTACGGCCTGGTGAGCTTCGATCGCACTTATGGCCAGCAGCGCGTGTTCGCCAACGCCAATATTGGCCGGGTGTTCTACGGCAGTGGGTTCACGGCCTACGACTACACGAGCGAGGCGGTCGATGCCGGCTACCGCCTCGGCAGCTGGCAGCGCTTCAATGCCGGGATCGAGTGGCTTCGCTCGGCATCGCAGATCAACTTCGCCGACACGCTTGACAAGTCGCCCGACGTCTTCACTCGCGACACTCTGACCGTCGACCTCGATCAGCCGGTGATCGAGGACTGGCACCTGGTGGCGAACGGCACTGGATCTCGCGACCGCTATTCGGAGCCGGCCGCAGAGCCCTCGAATCTCGATCGCATCGGCGGTGCCGTCGGCGCGCGCTACGTGCCGAGCTACGGCAACCGGATCGATCTGCTCTTTGGGGAGTTCTGGGGCAGGTATCCCAACGGCGCCGGGACAGCGTTCAGCGACGCGGCGTACCACGACCGAATGGCCGATCTTTCCGTCTCCTGGCGCTTTTCCGGCACAAGCCGCCTCGACGGCCACATCGGATACTTGCAGCGCCGCAACGATACGCTGACGTTCCGCAACTTCTCCGGCTTGAGCTACGACATGGCCTGGGTGTGGGCGGCCACCGGAAGCCTTTCGACGACCCTTTCCGGCTCCCGCGTGACGGGTGCCGCGGGCGACGTGCAATCCCTCACGGCGGTCACCCGCACCTTGCGGTTCGTGCCGGCCTGGCAGGCGAGCGGGAAGATCAAGGTCGAGGCCGGGCTGTATCGCTCGTGGCGCAACTATTTCGGCGATGTGATTCAGTCCTCGCCGGGCGCGCCGGTGCCCGCGCCAGTGCATAACGACGCGATCCTGGGCGGCAGCGTGGCCGCGACCTGGGCGATGCAGCGCTGGCTCACGCTGTCGGCCGACCTGCGCAGCGAGCACCGCAACTCGAACCTCACGCAGTGGGCCTATTCGGACCGGATCGCGACCGTTTCGGTGCGCGTCCGGCTGTAAAACGTCCCTCGACCCGTCGAGCCTTCTTAAGAATATGGCGCCGACAACCCGGGTCCTTGACCGACCGCAATGCCTCGCCGATCGCGTGCGTGCGATACTGGTTGGCGGTAATTCGGCGTTCCGGCGCGCCGAGGGGTGGACCTGATGGGCATGAGCTTTGCGCAGCTGTTGGCCGTGCTCCGGGCGCGTCGGCGGATCATCGTGCTCGCGTGTGTGGCGTGCACGCTGTCGGCGACGCTGGTCAGCGCGTTGCTGCCGAAGCGCTACGTCGCCAGCAGCGACGTGCTGGTCGATGTAAAGGGCGGCGATCCGTTGATGGGCGAACCCACGTATTCGCCGCTGGTGCCGAACTACCTGGCCACGCAGGCCGACATCGTGACCAGCAAGCGCGTGGTTGACCGGGTGATTCATCAACTCGGGCTCGACTCGGCCCCTGAAGCAGTCGCCGCCTGGAAGAAGGCCGCCCATCCCAATGAATCGATCGAGCAGTTCTACGCCCACGAATTGAATTCGCACCTGCAGGTCAAGCCTTCGCACGAGAGCAACGTCCTCACGATCGCCTTCGGCAGCAATTCGCCGCATTTTGCAGCCGACGCCGCCAATGCCTATGCGCGGGCCTTCATCGACCTGAATGCGGAGCTGCGGACGGCACCGGCCAAGGACTTCGCGGCGTTCTTCGACGCCCGGGCACGCGACGCGCGAGCGCAACTCGAGCAGGCGCAGGCGCGCCTGTCGCAGTTCCAGCAGGAGCACGGCATCGTTGCGACCGATGACCGCGCCTCCGAAGCGGAGCGGCTGTCCGCGTTGAACGGTCAGCTGACGGTCGTCCAGGGCATGCGCAACGAGTCGGTTTCCCGCCAAAGCGTCGTTGGCGGCCGGATCGATGTCTCTCCCGACGTCGTGCAGAGTGCGGCCGTCGCCGCGCTGAGTACGGATCTCGCGCGCGCGGACGCCAAGGTCGAAGAACTCGGTCGCCGCTACGGACAGAATCACCCGACCTACCAGGAGGCGCTCGCCGAGCGCGACACGCTGAAGGTGCGGTTGCGTTCGGAAATGCGCCGGATCGCCGACAGCGTGGGCGCCGCAGCTGACGTCGCAGTGCGCCGCGAAGCTGCGACCCGGGAGGCTCTGGAATCCGAGAAGCGCCGCGTGCTCCAGTTGCGCGCCCTGCGGGACCAGATGGCGGTCCTGCAACGCGATGTCGAGTCCGCCCAGCACAATTTCGACGCGGTCGCTCAGCGCTTGTCGCGATCGAGTCTCGAGAGCCAGGCGCACCTCGCCAACGTGGCGATACTCAGCGAGGCGGTGGCGCCGGTGTCGAGCAGCAATCCGGGTGTGGTGCTGAATGCGGCCGTGGCGCTGTTGATGGGGGCGCTGCTGGGCGCGGGTTTAGCCCTGGCCCAGGAGGCGCGCGAGCGGCGCTTGCGCAGCGCGGAAGACGTCGCTCAGTTCATGGCGGTGCCGGTGCTGGCGTCCTATCCGCCACGCGTGCGCCCGCTGCTATCCGCGCCATCCTGAAAGTCCCTCAGGCAACCGTTCGAGACCTCCACGTGGACACCGGCCAATTGATGAGCCTGCGCCCGGACGAGCCGACCACGGCGAATCCCGTCGTGGCCGCTGAGGGCAGCTTCGAGGAGGGTGGCGCGCACCTGCCCGGCCCGCTGGTGGGCTCGTCGGCGCGCAAGATCGGGCGCATCCTGGTCGACGCCGGACGCCTGACCCACGAGGGGCTGGCGCAGATACTCGCCGAGCAGTCGGTGTCGCGGTTGCACTTCGGCGAGATCGGGATCCGTCTCGGGTTTTTCCAAAAGGAAGACGTCGAATTCGCGCTGGCCAAGCAGTTCGGATTTGCGATACTGCCGAGAGGCGGTGCGTCGGTATCACCCGAGGTACACACCGCGTTCACGGGCACCGGTGAGGTGGTCGAGCAGACGCGGGCTTTGCGGACGCAGCTTAACTTGCGTTGGCAGGAGTCCGAGGCGCTGCGCCGGACCTTGACGATCACGAGCGCGGAACGCGGTGCCGGCCGCAGCTTCATCGCCGCGAATCTGGCGGTTGCGTTCTCTCAGCTTCGCAGCGGGGGGCGAACCTTGCTGATCGACGCCCACTTCGCCCGTCCGAGGCAGCACGAGTTGTTCGGCCTCGACAACCGGGTCGGCCTGTCCACGGTGCTGGCCGGCCTAACCGGTCGCGAATCCCTGCACTCGGTACCCGGTCTGTCTGGATTGCTCATCATGCCGGCCGGGCCGCAGCCGCCGAATTGCGAAGACCTTTTGGCCCGCAGCACGCTGAGTCGCTTGCTCACTTATCTCACGTCTCACTTCGGGACGATCCTGATCGACTCTCCTCCATGGGAGGAGGGCGAAGCGGCGAAGTCCCTGGCGGCGGCGGCGGGCGCCGCGTTGATGGTGGTCCGGTCCGGTCACACACTGGCCGGAAGGGGCGCGCACATCGCGCACGAAATGCGAGACCGCCAGACAACGCTGCTGGGCGTGGTCCTGAACGAAGTCACTCGCCCGTCCAATCCGTGATTCGGGTCGGTCTCCTGGTCGACCGATCCGAAGGCGGTCGATCGCTGGACCTGCTGTTCGACTGGATGGCCGGTCGCAACGATGTCTTGCTGGACCACCTGATCGTGTGCCACCCCGCGCAGGGCGCGCGCGCAGACCGGACCTGGGGCAGCAGGCTGTCCGGGGCTGCCCGAGCGATTCGCCAAGCACCTTTCCGCCTGCTGTGTGCACTCGAGCGGTGGATCATGAGGCGCAGCGGCAAGTATTGCGACCGCCTGGCAACCATCGACGTGTCACAGCGTTTCTCGCAACGCCTCGATCTGACCGTGCGACGCGCTTCCGGCGATCGCTACCGCGCTACCCCGGCCGATGAGGCACGGGTCCGGGCTCTGGGCCTGGACGTGATCCTGCGCTGCGGTGGGGTCGCGCTGGAAGGCGGAATCCTGCAGGCGGCCCGGTGCGCGATGCTGGCGCTGCCGGTCGAGAACGAAGCGGGAGGGGCCGATGCCGCGCTGGGCTTCTGGGAGGTGCTGCGGCACAGCGGGCGCAGCACCTTCCGGATCGTTCGCCTCGACGCCGCGGCCGGGCAAGCCGTGGTGTGCAGCGGCGCGGCCCGCACCCGTCATTTCTTCCAGTTCAACCGGATCTGCCTCGTGGCGCGATGCTTCGGCCAATTGCGTTGGCTGCTGCCCGGCCTCGCGCGGGGCTTGCCGCTGTCCGCGTTCGCGGCGTCCGAACCGCAGCCGCTTCCCGGGGCGTGGTCGGTGCTGCTATACGCGCTGCGCGTGGCCGTCCCCCGACTGACCTATTTCGTGCAGCGCCGGTTGGGTTTCGATTATCGGTGGAGCGTGGCCTACTACGACGGACCCTGGCACGGCCTGAAGTCGAGCAGCCTGCGGACCATCCCATGCCCGGCCGGGCGGTTCCTGGCCGATCCCTTCGTGATCGAGCGCGAGGGTCGCGTCGTCTGTTTCGTGGAAGACTACGTCTACGAAAAGCAGCGAGGGCGAATAACCGCCTACGAGCTGACGGCGGACGGCGCGGTGGAGCTGGGTGTCGCGCTCGATGAGCCGTTTCATCTTTCGTTCCCATACATCTTCACCTATCAGGGCCAGCTCTACCTCTGCCCGGAGTGCACCGAAGCACGCCAGCTCAGGATCTACCGCTGCCTCGAGTTCCCGCTGCGCTGGCAGCTGGCGGAGGTCGCGATGGACGGGGTCGCGCTCGCCGATCCCTTGCTGTTCGAGCATTCGGGCAGCTGGTGGCTGCTGGCCAACCGGGACTACGGTGGCGACGGCGACTACTGTTCAGAGCTCGAGTTGTACAGCGCCGATTCCCCGCTGGGCGGACTCTGGACGCCACATCCGAAGAACCCGCTCCGGATCGACTCGGACGGCGCACGCAACGCGGGGATCCTGATCGAAGGGCACCGGATTCTGCGTCCGGCGCAGCGGCAGGGTTTCGCGATATACGGTCGCGGCTTGTCGATCTACGAGGTCAAGACCCTTACCACATCGGAATACCAGGAAACGCGGCTGCGCGATTTCGGACCCGAAGACATACCCGGATTCGCCGGGCTGCACCACATGACCTCGTGCGGCCGCTTTTCCGTGATCGATCGCATCTCGCTGATGCGCAGCAGCCGGCCGGCTTGATTCCGCGATCGGACACCAGTCTCCGCTCCCCGATGGCACGCGTCTGTCTGGTGAATATCGGCTCGTATGCCGCGCTGGATGGCACTGTCCAGGGTGCTTACATAGGCGGCGAGGAATTGCAGCACGCCCTTCTTGCGCGCATGCTGAACCGCCGCGGGGTGCACGAATGCAGCGTGGTCACTGCGCGTTACGGGCCGGACGATGGCACCCTGGTTGAAGGTATCCGGGTCTACGGCGCCTACGATCCCGCCGCCGGATTGCCGCTGGTGCGCTACGTGCACCCGCGCTGGACCGGTCTCGTGCGTGCCATGCGCCGGGCCGACGCCGATGTGTACTACGTCAGTTGCGCCGCCGGCAATACGGGGCATGTGCTGACCTGGGCGCGCGTGATGGGCCGCGCCTCGCTCTTCCGTATCGCTTCGGACGGCGATTGCATACCGGCTCGCATGCTGATTTCCGGCCGGGCGGCCCGCGCCTGGTTCGAGTTCGGCCTCGGGTGCGCCGATGTCATAAGTGCCCAGAGCGAGCACCAGCGCCAGTTGCTCAAGGCCAACTATGGGCTTGACGCCGCGATCGCGCCGCTGGTCCACGAAGATCCCGGCAGGCCGCTCGCCCTGGGCGAGCGCGACATCGATGTCTTGTGGGTGGCGAACCTGTGGCCCTGGAAGCGTCCGGAGCTGTTCGTCGAGATCGCGCGCGCCTTGCCCCGCCTGCGCTTCCACCTCGTGGGCGGCCCCGCGCCGGGGCACGAGAGCCTTGCCGAACAGCTTCGCGCCGCGGCCTGCGCTGCGTCCAACCTGACATTGCACGGGCGGCTCGGGTATCACGAAACGGCCGCACTGTTCACGCGGTCGCGCCTGTTCGTCAATACGTCGATCATCGAGGGTTTCCCGAATACGTTCATCCAGGCATGGTCGCATGGCGCGCCCGTCGTTTCTTTCCACGACCCCGACGGAATCATTGCGCGGCATGGTCTGGGTCATGCGGCAACCAGCGCGACGGACATGGCGGCGGCTGTCGGGACCCTGCTCGGCAACGACGCGGCCTGGCACAGCGCGAGCGACCGCTGTCGTGCCCACGTTCGCACCCGCTACGACCCGGATTCGACACTGGCGATCTACGAAGCCCACGTCGATCAGGCGTTGGAACGCGCCCGCCGCGCGGGGCGCTGGGGGACGCCGGACCGCATCGGCGGCGCGCGGAGATGAGCTCACGGCGGTCAGTGCGCGTGCGGATCTTCTACCAGACCGATCCCGCAGGGACCGTCGCGGGCGGAATCGATACGTTCATTCGCGGAATTCTTCGCTGGGTGCCGCCGGACATCGAAATGAGCGTGGTCGGAGTGACCTTCGATCCGCTCGCCCGGCCGCCGGGAAAGTGGACCGAGTGCAGCATCGGCCGCAGGTCGTTTCGGTTCTTCCCCGTCCATGCGGTCGCCGACGCCAGCCGCCAGTCGCGGATCCCTCTGTCATTGAGCTACACGCTGGCGATGGTGCGGCATTTCTCCCAGGTCAGGGGCGGGTTCGATGTGATGGATTTCCATCGAATCGAGCCCGCCGCATTGTTCCTGGCCGATGCGCGCCCACGCAACGCGTTCTTCCACCAGAACATGCAGGTCTTGCACGATCCGAAGGCCGACATCCGCTGGAAGCACTTCCCGCCGCTGTATTTCATGCTCGAGCGCATGATCGTGCCCCGATTCGCCCGGGTCTACTGCGTCAAGGAAGATGCCGTGACGGCTTACCGGTCCCGGTATCCGGCGCGCGCGGAGCGCTTTCAGTTCATCCCCACGTGGATGGACCCGGAAATCTATGCACCGGCCTCGCCGGAAGAGCGCAACGTCCTGCGGTCCCGGCTCCAGGCCGCCTTCGGCATTCCCCGAGACGTCAAGGTCATCGTGACGGTCGGTCGGCACGATCCGCAAAAGGATCCGGGGCTCCTGGTTCGCGCGTTCGGAGAAGTGTCGCAGCGAAGGCCGGACGTCCACTTGTTGTTGATTGGAGACGGCGTGCTACGCGAGGACCTGGAAGCCAGGGTTGCCGGTCTGCGCCTGCAGGGCAAGGTGACGTTCGCGGGACTTCGGCCAACCTCGCAGGTCGCCGACCTGCTGCGCAGTGCCGATCTGTTCGCATTGTCGTCAGCCTACGAGGGCATGCCGATGAGCCTCCTGGAGGCGATGGGTTGCGGTATTCCGGTGGTCTCGACCGACGTCGGCGAGGTTCGTCGCGTCATCCGGCCGGGTGTCAACGGCGAGATCGCGTCCGCTCGCTCGGAAGCCGAACTGGCCTCGGCGCTGTCCTCGTGCCTCGATCGCCTGCCGATGTACACGGGCCGACCCGCTCTCGAAGCCGTGTCTCGCTATGTGCCGGAGATCGTGCTGGCACCGGTCTTCGAGAACTATCGAAAGCTCGCGACAGGGGCCGAATGAAAACGGCCGACCAGGTTCTTGCCCGGTTGCCCAGGCTAATTGTGGAAATTCGGACTGCCCGTCACGTCGCCGGCACCGCTGGCGGGTCCAGGTGAAACGTTGTTCCAGAGTTGGTTGGTGAAGGTAAGACCGGTCGACGACCCTATGCTGTTGCTCGCAGCGCCGGTGCCCGTCCAATCGAAGATGTTGTTCGCCACCACGACATCGGAGTGCGAGCCGCTGGCCGCAGCGTCGATCCGCATCATCGATGACGACCCGGGTGCGCCTCCAACGAAGGTGTTGTTGTCGATTCGAACCGAGGTCATCGCAACGCCCACCTTGTAGTTCTCGTACGTGATCGCGATCCCTGCATCCCGCACGATGTTGTTGCGAATCGTCAGTTGCTTCAGGTACGGGTAGGCGACTCCCGTCAGGCCGTTCACATCCTCGTCGGCAATCAGGATCCCGGCCTTCTGGCTGCTTTGCGTGATGCCGGAGGAAAACCATGCCGAGTTGCCCGCCACGTCGTTCCAGATGAAGTTGTTCTCGACGACGGATTGGCTCGGCTCCTGAAGATAGATCCCGGCTGCGACGAAATTGCTTACCACGTTGTTGTAAACCCAGGAATTCGTTCCCGAGATCGCAATACCCTCGCCATTGGAGAAATTCACCGTGTTCCCGAACACGCTGATATTGTTGCCCCATGCGCTAAGGGCGATCGCCCATCCATAGTATGTGTTCTTCGGTGATCCCACCCAGAGTTGGTTGTCATACGAAAGCGCGTTGTTGGAAATTTCCAGGTTATGGCACATGAGACCGAACTGGGAAACATAGTAGTTTCCGATGGCGGCGGCACCCACGTGGTGAACATTGTTCCCCGCAATCTGCAGATGGCTGCCGCCGGTCGTGGTGATCCCGTTGCGGAAGTTGGTGACGGTCAGGCCCCGCAGGCTTATGTATGAGACATTGCCGCCGAATCCGATCCCGTCCGTTCCCGTCGTGCTGCCACCGCTCGACAGCGCTCCATAACCGGGACCGCTGATCGTGACGGTCGCGCCCGCTGCCGGCCGGATGATGATCCAGTTCGAGGCGGTGCCGTTGACGTTCTGTATGAACGCCTGTGCATTCCATGAGTAGCTTCCACCGGTCAATTCAATGGTGTCGCCCGGCGAAGCACTGTTGACTGCGTTGGCGAAGACCCCGGCTGTCGTGGGCGTGATCTGCATCACCCTGGGGCTGCTTTGCTGGACCGTGAGCCCCGCGCCAACGACGTTGCCGAACGGATCGGTGGTCGTTGCTGCCGCAAACGGCGTGTAATTCGCGCTTGTGGTTGACGCGACTGCGCCAACGTCCTTGCTCGAGCGGGGTGAATTGAAGAAGTCGACTGCCGGCAAATAGGCGGCAGTGGCAGCGCCGCTCGCGCCGGATCCGGAGACCAGGGTATAGGCCCTGGGGTCGTACGGGCCGTAGGCGCCGGCCGGCGTCGGCGGCGGAGCCGGTGCAGGAGTTGGCGCCGGAGCCGGCGTGGGAGCAGGCGCGGGTGCAGGTGCTGGCGTCGGTGCGGGAGCGGAACTCCCGCCCGCCACGACGGAGGGTGCCGCGGGAGCAGCCGTCGGGACATTGCCCCCGGTCCCACCGCCGCAGGCGGCAAGGACGCTTGAAGCCAAGCACGCCGAGAAGAACATGGAACGGTTCAGTGTAGGCATCCCAATGGTTTCCGTCGAGAGCGGTGCGGCCCGAACCACTTGACGTGCGAAGAAGATAGCGGGGACCGGTCTTCCGATTCAGACTAGCCGCGGAGGTTTGACCCCACAATTAGACGTCCAGCCTAACTTGCACCCCGCCTCAGCGACATCGCCGCTGGCGCAGACTGCCCTGCCAACCGTATGGCTTAGCGGGCCCATGCACGTAGGAGTGCGACGTGCCGGCCGCAGGTGCAGCCGAAGTCGAGGCTGTTGGATGGAGCCGGGACGGCGGCCGATCGAACTAGGCGGCGAAATCCAGGGGGTGGATCGCGAGGCTCAGGGCCGCGTGGACGTGCGCGCCAGGCGCTGTCGGGTCCATTCGAGAACCCCCAGGCGCTCGCCGGGTCGCAGCAGGAGATACCACGCGAGGCCGGGGTACGAGAGTCCGAAAAGGATGAGGCCGCAGGCCGTAGCGACCGGCTTGGATGCACCCAGCGGCACGATGGCGGAATGGACGACAGCCGCCAGCGCCACGCTTGCCAGCACGATCGCCATCAAGTCGCGACGCAGAGGGAAGATGCCGACCGAACGCCGCACCAGCGCGATCCGCCAGAGATTGACGCTCAGTACCGACGCGAAGGTCGCGAGGGCCGCGCCCATCTGGCCGAACGGCGGTACCAAGGCCAGGCACAGGACGGTGGAGAGCGCCAGGCCGCCCAGCAGAACCCGCAACTCCATCACGTGCCGGCCGGTCATCGACAGGGAAAAGCCGACCGAATGGAACAACGCGGTGGCCAGGCTGGTCGCGGCCAGCCAGAACATCACGCGCGGGTCGAGCGTGTAGCTGGATCCGAAGATCAGCCCGATGTTCGCTCCCCAGAACACGAAGACGGCGAACAGCGGAGCGGCCAGCAGCGCCAGCCAGCGGATATTCGTCGCCAGCAGGCGCGCCATGCCGTCCGTATCGCCGGCGGCGTGCCGGGCCGCGATCATCGCTCCCAGGCCCTGACCGAACGCCATGCCGAACAGTCCGATCAGCAGCAGCATCAGCTGCATGATCGCGTACTGCCCGACCGCGGCGGCGGGAGCGTAATGACCCAGCGTCAGCAGGTCCACGCTGCGGGTCAGCATTGTCGCCGCGACCGAGGCCGCCAGCACGACACCGAAGCGGATCAGGTCGCGGGTCTCGGTCGCCACGCCGTCGAACCTGCGCGGCGCCGCAAAGTCCCTGCGGCCTCGATTCGCGAGGTAGGCTGCGACCAGCACGGTGGCGCCGGTGCTTCCGGCGATGACGGCCCACACCCGCCAGCCGACCAGGAACAGTCCGACGATGATCATCAGCCGCATCGTGGGCAGCAGGAACGTCTCGGCCAGAATCGCGGGGGTCAGACGGCCAACGCCGCGGTATGCGCCGCCCAGTATGGCCAGGTCAGTCATGAAAGGCAGGGCGAGCGCCGATCCGATCATCACCCGGGCAAAACCGGGAAACGGATAGACCCGGGTCTCGAGCGCTGTGCCCAGTCCGATCGCAATGGCGACGACCGGCAGCAGAGAGACTCCCCATGCCACGTACCTGGCACGGTGCATGACCGAATAGCGGGACTTGAGTTCGGAGTCGGTCAAGGCCGAGCCCAGGTAGCGCTGCAGCCCGAGGTCGAGGCCCAGCGTGGTGACGACCGCCGTCATTCCTACGAGGTTGCGGGCGATATTCACGACGCCGTAGTCGGCGGCGCCCAAGACCCGCGCGATCAGGAGCCCGGAGCCGAATGCCACGATCTGCTGATAGATCATGCCGACCGCGGCGATCGACGCGCCGCCCGCCAGCCGCGCTTCGCCTTGGTCGGTAGCGACCGTTTCGACCCTCATCGTGTCGCGCCCGGTGTCGCCCCGCCCGGCGCACGATTGCCCGCCGGCGCCGCGACCGGGGCCGAAGCCGGCGATTCCTCGAATCCGCCGTGCAATGAACGATGCCAGATGAGCGCAAGCAGGAACATCAGTAAGGCCAGATTGGGGGGATCCGAGATGAACAGGGTAACGAAAGACAGCGCGAATACCATGACCGCGGCGAACGCGGCGCACACGTCGGTGCGCGCCTCGTCTGCCGCCTGCCGCGAAACCGCAACCCGCAGGAAACGGCGGATCGCTTCCACCGCCAACAGCAATGCCGCCGCCGAGCCGAGCAGACCGCCCTCGTAGAAAATCTTGAAGTAGCCGCTTTCAGGTTGATCCGGAATGTATTCGAAGCCCGTGCCGTTGCCGATGTCATAGAAATTCTTGACGGTCGGCCGCGTTTCCAGCAGGTAGGGTCGGAAGCTGCCGGGTCCGATGCCGGTCAGCCGGTGGTCGGCGAACATCTCCCAGGTGTCGTACCAGATATGCGAGCGCACAGTGTAAGACGAGGCCAGGAGGCTGAAGCGGGCGGCCAGATCGGCAGGAAGGACGCTCAGCCAGAGACCTGCAGGCAACAGATAGATGGCAAAGGCACCGCCGACCAGGAATGCCGCAACTACCAACCGCGTTACGGTGCTCCAACGGTTGAACAGGAGCACCGAGACCGTGCCGATCACTACCGCGGCGAGCAGCGAAGCGCGCGAAACGGCGACGACGATGCCGGTGAACGCGAACACCATGGCCAGCGGCAGGAGCCAGCGCAGCGCGCGCTCTTCGAAGCGGCTTCGGATCGTCAACACCAGCAGGAATACGAACGAGCACGCGAAGAACTGCGCCGCCTTTTGCGGGTCCTGGAAGAACCCGCTCGCCCGCTCGTTCATCGTCAAGCCCTCGCCCAGCTGGTTGATATTGACCCCGGACAGGCTGAGCTGCATGCCGGCCAGCCGTCCCACGACCGACGCGAGGCTCATCACGATCACCAGCGTGCTCCACAGCAGAACCAGACGGCGAAAGCCTCCCGGCCGCGCCAACTCCCGCAAGCACATCAGGAAGAACGCGTAGTAGGCCGCGAAACTCAGCAGCGCAAGGGCCGCAATCGGCGGAAACCGCGACCAGATGAAGATCGGAGCGGCGGTAAGAAACACGATCACCAGGGAGCGAGTCGGAAAGAGCGCTCGTTCCACCGGAATCTCGCCTTGGACCGCTTCGGTCGGACGCTCCGGACCGCGCGCAAACAGCCTGCGCCAGACGATGAGGACGAAAACCAGAGCCATTGCCACATCGAAGGCGGAGACCAGGAAGTGCCGAGGCGGCACCAGTGTCGCGGCCACCGGCAGTGCCGCCGCGACCGCCCAGAACATATTGCGCGCGGGATCGCGCAGGCGCCAGATCAGGAAGCCGGCGCCCGCGGCTGCGATGATCGCAAGCAGCGCGGCGACCTCGATCTTCGCGGAGACCTGGCCGAGCAGTGCCAGCGCAACGCCGGCCAGGACGGCCGGTATCACCAGCAGCAAGTCGCCCGGAAGCGTGTTCGCGGCCGTATCCGCACTCCGTTCGAATTCCCCGCCCATCTGTCGCATCGCCGATTCGGAAAGCGGCGGCAAATCGGGGTCAGTGTTCCAATGTGACGACCGCTGCCTTCGGTCGTTCACGGTCCGTTCAAATCATGCGCCCAAGGCCGCGTACTTCTGAGCGGCGGGTTCGTGCCGGTCGGGCGTCGGGCGCTTCGACCAATGGCGATCCACGAGTGCCTTGGTGCCGCGGATGTTGCCCCGGCTGGAGGCTCCGAACACGATCGACTCGATGTTCGGCTGGCGGCAGATCCACTCGATCGCCTCCTCCGGTTCGATCGCGCCGGAGGCGAACACCGACATCGCGATCGCGCGGAACTTGCGTTCGCGCAGGGCCCTTTCGTAGGCCTCGAAGCCGCCGCACATCCGGAACCCGATCTTGTTGATGTTGGCGCATACGATCGGATTGACGATCCCGTCCTCATCCAGCGCGTCAAGCAGTTTCGGAAGGTTCATCGTGATGAATCCGGGCTCGGCGCCGTAGCGCTTGCTGACATGATCGGCGAAGATCCGGAACGCGTCCTTGAAACCCAGTCCCAGCAGCAGGTCGACCACGACGTTCTGCAGGAAGATCACCGGGGTCGGCAGTCCGGTGAACATCTTCATCTCGGCGTCGATCAGCAGCGTGGTGATTCCCTCGATGTCCTTGGTCGCCAGCGACTTGCCTCCGCGCAGCGCCGCGTCCAGCAGCCCCTCCCGCGGCAGGAAACGCCGCACCGCGCCGACCATGCCGTAGTCGGTGACGGCGTTCGCGTATTTGTGCGCATATGGCATGCAGGGCATGAAAGCGAAATCGGTGTAGCGCGAACGATTGGCACGGACGTGGTCGCAGATCGCGGCGATCCGGTCGTGGGTCGTGCACATGAAGGTCCTGATGCCCTCATCGTGGGCGGCATCGAGCACCTCGATGATGGCGCTGGTGTCCTGGAAACGCATCGCCTGCGCCAGCGCCTTGTCCTCCGACATGTGGTTGACGCCGAAGAACTGGTTGTCACCAAACAACAGACGATCCATTTGCGGGTTCCAATCCGTACCGGTTGGTCGGGGCCGGCGGCCTCAGCGGGAAAAGAACGCGAGCCTGCCGCGCTTCACGGGGCCCGCACCGGTCGCTTCATCGAAGTTCAGCGAGCGACCCTTGTCCGCGTCCGCTTTCATCAGTGCGATCACACGGTCGGTCACCGTCGCCTCGGCGAAGGAATTCACGTTGTCGCCACCGCGGCGCTGCTCGATGCAGCGGACGAAGTAGTCGAGCTGCGCCGAGTACTCCTCGCCGCGGACATAGAACCAGACGGGTTCGGTCAGGTCGGTCGTGTAACGGACGTTCCAGCCGCGCTGGTATCCGGCGGGCAGCGGCGCGGTGTCGCGCAGGTAGGCGCGACACTCCTGGCGGTCGGCGACGATGCGGCCGCACGTGCCGCGGATCGTCATCCGCGTGGTCATCTTCCGATAGGACTCGTCGCTCCAGTTCACCGAGATCTGCGCGGAGTTGCCGTCGCGGTAAAAGACCGTACCCAGCACCTCGTCGTCGGTTTCCTTCGAAAAGACCTTGCCCAGGACCGTGCCGCCTACCCCTTCGGGCGCGCCGAAGTACCAGTTCAGCAGGTTCAGCGGGTGGGCGGCGTAGTCGTAAAGGCAGCCGCCCCCTTCCGAGCTCTGGGTGCGCCAGGTCTTGCCCTTGGCCCGCAGCACCACCGGACCGTAGGCCTCGGCCTGTACCTGCGTCACCTCGCCGATCGCATTGGCCTCCAGCAGGTGCTTGACCTCCTGGAATGCTCCAACGAAGCGATTGTGGTAGCCGACCTGATTGACCAGGCCCTTGCCGTCGGCGAGGCGCGTGAGCTCGATGCCGTCGGCCGGATCCAGGCAGAACGGCTTCTCGCAGAATACGTTCAGGTTGCGTTCGAGCGCGGCCCGCACCATTCCCACGTGGGTGCTCGACGGGGTTGCGATGATCACCGCGTCGAGCTCAACCTCGCGCAACAGCGAGTCGTAGTCGGAGTAAGTCCGGACGCCGGTGTACTTGTTGAGCACGTCAAGGACGTAACTGCTCGAATCGCAGACGGCCTGGACCTTGACGCGCGGATGCGCATTGATCATGGCGTGATGCGACAAGCCCATCTTTCCGAGGCCGATAACCGCCATTCGAATCATCAACGTTCCTTCGTCAAACCGATGGGGGTGACTTGAAGGCCGCTGCGACCGGTCGAAGCAGACCGACGATCGCCGCTTCGACGACGAACACCAGCGACCACCAGTAGCGTTTTGCGCGCAACCTGGGCTGGACGATCAGCCTGAACAGCCATTCCAGGCCGATACTGCGCATCCACCTGGGCGCCCACGGGACTGCGCCGGAGTGATAGTCGAAGGCCGCCCCGACACCGACCAGCCAGGGCGCCTGCACGCGCCACAGGTGCTTCGCGATCCACGCCTCCTGCTTGATCAGTCCGAGACCGACCCACACGATGTCCGGCCGCGCCTGGTTGATTTGCCGGACGACCTCGTCGTCCTCCTCCTCGGTCAGCTCGCGAAACGGTGGGCATTGAACACCCACGACCTGAAGCCGGGGGAACCGTTGCTTGAGCTTATGCGCCATCGCCTCGGCCACTCCCGGCCTGCCGCCATAGAAGAAATGCCGCCAGCCTCGTGCCTGCCCGTAGTCGCTGCAGTCCAGCTGCAGGACCGGTCCGTTGTAGCGCGAAATGCGCAGTCCCCAGAAAAGGCCGGCCGCGATCACCCCAACGCCGTCACACAGGGAAAAATCGGCCCCGTGGATGTAGGCGAGGTGGTCGGGTCTGCGCCGGGCGTGGTACATCGACTCCGTATTGGTGATCGAGATGTATCCGCCGGGCTTGCGGTGCGCGATCCGGCGCTCCATTTCCTGAAGGACCTGGGCGCGCGACGCCGTCGAGACCGGCACTCCGAGAACCGCGTCGTTTTTCATTTAATAGGCACTCCGATCCCGCAGCAGCACGCCAACGGTCTTGAGAATGATCCACAGATCCAGCGCAGGCGACCAATCGCGCAGGTACTCGATGTCGCAGGCGATGCGCTTCTTCATATGCTCCAGGTCGTCGCCGCCGCGATAGCCGCGCACCTGGGCCAGACCGGTGATGCCGGGTTTGATCTTGTGGCGCAGCATGTAGCTCGGGATCAGCTTGCGGTATTCCTCGTTCATCGCGACCGCGTGCGGTCGGGGTCCGACGATGCTCATTCGCCCCTGCAACACGTTCATCAGCTGCGGCAGCTCATCGAGCGAAGTGCGCCGGATGAACGCGCCGAAGCGGGTGATGCGCGGATCGTCGCGGTCGGCGGCACGGAAGACACGATCGCCGTCCTCGGTGACGCTCATCGAGCGGAACTTGTAGACCCAGACGCGCCGGCCATCCAGGCCGTAGCGCCGCTGCCGGAACAGGATCGGCCCCGGGCTGCTGAGCCGCACGCCGATCGCAACCGCCAGCAGCACCGGCGCTGCCAGCACCAGCGCTAGCGATGCGACCACGAGGTCCTCGATGCGCTTTAGCAGGCCGTCGACGCCCCTGAACGGCGTTTCGCACACCGCGATCACCGGCAGCCCGGACAGCGTCTGCAGGCGGCCGTTGATCAGCGGCGTGATGAATACGTCGGGAACGAAATAGATCGATGCGGTCGTGTCCCGCAAGCCCTCGATCAGCCTGAGCACGCGCGGCTGGCTAGCCATCGGCAGCGCGACGAACACGCGCTGGACGTTGTTGCCCTTGACGAAGTCGGCGAGCTGGTCCAGCTTGCCCAGCAGCGGCAGTTTGCCGGTTTCGTCCAGCCGTGCGTGGCTGCGATCGTCGAAAAAGCCGAGGAAGCGCCAGCCGCTGTTGTGATGCCGGCTGAAGTGATCGGCCAGCTGCAGGCCTGCCGCATTGGCGCCGCAGATCACGGCGCTGGTCTCCGCGTTCAGCGCGCGCAGCGTCGGCGGCAGCAGCCAGCGCACCGCCAACTGGCTGGCGAGCAGCGCCAACGGCAATCCGCCGGCCCAGGAGAGCTTCACGGCCCGCGGGATCAGGTGCAGATAACCGGTCGCGTATCCGAACAAGGCCAGTCCGCCAACCAGCAGCAGGCTCGTGCGCAGCGCCTTTGCGAGGATGGTCCGGCCCGGATCATTGAACCTCATAGCGCCCGGAAACGCCAGGGAGAAGGCGATCGTGGCCATGATCAAATAGCGCGAATCGAAGTAATCGCCGACCAGAAGCACGCACACCGCCAGCCAGGCAACGGCCACGGCCGGCTCAACGAACGCTTCGAACAGCCCGAAGACCGTCAGTACCCTTCGCTGCAGCACCGGGCGCGGCGAAGCGCTTTCGGTGCGCCCCGCGGCCGGGGCGCGAACCGTCCCCCGCGCACCCGGGTCGTGCGGCAGGATGCCGGTCTTGGCAGCTGGCGGCGATTGCATGGAAGATTTGGTTCGCTGATACACAGACGTATTTTCTGTTCGCGCCACGCTCTTGAGTTGACCATTCTCAATGTCGACGTTCGTCGCGGCGTCAGAATCCGTTCAGGTGTTTGTGCCCTGACTGACCATGCTCTAGGGCTGCTGTTCCGTCTACTGGGTAAACATCCTCCGAATCGTCTGTTCCGCGTGCTGAAACATCCAGGGTCGCTCGTTCCGCCCGCTGAAACAGCTCCGACAGCGCTTGCTCCGCTCACTGTGTAAACATATCCTCCAAGGTCAATGATGATTCTTACTCGCGCGATTCTCAATCGGCTGGGGCTGGCGCTGCTGATCTGCAGTGGCGCGCTGCTGTCTTCGCCAAGTTGGGGGCAAAAAGATGCAAGCCTGGAATACCTGATCGGGCCCGGTGACCTGCTGCGAATCAGCGTGTTCCAGAACCCGGACCTGACCCTGGAGGCGCGGGTCGGAGAGGACGGCGCGATCACTTATCCGTTGATCGGCAGCGTAACCGTCGGCGGCGGAACGATTCCCGCGGCCGAGCGCCGCATCGCGCAGTTGCTTAAGGAGGGCGGCTTCATACTGAAACCGCAGGTCTCGATCCTGCTGCTGACCGTGCGAAGCAGCCAGGTTTCGGTGCTTGGACAGGTGAACCGGCCGGGGCGCTATCCGATCGAGACCGCGAATACGCGACTTTCCGATGCTCTGGCCACGGCCGGTGGGATCTCCCCCGCCGGGGCGGACGCGGTACTGTTTATCGGTACGCGCGACGGAAAACAGGTACGGCGGCAGATCGACCTGGCGAACATGTTTCTGAACGCCAACGAAGGCGGGGACCTGGTCATGCAGGGTGGCGACATTCTGTACGTGCAGCGAGCGCCGGTGTTCTACATTTACGGCGAGGTGCTGCGCCCCGGCTCGTATCGCCTCGAGCGCGACATGAGCGTGATGCAGGCGCTGGCGGCCGGCGGGGGCTTGACGCCGAAGGGTACGCAACGCGGCTTGAGGATTCACCGCCGGGGCGCGGACGGCAAGATCCAGGTGCTGGAACCGGCGCTCGACGACCCGTTACGGGCCGATGACGTGGTATACGTCAAGGAAAGTCTCTTCTAGTCCAGTACGCAGCGTGTCCCGTCTGTCCCGATTCGTGCGATTCGCGAGGTCGTCCGCGTGAGGATCTCGATGGTCGCTTTTCACTTCGCGGAATACGCTTGCCGGCTCGCGCTCGCGTTGGCGGCACAGCGGCACCAGGTCCAGCTGCTGGTTCAGGACAACAATTTCGCCGCCGACGTCGATGAGTCGATGCGCCGGCGCGTCGCGCAACGGACCAGTTTGGTCGTGGTCCCGGATCGCCGGCCACGCGATCCGCGCATGCTCCAGGCGGTCTGGCAGATCGCGACGGCGGTCACCACGTTCGTGCCTGACGTGATGCATGTCCAGGAGAGTATTCTCGATTACGGTGCGTTGTCGCTGTTCTGGCTGCGACGCCGCTTCCCGATGGTGCTTACGGTCCACGACGCGCAGCCTCACTCGGGCCGGGATCGCACCTTGCTGGAGCACTGGACGGCGGGCCGCCGGCGCTGGTTCTACGCGCAGAGCCTGCGTCGGCGCGCCGACCGGGTAATCGTCCACGGGCAGGTGATCCGCTCCGAGCTGGCTGCGGTATCGCCGGAGACGGCGCAACGGATCGACGTGATTCCGCTCGGGGTTCTGGGTGGCGAACGCGATGCCGCCGGCGCCGGGGATTTTTGCGCAATCGATCCGGTCGCACCAGTCACCTTCATGTTCTTCGGGCGCATCGAACAGTACAAAGGTCTGGGCTATCTGCTCGATGCCGCCGATATCCTGGCTTCCAGCGGCATCCGGTTTCGCGTCATCGTCGCGGGACGCGGCCCCGATCTGGCGCGGCATCGCGCACGCATACTGAGCGCCCCCTGGGCGGACCTGATCGAGGGCTTTATCGCCGCGGAGGAGATTCCGGCCCTGTTTCGACGCGTGCACGCGCTGGTTCTGCCTTATGTCGATGCATCTCAGAGTGGGGTCGCAACCATCGCCTTCAATCATGGGCGGCCGGTGCTCGCGACTCGCACGGGAAGCCTGCCCGAAATGATCCGTGACGGCGAGAACGGCCTGCTGGTGGCGCCGCGCGATGCTGCCGGCATCGCCGCCGCGATGCAGCGCCTGATCCAGTCGCCCCAGGAACGTGACCTGCTGGCGCGCGGCGCCCTGCAGTTCGCCCGCACGGTGCTGTCCTGGGATCGCCTCGCACCGCTGAGCGTCGAAACCTACCGGCGCGCGCTTGCGTCGAAGCCGCGGTCGAGAATGAGTCCGGCGAACCACGATGCGTGACGACTACAACAGGCTGCTGGAAATAATATCCAGCACCCATAACGTCAGCCTGGAAGAGCTCGAGCGCAGAGTGGCTGCAAGACGTGCACGCCTGTATGGATTGATCGGCAAGCGCACCGCGGCCCGCACGATCGCCGCGACCATGGGGTTCGAATCCTTTCTCGCGGCCGGAGCGCATCATGTGAGCGGGTTGCAGGTGAGCGACGCCCTAGCGGCCGCGAGGCACGAGGCCAGGTCGGGACACCTGTCGAGTTTCGCCTATTGGCCGAATCCGAATGAGCCACCGGCGGTGATCGGATCCCACTACGTGCAGGCGATCGACGCCGTCGCGGCCGCGAATCTGGACAGCTCGATCTCGATCAAGGTCGACCAGTTCCATTACGACCGCGAGATTCTCGCGCAGGTGCTCCACCAGGCGATGCTGCGGCGGATCCGCGTTCACTTCGACGCCCAACCGTTCGAAACCACGGATCGGACACACGCGCTCGTCGAGGAGGCCGTCGCCATGGGAGCCGATGTCTCCGCCACGCTGCCGTCGCGCTGGGAGCGTTCGGTTCAGGATGCCGAGCGGTTCCTGCGCCTGGGCATCCCGATCCGGATCGTCAAAGGGCAGGGGAAGGATCCCGGCCAACCCGGGATCGATCCGCGCCGCTCTTTCCTGTCGCTGGTGCGCCAGGTCGCCGGCAGAGCCGCTCACGTTGGCATCGCCACCCACGACCGTCGGGTTGCCGAGCCGGCCCTGGACCTGCTTCAGGCTACCAAGACTCCCTGCTCGCTCGAACAGTTGCGCTCGCTGCCACGACTGGACTTCCTGGCGCAAAGAAGAGGCATTCCGATCCGCGTCTATATCGCGTACGGCAGATTCGGCCTGCCCTACGCGATTGCCGAGGTGGTACGCCGGCCGTCGATTCTCGCGTGGATCCTGCGGGATGCGATCGTGCGGGGCCATCGCCAGGTCGATGATCGATGATCGCAGCGCCGCTTCCGATGTCGGATCCGGATCCGGACCAGGGGCCGCAGCCTCCCAATTTGTACGCGAGCCCGGAGTTCCTGGACGTCGTCGCGAAGATCTACTTTCCCGCTCGGCGTTGTTGCATCGAGGATTTCGAGGTCGACGGCAAGCTATTCCGGTTGCTCGCGGTCGAGGGCCGTGGTCCGCTGGACCATCAGGTGTTCCTGGACATTCACGAGCCGCTGATCCTTCCGCCCGCGCAATCGGCCCCCGCCAGGAAGCTGCGCCGGCTGGCTGGCGTCAGCCATGGGCTTGTGGACCTGGAAGAGTTCAGGAGCAGCGCTTCATGGGCCGGATTCGACGGGGCGCCGACCGTGCTGTGGAGCGGCTTCGAGACCTGGACCGCATACGTCGACCTGCTGCGCAGTCGGCACCGGCACAATCTGGTCGACGATCAACGCCGCCGCCGGCGCCTGCAGGAAGTCGCCGGCCCACTGCAGTTCGATGCCGACGACATGAAGGAGGACGTACTGCCCACCTGCTTCCAGTGGAAGTCGATGCGGGATCGCGAGGCCGCTCGGACCAACTGGTCCCGCACGGATCTGTTTGCGCGAAGGGAAAACCGCGAGTTTTTCTGCGAAATGCGGTCGGGCGGCCTGCTGCGCGCGTCGACCCTGCGCGCCGGCGGAGGGCTGCTCGCGATCTGGCTGGGTGCGGTATACCAGGGACGCTGGAGCGGGTGGGTATTCGCCTTCAATCCCGATCCGTCGCTGTCGAAATTCTCGCTCGGCCGACAGCTTCTGTACTCGATGGTGGAACAAAGCTACCGCAGCGGCCACAAGGAGTTCGATTTTTCGATCGGCTTGGAACCTTACAAGCTCTTCTTCGCGACCCACGTCCGGGCCACCGCCACGCTCGGAACCCCGACGTTTCGTCGCCAACTCGTCCGATTGACGAAAAAAGTACTCGGAGCCCGTCATGCATTGCGTGTCCGGGTCAGGCTCCTGCAGAATCTGCTCGGGTCCGGCCAGGCCGCTGTGAAGCGCGGTTGATTTCGGACGTATGCGGTTTCGTCGCCATGACGAGATATTGCATTCCGTAGGAAGACACGATCGGCAGCTTCCGCGTCGCGGCCGCTTGCAGCACCCGATGAACCTTCATTCCTGCCGAATCGGAAAGAAGGTTCCTGCCGAGCAGCGTGAAGGGGCCGAAACCAACCATCACACCGTCTACTTTGCGCAGACCGGCATGCGACAGCATGGCCTCGAACTCCCGTCGCGAGTGTCGGTAGATCTTTGGCGATCGCGTTTCGGAAGTTCCGGTCGGGATCAATCCCGCTGCGCGCAGTCCGGATGCAACGAAACGCCGAAGCGGTCCAAGCAGCGGGGTCCGCCTCGGGTCGAGCGCCTCGCCGAGGTACGGGTTGTTGTCAGCGCTGAGCAAAACGTAACCCCCTGGGCGAACCACCCGGACGATTTCCCGGGCGGCTGCCGCATGCTGATCGACCCACGGCAGCACTCCAATGGCGAACGCCAGATCGAAGCTGTCGTCCGGCATAGGGAGCCGGCGAACGTCGGCGCGAACGAGGCTGACTTTGGCGGCCGCATCGCTCCCGGCCAGCCGCTTGCGCGTGACTTCGAGCATCACTGGAACGCTATCTACTGCGGTGATTTGATAGCCCTGGCTGGCCAGGGCGAAAGTCGTATGTCCGGCTCCGCAACCTATCTCGAGCACGCGCGCCGCTCCGGGCAAGTGCAATTCTTCGATCAATTTCAGCACGATCGCCTTGCGGTCCTGGTAGATGCGGCCATCGAGCGTGGCTTCCCGGTAAATGTCATCCCAGAAACCGGCGACAGGGGAGGAGCCAAAGAATTCATCGACCGTCGCCTGCGAGTCGCCATCCGGCGCGGTTTGGCTGGAAATGCCGTCCTTCCGATCTGCGGGGCAGCCTTGAAGATCACGAAAGCTCGTTCTCGCGGGCTGTGGATCTTGTGTGCTCTTCACGGAATCTCCCAAGGGGCTGCGATCGAAAGCTCGGCCGCCAGCGTCTGCGCGGCCTGCCGCATTGCCTCCGTGTACGGAATGCCTTCGCGCGAGTACCGTTCGGCGAGATCGGCGCGGATCTCCCCCGGAAGGCGCACCAGCTGCGAGGGCTCCAGAGCCGGCGACGATCTGATCGATGAGGCAAGCATATGCAGGCGCTCCTTGAAGAGCGGAACGGGCATGAAGCTCGCCACATGAATTGCGAGGAAGAAATGAGCAACGTCGACCGGACGATCCAGCGCGAAAATGGAGCCGACCTGCTTGCCCATCGCGCCGCCCGAAAGTACGCCGGTCAGGACTTCTATCATCAGGGCGAGCGCATAGCCCTTGGCTCCCGCCGCCGGAAGCAGCGCGCCGGCTGCCGCCGCCGCCGGGTCCGTGGTGGGCTGTCCCGTTGCGTCGAGTGCCGAGGCCGGCGGCAACTCTGCCTCGACGTCGGCGGCCCTGCGCGCGGCAGAGCCCGCGACCGCGCTCGTGGACAGGTCGACCAGAATTGGCCTTCCGTCCAGGGTCGGACAACCGAAAGCCAGGGGGTTAGTCCCCAGCGCGGCCTTCGAACCGCCGAAAGGGGCCACCTTGGCGTAGGAGTTCGTGCAGGTAAGGGCGATGCAATCGGCCCGTGCGGCGAGCTCACAGTAATAGGCGGCGGAACCATAGTGAGAACTGTGTTCGACGGTGACCACGCCGATGCATTCGGAACGCGCCAGTTCGACTGCCCGTTGCATGGCACGATACCCCGCCACGAAGCCGATTCCGTGATGAGCGTCGAGGTGCTCACCGGCCGGACCTAGAACGGTCCAGTCCGGATTCACCGGCGATCGCGTCACGCCGTGGCGCAGCCGCTCGACCAGGTTGGAAAGCCGGATCAAGCCCTGTTCATGTCGCCCGTGCAAGTCCGCCCATAGCAAGGCTCCCGCCACGATTTCCGCGTCCATTGGCGCACAGCCCCCCCTGACCGCCGCGTCGAGAAGGAAATGCCGGTGCCTCTCGGTGGCTATGCGATGCATCAGTGACTCAAGCCGACGGTCTGCGCCGCATGCCTCGGCGCCAGGAACCTGGCAAAGAACTTGGAACGAACCAGACGCAGGGTGTTGACAACCGCCGGCATAGGGTCGTACCAGCGGAAAATCGGCAAAATCTGCGGGTGCAAAATGCTGCGAACCCACTGACCGAAACTGAGCACCCCCAAGCTGTTCAGTTGTCGATACGCCTTGTAATCCTGTGTTGGAGCCCACAACCGCATGCCGGGCCGGAAGTGTGACGGCGCTCTCGGTTCATGTCCTGTCAGCTTCTGATAGACAAAAAGGGAAAGATTCAAGCCACTCGCCGTGAGCAGGCAGTCCGCCGCGGTGAATCGAGCATTGCATTCAATCAACTTCAACTGACCGTCCCGATCGTCCAACTTGAACTCCGCATTTCCGATCCCCTGAAGACCGGCCTGGCGGAACAGCCGCAATGCGAGTTCCTTGACGCTTGGCACGTCGTCGGTGATATGGTAGACGGCCGTACCCATGCCAATCGGATACCTCCGAATGATCCTCTTCGTATAGTCAAAGAGGTTGTCGCCCTTTTCGTCCATGTATGTGTAGTAGCTGCATAACCTGTCATCGAGTCCGGGAATCATCTCGACGAGGAACGTCTTGATCCTGGCACGGTGGATGGCCTCGGATACATCGATCAGCTCGTCGAACGTCGACGCACGCGCGAAGGTCGCACCCATGAACTTGGCTTTGTACTCGTGGGAAAACAGCGGCTTCACGATCAAGGGGAAGACCAGCTCGTTCCTCAGAGCCTCGATCTGCTCTCGACCGTCCGGGACCCAGAATCTAGGTGTCGGCACACCGGCCTGCCTCGCGGCTTCGTAGGTGCAAAGCTTGTTGAGCATGCACCGCTGCGCCGTCGGGTTCGAGATATCGAGCCGGAATCTTGCGGAAAGCGACGGGCGATGGTCGGCGATGAGCTCGATTGCGACATCAGAGGCCGCCAGCAGCACCGAATCTCGAAGGTGGTCCGACTCGGACCCAAGCAGATAGGCGGCCCAATCCTCTTCAAGCCGCTTCCCGGTCGAAGGGATTTCAATCCACCTGCAGAAGCGCGAGTTCCTTACGAGCGCCTGCGGCTGATTGATCGCGTAGGTCGTGATTCCGGCGTGTCCCAGGCTCCGGGCAATGGAAAGTGCGTTGTCTGCGCCTCCGAGAATGATGACGGGCGGTCGTGGCTCCCGACCCTCAACTGTCGGCACGATCATTCTCCAGCGCGGAAGGAAATTCGACCCCGGCGCTCTTGCCGATTCCAACGAGCTGATCGATGATTTCCTGACCCAAGGGGATGCCTTGGGTTCGATTGCGAGATTCGGCGAGCGCCGCGATTTCGCCCGGTGCAAGCACGCGTTCCACTCCCGGGATCGGCGGCGTTGCCTTGAGCATTTTGAGGACGTCGTCCATTCTGGAGGCAAATTCGCCTGCCGGCAGGAACAGATCGGTACGCAGCGCGCCGAACACGTGCCCGATGTTCTGCTCGGCCTGCAGGTTTTCCAGCGAGGTGACGCCCGAAGCAAAGGCTCCGCCCGTCAGAACCCCGCAGACAATGTCGGTGATGAACGAAATCGCCGACCCCTTCGGGCCGCCGAAGGGCAACACGGCACCCGCCAGCGCTTTGTGCGGGTCGGTCGTAGGGCTGCCGTCGGAATCGATGGCCCACCCTTCCGGGATCGGCCGGTGCTGCTGGGCCGCGGCGATGATCTTTCCCCTCGCCGCAACGCTGGCCGAGGCGTCGAAAACCAAGGGGAGCTCTTCTCCGGCTGGAATTCCCACGGCGATCGGGTTCGTACCGAGAAATCGGCGTCTGCCGCCAAAGGGGGCCATGTTGGGCGGAGCATTGGATGCGGTGATGCCGATGCAGCCCTTGGCGATCGCCTTTTCAACATAGAACCCGGCCGCACCAAAATGGTTGCTCCGGCGGACGCCGACGAACCCCACGCCGTTCGTTTCCGCCAGATTCACGGCGGCTTCCATGGCGTGCGCGCCGACAACCGGTCCCAATCCGTTGTCGCCGTCCAGCATCGCCGCCGCCGGGTACGCGCAGTGAAGGTGCATGGCCGGTCGCGCGTTCACGAGCTTCGCGTGAAGTCTGCGCAGGTAGACGGGCAGACGGATCAGCCCGTGCGAGTCCACTCCCCGCAGGTCCGAAAAAATCAGGCAGCGAGCAACTTCTTCGGCGTCGTGAGCCGGTACATCAAGCTGCTGCAGCGTTGCGACGGCGAACCGAAGCAATTCCTGCGCCCTGAATCGCTGCGGGCGCCGTGGCTGCGTTGCGGCGGGTCCCTGAATCATCGGGGTCATCCAGGTACTTCAGGTACCCCGGGTCACGGATCGGAGACGACCATCGGTGCCGCCGATTTCTGTGCCCGCAGCAGCCGGACCGTTCGAGAAAACGCGCGACGGGAGGTGTGTGCGATCGCCGGCAGGGGATCGCGCCAGCAGAAGATCGGAAAGACCTGCGGATGAAGGACGCTGCGCACCCACTGGCCGAAGCTGAGCATTCCCAGTTTACGGAGCTGCCGATAGGCCATGTAGTCACGCAGCGGATACCACAGCCGCATCCCGGGACGGAAGTGTCTTGGCGGTTGCGGCCGATGCCCCGTCAGCCTTTCATAAACGAACAGCGAAAGATTCAGGCCGCTGGCGATGAGCAGGCGGTCCGGGGCCGTGAATCGCCCGTTGCACTCCATCAACTTCAATTGCCCATCCCGCTCATCCAGCTTGAATTCGGCGTTGACGATCCCGCGCAGACCGACCTGGCGACAGAGTCGCAGCGAGAGCTCCTTAACGCCCGGCACGTGATCGGTGACATGGTAGACACCTTCTCCCATGTTGACGGGAAACCTCCGGATGATTCTTTTCGTGTAGTCGAACAGGTTGTCGCCGTTCTCGTCCAGATATGAATAGTAGCTGCACAGTCTGTCATCGGGGCCCGGAATCATTTCGACCAGGAAAGTCTTGATCCCGGCACGGCAGGTGTTGTCGAATGCATCGAGCAATTCGCCGAACGTCGACGCGCGCGCGAAGGTCGCGCCCTTGAACTTCTCCTTGTATCGGTGGGAAATGATCGGTTTGACGATCAGCGGAAAAACGAGCTCGTCCTTCAAGCGCTCAAGCTGCTCACGGTCGTCCGCGACCCAGAACCTGGGTGTCGGCACGCCGGCCTGCCTGGCGGCCTCGTAGGTGCAGAGCTTGTTGAGCATGCACAGTTGTGCTGCCGGGTTCGAAAGGTCGAGTCGGAACCTGTCGGAGAGCGGCTGCCGGTGCCCGGCAATGAGCTCGAGCGCCGCGTCGGACGCCGCCAGCAACACGGCGCCCCTTAGGTGATTCGACTGCGGTCCCAGCAGGTAGGCGGCCCAGTCCTGCTCGATGCGCGGCGCGGCCCTCGGAACGTCGATCCAGCTGCAAAAGCGGGAGCTCCTCACCAGCGCCCGTGAGTGGTTGATCGCGTAGCTGGCGACTCCCGCGCGTCCGAGGCTCCGGGCGATCGAGAGCGCGTTGGCCTCTCCTCCGAGAATGATTGCAGGCGGGCGCGCCGGATCGTGCCGTACGGTACCCATCGGCGTCATCCGGCGCGCAGGAGGCAATCGTCCTGGCGCGCACCAAGTGGATTCCTCGAAGGCTGCTCGGCCGCTGCTTCCCTGCGCAGAAGCCATGCGAGCACGGGGATGGCGACGGGGACGCCGCCGTCGCGCTGGTGGTAGTGATAATGGTATCCGGGGGTGGTGTTTACCTCCAGGATCACGCCGCCCGAAGCCGCCAACGACACCCGCGGATCCCGCGTGACGATATCCACGCCCGCCAACCGCGCGCCGACGGCGGCCGCGGCGGCAGCGCCCTCTTCGACGACTGACTTGCACACGAGGGTCGCCGCGGGAAGATTGTCTGCCGTCGAATTCTCGTTGATGACGGTCTTGACGGTTAGGCGGGCTCCTTTTGTCGGAACCGAAGAAGGCGACAGGCCCTGCCTTTCGAGCGTGCGCCGCATGTCCAGATCGACCGATAGAAGCACTTGCGCCCGCTTGGCGCCGTCCGCAAGCCTGGCTCGGTTTTCGGATTCGACGAGCTGGCCGATCGTGGACCTGCCGTCGCCCGTTATCGTCGGACCTTTGCGCAAGACGGCGTCCAGCAGGAGACCGTCCAGATACAAAAGCCGATAGACGTCCCCCTCTATCTGTTGTTCGACCAGCAGATGCGGCTCATAAGCGGCTGCGGCCACGGCTGCGCGAATCAGGTCGGAACGGCTCCTCACCCCGGTGGTCACCCCGCGCCCGGCAGCGCCGTTGGCCGGTTTGACGACCCATTCCATCCGGGACCCGGCGATGAAATCCACCGCCTGGGATATGTCGCCGAGCGTGAACTCCAGGTACCTGGGGAGGTGCAATCCCTGCCGTGCGAGCAGGCGATAGGCCAGCGGCTTGTTGCCCGCGATGGCCAGAGTGACGGGATCGTCGGCCGCCGTAATCGTCTGCCTTACCCGCGTGCAGGCCGAACCATGGCGGATTTCCAGGACATCGTTGTTCAGGAGCTCCACGCTGGCACCAAGATGCGCGGCGGCGTCGCGCCAGGCATCCGCATAGAAACCGGAACGATGCTCGCCCGCGCGGCGGGCGTCGGGGTGGCGTTCGCGGAACCAATCCCTCGCGCGGGCGACGCGCGCGAGCAGTTCGAGTATCAACGGTTGATAGGCGAGGGAGGCCACGCGTGTCGGGTTACGTAGAACCAGTTGACGCGATTTGCGGCCGAGTCGGCGGCCCGGCGGCTGGATCAGGTCGCCTGCTTGCCCCCTGGTATGTCGCAACCCGCGGCTTGCAGCACGTCGTCAACCCAGGCGTTGGAGAAGTTGCCGCGCTTGACACCGGCCAGGTAGTCGGCCATCGCCGCTCGTTGCGCCTGCAATCGCTTCAGCAGTTCGCCGGTGATCTCCTGGGGGATGACCACGATGCCCGCCCCATCGGCGACAACCAGATCGCCGGGATTGACGACGATGCCACCGCAGGAGATCGGGTAGTTGACCTCTCCGGGGCCGCGATGCAGGGGTCCTATCGGCGTTGCGCCGCGCGCGAAAACGGGGAAATCAAGCTCCAATATGTCCGGCATGTCCCGCACGAATCCATCGACGATGAAGCCGGCAATCTTCCGATGCTTGGCCTTCGTCGAAATCAGGTCGCCCAGAACGGCATTCAAGGAAGAGCCATGCGCATCGACGACGACGATGTCTCCCGGTTTGGCGACATCCAGCGACTTGTGCACCATCAGATTGTCGCCAGGAAACACCTTCACGGTGCACGCCGAGCCGCAAAGCTTGTGGTGCGGGGCCGTCATGCGGACTATGCCGGGATCGACCGCGTACATGCGGTTGAGCAGGTCCGAGATGTCCGTGCTCGGGAAATCGGCGAATTTCTTGATGAGGTCGGAATTCAACCGATGAAAGTCGGTTTTGAGGCGAAAGCCCGGGCCAGGAAACATCTCGGCCGACCGAGGTTTCTTCGCTGGCGCGCTTACCGTCGAATCCTCAGGCATGGCTCCTCCTCACTCGGTGAACGTACTCGGTTCTTCCACGACGCCGCAGCCTTTAAGCCGATGCAAACTCCGTGCCCAACCGTTCGTGCGTGGTTGCCCGCGCTTGGTTTGTATCCCACGCAGGTTGCGATGCGGTGACCGCAGGACGCCCGATCTTGCCACGGTGTTCGGTGCTTTTGCAGAGAGGCAAGCGCCTCTCCCATCAAGGGGACACTGAACCACTGGTGCCAGTTTATCCAGCGATCCACCGGATCCGTTTGACTTGGCGCAAGCGCAGATCCTGCCCCTGGATTCGGACCAGGGACACGCGGTTGACGCCATTGACAGAGCGCCGGGAAGCCGATGCCTTAAGGTCCGCGCGCTTGCGGGCGCAAGTTACGGGACGCGATAGCCGTCCGGATTGCTCTGCTGCCAGCGCCAGCCATCGGCACACATTTGGTTCACGTCTCGCGTGGCGCGCCACCCCAGCAGCCGCGACGCCAGCTCAACGTCCGCATAGCACTCGGCGATGTCCCCGGCGCGACGTTCCACGATCTGGTACGGCACGGTCCGGCCGGTGGCCTGCTCGAACGCCTTGACCAGCTCGAGCACGCTGGTGCCGTGGCCGGTACCAAGGTTGATCGGCTCAAAACCCGTCAACTGGCCACAATGAGCCAGTGCGCTCACGTGCCCCAGCGCCAGGTCCACCACGTGGATGTAATCGCGCACGCCGGTGCCGTCCCGCGTGGGCCAGTCCGATCCGAACACCGACAGCCGCTCGCGCTTGCCGATCGCCACCTGCGTAATGAACGGGAACAGGTTGTTCGGGGTGTCGCGCGGATCCTCGCCGATCAGGCCGCTCGAGTGCGCGCCGATCGGGTTGAAGTAGCGCAACGACACGACGCTCATTGCCGGGTCGGCCGCGCACAGGTCCCGCAGCATCTGCTCGTTGATCAGCTTGGTGGCGCCATACGGGTTCACGGCGGCCAGCGGCGCGTCCTCGGTCAGCGGCAGCTTCTGCGGGATCCCGTAGACGGTGGCGGAGGAGCTGAACACGAAGCGCTTCACGCCCGCACGCCGGCACGCGTTCAGCAGCGAGACGGTGCCGCCCACGTTGTTGTCGTAGTACTCCAGTGGACGCGACATCGACTCGCCCACCGCCTTCAGGGCCGCGAAATGAATCACCGCTTGCACCGGCGCCGCGGCAAAGGCGAGCTCCAGCAAGGGCCGGTCGCGGATGTCGCCGTCGACCCGCAGCACCTGGCGGCCCGTGATGCGCTCTACGCGCCGCAGCGCCTCGGGGCTGCTGTTGGAGAAATTGTCGACGCACACGACGTCGTGGCCGGCGGACAGCAGCTCGACCAGCGTGTGACTGCCGATGTATCCGGCGCCTCCGGTGACGAGGATCGCTTTGGGCTTGGAGGTCACGGTTCGGGCTGCGGTCGCATCAGGGGCGAGGGTGCCGGCTACGGCCCCAAATGGTTGTGATGGCGATCAGTGCAGCGCAGATCGGCACCTGAGGCCGGGCCGGAGCGGCCCACATTGTCATGCCTCATATAATGCACCGGCCGGGCGTGCATACTCAGAACAACAGCGCCCAAGGGACCGGCGGCAGGCCGCCGGCCGCGACACGAACATGATTCTTACTCTCGATCAACTGCGCCAGCGCGGGGCTCTGCGCGGCAAGCGCGTTTTCATCCGCTCGGACATGAACGCGCCGCTGGACGATGCGGGCGCGATCACCGAGGACACGCGCATCCGCGCCTCGGTGCCGGCGATCCGGATGGCGCTCGAGGGCGGTGCGGCCGTGATGGTGACTTCGCACCTGGGGCGGCCCGCCGAGGGGGAACTTAAGCCCTCCGATTCGCTGGCGCCCATTGCGATCCGGCTGTCCGAGCTGCTGGGACGACCCGTACCGCTGGTGCGCGACTGGGTGGAGGGCGTGGCGGTGGCGCCGGGGCAGGTGGTGCTGCTGGAAAACTGCCGCGTCAACAAGGGCGAGAAGTGCAACAGCGAGGAGCTGTCGCGCAAGCTGGCGTCGCTGTGCGACGTGTACGTGAACGACGCCTTCGGCACCGCGCACCGGGCCGAGGTCACCACGCACGGAATGGCGCGCTATGCACCGATTGCGTGCGCCGGGCCGCTGCTGGCGGCCGAGCTCGAGGCGCTCGGGCGGGCGCTGGGACAGCCGAAGCGGCCGCTGGTGGCCATCGTCGCAGGCTCGAAGGTCTCGACCAAGCTGACGGTCTTGAACAACCTCGCGCAGAAGGTCGACCGGCTGATCGTCGGCGGCGGCATCGCCAACACCTTCCTCGCGGCCGAAGGATTTCCGATCGGCAGGTCCCTGGCCGAGCTGGACCTGGTGCCCGAATGCCGCAAGGTGCTCCAGACGCTGTCGGCCAAGGGGGCCACGTTGCCTTTGCCGCTGGACGTGGTCACCGCGACCGAGATTTCGGCCAAGGCCGCGGCCACGCTGCGGCGTGCGGACGACGTGCGGCCGGACGAGATGATCCTGGACGTGGGCCCGGCCACCTCGCAGGTGCTCGATCACGTGATCAACGAGGCCGGCACCATCATATGGAACGGGCCGCTGGGGGTGTTCGAGTTCGACGCCTTCGCCCAGGGCACGCACCACCTGGCGCTGGCGGTGGCCAGCGCAACCGTGCGGGGGGCCTTTTCGATCGCGGGCGGCGGCGACACGCTGGCGGCGATCGCCAAGTACCACATCGGCGACCGCGTCAGTTACATCTCGACCGGCGGCGGGGCGTTCCTGGAATTCCTCGAGGGCAAGACCCTGCCCGCGGTTGCAATTCTCGAGGAGCGCGCGCGCGGCGGCGCTTAAAATGGGCCTGCCCGACCGGCTGGAACACCACGGAGGTTGAAGATGGCTTTGGTAGCGATGCGGCAGTTGCTGGACCACGCGGCGGAGAACGTCTACGGGGTGCCGGCCTTCAACGTGAACAACCTGGAGCAGGTGCAGGCGATCATGGAAGCGGCCGCCGAGGTCGACGCTCCGGTGATCATGCAGGCGTCGGCGGGTGCCCGCAAATACGCGGGCGAAAAGTTCCTCAAGCATCTGATCGAGGCCGCCGTCGAGTCCTATCCGGACATCCCGGTGGCAATGCATCAGGATCACGGCCAGTCGCCGGCCGTGTGCGAATCGGCGATCCGGCTGGGATTCTCCTCGGTGATGATGGACGGATCGCTGAAGGAGGACGGCAAGACGGTCGCCGACTACGATTACAACTGCCAGGTCACCAAGAAGGTGGTGGACCTGGCGCACGGCCTGGGCGTGAGCGTCGAGGGCGAGCTCGGCTGCCTCGGCTCGCTGGAAACGATGAAGGGCGACAAGGAGGACGGGCACGGCGCCGACGGCCACATGACGCGCGAGATGCTGCTCACCGATCCGGACCAGGCCGCCGATTTCGTGCGGCGCACCCAGCTCGATGCGCTGGCGATCGCGATCGGCACCTCGCACGGTGCCTACAAGTTCACGCGCAAGCCCACCGGCGACATCCTGGCGATCGACCGCATCAAGGAGATCCACCGCCGCATTCCGAACACGCACCTGGTGATGCACGGCTCCTCCAGCGTTCCGCAGGACCTGCTCGAGCAGATCCGCAGGTACGGCGGCCAGATGAAGGAGACCTACGGCGTGCCGGTCGAGGAGATCCAGGAAGCGATCAAGCACGGCGTGCGCAAGATCAACATCGACACCGACATCCGCCTCGCGATGACCGCGGCCGTGCGCAGGTTCCTGGCCGAGAACCCGTCCAAGTTCGACCCGCGCGAGTTCCTGAAACCGGCGCGCGAGGCGGCCAGGCTGATTTGCGTGCAGCGCTACCGGCAGTTCGGATGCACCGGCCAGGCCTCCCGCCTGCAGCCGGTGGCGCTGGAGAAGATGGCTCATCGCTACCGTACCGGCGAGTTGAGCCAGCACGTCCATTGATTTTCGCGCGGCCGCCGCGCCCGTTCGCTATCATCGGCCCATGAACGTCGGGCGCGGCCACCATGAAGGGGCGTTGACCTCACGCGACAGCCGGGCGCTGAAGGGCAAGCGCGGGCTGCCGCGCATCCTCAACGCGTTCCGCTACTCGGCCGACGGCCTGGCGGCGGCGTGGCGCCACGAGGACGCGTTCCGGCAGGAGACGCTGATGGCCGCGGTGATGGTGCCCGTGGCGCTGCTGCTGCCGGTGACGCTGGTCGAGCGGATCCTGCTGATCGCCGTGGTGATGCTGGTGCTGATCGTCGAGATCCTGAACACGGCGGTGGAGGCGGCGATCGACCGCCAGAGTTTCGAGATCAATCCGCTCGCCAAGCGCGCCAAGGACCTGGGCAGCGCGGCGGTGATGATGTCGCTGATACTGGCCGGCGGGGTCTGGATCTCGATCCTGTGGGCGACCTTCGCCCGTGCCTGAGGGCACCAGTCCGATGCTGCGGTCGCGGCTGCATTCGCTGCCGCTCGTGTATCGGGGCAAGGTGCGCGACACCTACGCGCTCGGCACCGACCGGCTGCTGATCATCACGACCGACCGGCTGTCGGCGTTCGACGTGGTGATGAACGAGCCGATCCCCGGCAAGGGCCAGGTGCTGAACGCGATGTCTGACTTCTGGTTCGCCAAGCTGGCGCACGTGGTGCCCAACCACCTGACCGGCATCGCTCCGGAAACCGTGGTGGCGGCCGACGAGGCCGGCCAGGTGCGCGGGCGCGCGGTGGTCGCGCGCAAGCTCAAGCCCCTTCCGATCGAGGCCGTGGTGCGGGGCTTCCTGATCGGCTCCGGGTGGAGCGATTACCAGGCCAGCGGGCGCGTGTGCGGCATCGAGCTGCCGGCCGGGCTGGCGCAGGCGGCGCGCCTGCCGGAACCGATCTTCACGCCCGCCATCAAGGCCGAGCTGGGCACGCACGACGAGAACATCCCGTTCGGCCAGGTGTGCGCGATGGTGGGCGAAGCGGTCGCCCACCGGGTGCGCGCCATCGCGCTGGCGCTGTACCGCGAAGCGTTCGCCTATGCGCAGGGCCGCGGCATCCTGATCGCCGACACCAAGTTCGAGTTCGGGCTGGACGAAGACGGGCGGCTGCGCCTGATGGACGAGGTGCTCACTCCCGATTCGTCCCGCTTCTGGCCACTGGACCAGTACCGCACCGGCACCTCGCCGCCTAGCTTCGACAAGCAGTTCGTGCGCGACTGGCTGCAGACCCAGCCATGGAACAAGTCGCCGCCTCCGCCGGCGCTTCCGCCCGAGATCGTCGAGCGCACGGCCCGGATGTATCGCGAGGCGCTGAAACGGCTGACTGATACGATCCTTCCTGCATGAGCTCGACGCGCGCCCAGCCGGTGATAGGCGTTCTGATGGGATCGGACTCCGATTGGGAGACGATGCAGTTCGCCTGCGAGGTGCTGAAGGAGTTCGCCATCGCGTTCGAGGCCAAGGTGATCTCGGCGCACCGCACGCCCGACGAGATGTTCGAGTACGCCGAGTCGGCGCGCGAGCGCGGCATCCGGATGATCATCGCCGGGGCCGGCGGCGCGGCCCACCTGCCGGGCATGCTGGCGTCCAAGTCGGTGCTCCCGGTGCTCGGGGTGCCGGTGCCGTCCAAGTACCTGCGCGGCGAGGACAGCCTGCTGTCGATCGTGCAGATGCCCAAGGGAGTGCCGGTGGCGACCTTCGCGATCGGCGAGGCCGGCGCGGCCAACGCGGCCCTGTTCGCGGTGTCCGTGCTGGCCGCGACCGACCCGGCGCTGGCCCGCAAGCTGGCGCAGTACCGGGCCACGCAGACGGAGAAGGCGCGCAACATGACGCTGCCGCTCTGACCGCTGCGTTCTTCCGGTCGTTGCGATGATTGATCCAGGCGAGTGGCTCGGCGTTCTAGGCGGCGGGCAACTCGGCCGGATGTTCTGCATGGCCGCGCAGTCGCTCGGTTACCGGGTGTGCGTGCTCGATCCGGAGGCCGACAGTCCCGCCGGCAGCGTGGCCGATCGGCAGATCCAGGCCGACTACGAGGATCCTGCGGCGCTGGCCGAAATCGCCGCGCTGTGCCGCGCCGTCACCACCGAGTTCGAGAACGTGCCGGCGCAGAGCCTTCAGGAGCTGGCGCGCCTGTGCGCGGTCAGCCCGCCGGCCGAAGCGGTGGCGATCGCTCAGGATCGGCTGCAGGAGAAGCGCTTCGCGCAGGCCTGCGGCCTGGCGGTGGCACCGCACCGCCCGATCGCCGAGCCGGCCGACCTGGAAGGGGTCGATCCGTCGCTGGTGCCGGCGGTGCTCAAGTCGGTTCGCCTCGGCTACGACGGCAAGGGCCAGGTCCGGATCGACCGGCTGCAGGATCTTGCCGGCGCCTGGCGCCAGCTGAGGCGCGTTCCTTCGATCCTGGAGAAATGGCTGCCGATCGAGCGGGAGGTGTCGGTGATCGTGTGCCGGGGGCGCGACGGGCGGTCGGTCACGTTTCCGGTTGCGGAGAACCGGCACCGCGGAGGCATCCTGGCGGCGAGCATCGTGCCGGCTCGCATCGACGCCGCGCTGGCGCGGGAGGCGGGCGCGGCGGCCACCGCGATGGCCGAGCGCCTCGACTACGTGGGCGTGCTGTGCGTGGAATTCTTCGTGCTGGCGGGACGGCGCCTGCTGGTCAACGAGATCGCGCCGCGCCCGCACAACAGCGGGCACTACTCGATCGATGCCTGCGTGAGCAGCCAGTTCGACCAGCAGGCCCGCATCCTGGCCGAGCTGCCGCTGGGCGATACGCGCCAGCTGGCGCCGGCCGTGATGCTGAACCTGCTGGGCGACCTGTGGTTCGAGGACGGCCGCCTGCTCCGGCCAGCGTTCGACGCGGTGGCCGCGATCGGCGGCGCCTGCCTGCACCTGTACGGCAAGAGCGAAGCCCGGCCGGGACGCAAGATGGGCCATGTGACGGTGCTGGGCGACTCGCTGCAGGATGCGCTGGCGCGCGCCGGCGAGGTGGCGGCGGCGCTGGGGCTGGAGCCGGCCCTATGAGCGGCCCGCCGGTCGATCGCGCGGCCATCGGGCGCGCGGCCCGGCTGCTGCGCGACGGAAAGCTGGTGGCCTTCCCGACCGAGACCGTGTACGGACTGGGCGCCGACGCCGACAACGTGCAGGCGGTGCGCGCGATCTTCGCGGCCAAGGGGCGCCCGGCCAATCACCCGGTGATCGTTCACGTGGCGGACCTGCAGGCCGCGGCGGCCTGGGCGCAGGACCTGTCGCCGGCCGCGCGCCGGCTGGCCGCTCGCTTCTGGCCCGGCCCGCTGACGCTGGTCGTGGCGCGCGGGGCGCGCGCGCACGACGCGTTGACGGGCGCGCAGCCGTCGGTGGGCCTGCGCTGTCCATCGCATCCGTGGGCGCGCGCGCTGCTCAAGGCGCTGTGCCTGGAATCGGGCGATCCGTCGCGCGCGATCGCGGCGCCCAGCGCCAACCGGTTCGGACACATCAGCGCGACCCTGGCCGAACACGTTCGCTCCGACCTGGGTGAAAAACCCGACGGACCGATCGACCTGATCCTGGACGGCGGGGCCTGTCCGGTCGGGATCGAATCGACCATCGTGGACCTGAGCGGAGCCGTGCCCCGGCTGCTGCGCCCGGGCTGGATCGGGCGCGACCGCCTCGAGCAGGCGCTCGGAGGCGAGGTGGCGGCAGCCCCGCTCGACGACACCTCGGTGCCGCGCGCCCCGGGGCGGCGGGCGCGTCACTATGCGCCCAGCCAGCCGCTCGAGCTGGTCGACGCGGACGAGCTCGCGGCCCGCGTGCAGGACCTGGGAGCGAGCCGGGTGGCCGTGCTGGCGCCGGCGCCGGCCCTGGCCGGCGTGGCGCGCTGGTTCAGCGCCCCGGCCGAGCCGGACCAGTACGCGCACCACCTGTACGAGAGCCTGCACCGGATGGACGCCAGCGGTGCCGAGCGCCTGCTGGTGCAGCGGCCGCCGCGCGGCCCGCTGTGGGCCGCGCTGCACGACCGTCTCGAGCGCGCCGCCGCCGCGTTCAGCAGCCCGTTCGACGACGCCGACTGAGGCGGCGGCCGCTCTAGCGCTGCACCGGCGCGGCCGCGCCGTGGCGCAGGCGCAGGGCAAGTATGAAAATTGCGAGGGTCAGAGTAACCGAGTTGGACACGATGACGGGCCAGGCGCCGATCAGCAGGCCGTAACCGAGCCACAGCGCCACCCCGAGCGCGAAGACCGCGTACATCCCGAGCGACAGTCCGGCCGTCTGGCGTGTTTTCCAGGTCAGCCACGCCTGCGGGATGAACGAAATGGTGGTCAGGGTACCGGCCAGGTATCCGACCGTTTCGGAATCGATCATGGATCGGATTTTAAGTGCGGCCGGAGCGGATCTGCCTTAAGGTTGGCGGTTTGCCTTGTTTGCCGGGCCTGCCGCCTCAATTCGACCGAATGGAGGCGCGGACGGCCTGCTAAAAACACGCGGTGGGCACCGACACCACGATGCCAGAGTATTGTTCCTGGGGATTAACGGCAGATAAGTTTCCGTTCGAACCGCTCCCGACCTGACGAAAACGAACCGATGGACCTGCTCTTGAAGGTTGTCGATGGACCGGCTGACAGAGCCTGGCAGGGTCTGGAAGCGCGTTTCGATCCGTCCGGCGGCCTGATCGGGCGCGCCGAGACCGCGCGCCTGTCGTTGCCCGATTCGACCCGGACCGTGTCGCGCTTCCACGTACACGTCAGCTGCAGCGGCGACACCTTCTACCTGGAAGAGATGGGCAGCCGCAATGCGGCGACCATCAACGGCAAGGCGCTGAAGGCGGGCAGCAAGGAAGCGTTGCGTCCCGGTGACCAGGTGCGGGTCGGGCATTTCACGCTCTCGGTGGAGTTCGATGACCCGGAATTTCCCGCGACCCAGGTGATCGACCCGCGCGAGCTGCGCATGCGCATGTCCGGGAACGAAGACGACCAGGCGACCCAGGTCGCGGTGCGCGTGGCCGGCCGCGCGCCGCCCTCGTATTCGCCTGCCGGGCTGCTGGAGGCGCTGCAGGATGGCGCCGGCGTCGAGGTGGAGCTACCGGCCGGATTGCAGCCTGAGTTCATCCGGGCCCTGGGCCAGATACTTCGTACGCTGGTGTCTGGGGTGCACCGCCTGTCCTCGCAGAGGATGCGGCTGCGCGAAGAGCCCTCGCCCGAAAAGGCGCGTCCGCAATCGCGCCACGTCGATCCGATCCGGGCGGCGGCCGAAGAGTCGCGCATGCTGGGCGCATTGCTGAAGCCGACCGTGATCGGGTCGGGCAAGTCGCTGCACCGGGCGCAGGAAATGATCGACGACCTGGCCGCCCGGCTGGCGGCAATGCGAACCGGGGTCACCGAAGCACTGCAGCAGGCCGAAGCCAGGCTGTCGCCCGCGGCGGTGGAAGAGCGGCTCGATTCGTCGCTGTTCCTGGACGAGCTGTTTCCGATGCGGCGCAAGGCGCGCCTGTGGGACCTGTACCGGCGCACGCACCGGGCGCTCAAGGCCGAGCGCCCCGCCGATGCCGGCGACGCCGCGGTCGATGCCGCGGCCGATGGCAAGGGCGGAGCCAAGACGGACGGCTTCCGCGAGCTGTTCAACAACGCGTACACGCGCGCCTACGAGGCCGAGATCGCGCGCCTGCGCCGGGAACGTCGCTAGGCAGGGCGGCGGGGCGCCGCCGCGGGCGGGGTTCAACCGCGCATGAATTCGGCGATCTTTTCGCGCACGTCTTCCGGGATGTCGATCGGCTTGTCGGTTTCCTGGCTGATGAACACGGCAACGCGGTTCATCCGGACCCGTTGTTCGCCGCCCTTGTCCACGCCCATCGTCAATCGCAGCGACGTTCGTCCGATGTGGGTGGCGGTGAGCCAGAAGTCCACGGTCTCGCCCATGCGTGTCGGCTTGGCGAAGGTCGTCTCCAGCCGCACCGTGGGCAGCGACAGGCGCCGCTCCATCAGGAACACGTCGAACGGGATCTCCAGGGCCTCGTAGAACCAATCCTCCACCAGCGCGTTGAATATGTGGAAGTAATTGGGATAGAAGACGAAGCCGGTCGGATCGCAGTGCGACAGACGGATCAGATACGGTTTTATGAATGTCATTGGCGCGCTCGCGCGGGACCGGCACCGCGATCATCATAGGCAGCCGGTCCCGGTCGCTGGCCCCGAGGAGGCCGGGTTTTACCGCCGATTTCCGTTCCGGCGGGCTTGCAAAACCGGGCACGGTCCCTCAGATTGAGGACTGGGTTTGCCCAACAATCCGATACGAGGGGGGTTGCGATGCGTGGGTGGCGCCTGGGGTTGGCGGCCGTGGCGGCGTTCTTGCTGGCCGGTTGCGGTTACAACGAGATTCAGAGCAGGGACGAGGCCGTCAAGGCCGGCTGGGCCGAGGTTCTGTCGCAGTACCAGCGGCGCGCCGACCTGGTCCCGAACCTGGTGAACACGGTCAAAGGCGAGGCCAACTTCGAGCAGGAGACTCTGACCCGGGTGATCGAAGCGCGCGCCAAGGCCACTTCGATCCAGGTCACGCCGGAGCTCGCCAACGATCCGGCGGCCTTGCAGAAGTTCCAGCAGGCGCAGGGCGAGCTGTCCTCGGCGCTGTCGCGGCTGCTGGTGGTCACCGAGAACTACCCGAACCTGAAGACCAACCAGAGCTTCCAGGATCTGCGAGCGCAGCTGGAAGGCACCGAGAACCGGATCGCGATCGCCCGCAACCGCTACATCAAGGCGGTGCAGGACTACAACACCTACATCCGGCAGCTGCCGCAGAGCCTGACGGCCGCGGTGATGCGTTACAAGGAGAAGCCGCAGTTCGCGGTCGAGAACGAGGCGGCCGTGAAGCAGGTGCCGAAGGTCGATTTCGGCACCAAGTAGCATCGCGCGGTCGATCCAGGGAGTTGCGCACATGCGGCGTTGGCTGCTGAGCACGCTGGCCGTTTTCACGGCGCTGCTGGCGTTGGCGGCCGCGCCGCTGGGGGCGGCCCCGGCCGCGGCGCCGGTCGGGCCCGACGGGCTGCTGCTGGTTCCGCCGCTGGCGCGCGTGGTCGATCAGGCGGGCGTACTGTTGGCGGCCGACCGCGCTTCGCTCGAAGCCAGGCTGGCCAGGTTCGAATCCGATAACGGCGCGCAGGTGGCGATCGTGATCGTCGGCTCCACCGGCACCGAGCCGATCGAGGACTTCGCCAATCGGGTCGGCTCGTCCTGGAAGATCGGGCGGCGCGGGATCGGCGACGGCCTGCTGCTGGTGCTCGCGACCCAGGACCGGCGGGCCCGAATCGAGGTGGCCCGATCGTTGGAGGGCGCGATTCCGGACGCCATCGCCAAGCGGGTGATCCAGCAGGCGATGGCGCCGCATTTCCGGACGGGGGATTTCGCGGGCGGCTTGAGCGCGGCGCTCGATGACCTGTTGCCCCGCATCGAGCAGGAGCGCCTGGGAGTGCCGGCGGGGCAGCGGCGCCAGGAGGCGCCGTCGCGCGGCGGGGGCTTGAATACGATGCTGCCCATCCTGGTGGGCGGGATCGCGCTCGGTTCGGTGCTGCGCCGCGCGCTCGGCGGCGGCGGTGCGCTGCTGGCCGGCGCGGGCGTCGGACTGCTGGCGTGGTTCGTGCTGACGTCGATCGCGCTGGGCGTAATCGCCGGGGTCCTCGTGTTCGTCCTGGTGATGGTGCTGGGATTCAGTGGAGGCTCAGGCCTGGGTGGTGGACCTTACTTCCCCGGCTCCTGGGGCGGAGGTTCGCGGGGCGGCTTCGGTGGGGGAGGTGGTTTCAGCAGCGGCGGCGGAGGAGATTTCTCCGGCGGCGGCGCTTCCGGGAACTGGTGACGATGACCCCTGCGAAGCTCCTGCGGCGGCTGTTCAACCACATGATGAGCACGCCCCACGCGCTGCGGCGGGCGCTGGCGCCGGCGGCGCGCGAACGCATTGCGCAGGCCATCCACCAGGCCGAAGCGGGCCACCAGGGCGAGATCCAGATCGCGATCGAGGCGGCGCTGCCGTGGCACCACCTGCGACACAACGCGCCGCCGCGCCAGCGCGCGCACCAGCTGTTTTCCGACCTGCGGGTGTGGGATACCGAGCACAACAACGGCGTGCTGCTGTACGTGAACCTGGCCGACCGCGCGGTGGAGATCGTCGCCGACCGCGGCATCGCCTCCCGGGTGCCGCGCGCGCAATGGCAGTCGATCTGCCACGCCGCCCGCGATCAGTTCCGGCACCGGCACCTCGAGGCCGGGACCGTGGAAGCGATCAAGGCGATCGGAGCGGTGCTGGCCGAGCACTTTCCGCTGGCGCCGGGCCAGTCGCGCGCCAACGAGCTGCCCGACCAGCCGGTGATCCTGTAGGCGGCGCGGGCGTAAGCTGGCGCGGCCTGGACCGACCAATGCCGGCAGCCATCGTGCTCATCCTTTCCTGAAAGGCGCGAACATGTCGATACGCAAACCGTTGGGCGCTCAACCGGCCGCGGGCCACGAATTCGCCACGCTCGGCGGCGGATGTTTCTGGTGTCTGGAGGCGGTGTTCGAGGAGCTCGAAGGCGTGGTGGACGTGGAGTCCGGCTACAGCGGCGGCTCGTCCGGCCGCCCCACCTATCAGCAGGTGTGCGGCGGCGGCACCGGGCACGCCGAAGTGGTGCGGCTCGAATTCGATCCGGACCGCATCAGCTACCGCGAGATCCTGGAAGTGTTTTTCGCGACGCACGATCCCACCACGCCGAACCGTCAGGGCAACGACGTGGGCACGCAGTACCGTTCGGTGATCTTCTTCCACAGCCCGGAGCAGCAGCGCACGGCGTCCGAGGTGGTCGAGGAAGCGCGCGCGGCCTGGGGTCGGGACATCGTCACGCAGGTCGCGTCGGCGCCCGAGTATTTCCGCGCCGAGGACTATCACCAGGAGTATTTCCGGCACAACCCGGCGCAGGGCTATTGCATGTTCGTGATCGCACCGAAGCTGGAGAAGTTCCGCAAGACGTTCGCTCGCAAGCGCCGCAGCGCGGCCGTTTGAGGCCGCGCGCCCTCGCCTGCGGGACAGGGGCGGGGGTGAGGGGATGCGCGACGCAAGTCAATCACCGGACGCACCCGCCGCCAGCGCCCGCGCCAGTTCCACGCAGCTCAACGGCGCGCACCCCTCGGCCTTGTTGTTCACCATCACGAAGGCGTTCTGCCCGCTGCGCAGCGCGACCCGGATCAGGTGAACCAGCGTTCCGCGGGTGACCAGGTCCGGGTCGATCAGGCGGTTGAACGGCGCATAGCGTGACTTGGCTTGCTCGTAGCCCAGGCCAGCGTGCAGGCTCCAGCGCACCACCAGCGGTCCGGCCAGCCCCCAGTCGCCGGAGGCGGCCGGCTGCGAGTCCATCGCCCGCAGCGCCGCCGCCTGGCGCGCCACCGGCGGCATGCGGGCGTGGATCCCGACGCACAGGCGTGCGCCGGCCTCGCGCATCCGGTGCACGAAGCGCGGGGTCAGCAGTTCGGGATTGCGCAGCTCCACCGCATACACCGGCCGCACGCCCGCGTGCGACGCGGGCAGGCGCGCCACGAAGTCGGCGATCCGATCGATGGTCGCGTGCGGGTCGCCGACCAGCTCGGACGGCATTGGCGCGAACTGCAGCACCAGCGGGCCGGCTTTCTGGCCCAGGCCTTCGAGCGCCGGCACCACGAAGCGCTCGGTCGCGTACGTGGCGTCCAGGAAGCGCAGGTTGGGCCCATAGGCCTGGCCCGGCACCTGGCGCGGCCGGTTCACGGCGTCCGTGATCACGGACGGGGCCTTGATGACGAAGCGGAACCCGTCCTGGACCTGCCGCGCGTAGCGGGCCCACTCGGCCGCGTCCAGCGCCTGGTAGTAGCCCCGGTCGATGCCGACCGCGCGCAGCAGCGGGTGCCGGGCGTAGGCCGCCAGCCCCTGGCGCGCCAGGCGCGACTCCGCGTACTCGTTTTCGTAGACCAGGCCCTGCCAGCCCGGAAAGGACCACGAGGAGGTGCCCAGGTACACCTGCGCGGGCAGGTGGCGCCCCAGTCGCACCAGTTCTTCGCTGGCCGGCGCAGCCGCGATCGTCCCATGCGGGCCGTCGGTGGCTTCGCCGAAGAGCGTGTCGGTCAAAGGCGGATCAGCTCTGTCGGGCGCGCTCGATCACCGCCTGCGTGTTCAGCGCGGTCCGCGGTTCCTTCGTGTTGGTCATGTGAGCCGGGTCGAGCTTGCAGCGCAGGTGCACGACCGTGCCCGAACCGGGCGCCGACACGATGTTCAGCTGGGCACCGATCCGCAGCGCGCGGTTGCGCATGTTCAGCAGGCCGCGTCCGCCCGTTCCTTCCGCCGCCATCCCGCGCCCGTTGTCGGCGATCCGGATGTCCAGGTACTGCGTGTCCCCGACGCGCGAGGTATCGAACGTCACCCGCGCCACCCGCGCCCCGCTGTGCTTCAGCGCGTTGTTCAGCGCTTCCTGCACGATCCGCAGGATCGGCAGCACCGCGTCCGGATGAAGGCCGATCTCCTCGGGCAGGTTGCGCGCATCCCATGCCAGCTCGATGCCGGCGGCGCGCAGGCGCGGCTCGATCCGGTACCGCAGGTTGCCGAGCGCCGATCCCAGGTCGGCCTCCTCCGCCGCCAGCGCGTCGATCGCCAGCCTCATGTCGTCGATCGATTCGCGCAGGATCTGTGCGACCTGCTCGTTGTTCAGTGCGCCCCGCTCGACCAGCATCAGCGACGACATCAGTTGCGAACCCAGGCCGTCGTGCATGTCCTGCATGATGCGCTGGCGCTCCTGTCCCTCGGCCTTGATCCGTTCGCTTTCGCGCAGCCGCTCGAAATTGCGCTTCAGCAGCTGCTCGCGCTCGCGCACGCGCGACTCCAGCTCGGTGCGGGCGCTCTCGGCCTCGCGCAGCACGTCGATGAAGTGCTCCACCAGCGGCGTACCCATCGCGATCAGCAGCAGCGGACCGGCCCAGGCCAGCGCGTGCGCGCCGTTCAGCGTGCCGGCTCCGACCACCATGCGGATGTCGACCAGGGCGGCGCCGATCGCCACCAGCGCGGCGATCAGCACGATCGGTCGCGGCGCCTCCTGCGAATTGACGCTGCGGTACATCGTCAGCCCCGTGGCCGCCACGCCGATCGCGACCAGGCCCGGCAGCCAGAACTGGTCCAGGTACGGCGCCGCTGCCCGGGCCGTAAGCAGCAGCGCCAGCGGACCGAGCGCCGCGTAGGCCACGATCAGCCACTCCCACATGCGATGGCGCAGGCTGCACAGCCTGAGCATCATCACGGCGATCACCGCGGTGCACGCGCCCGCGCTCGCGTAGTGCGCGCACTCCAGCGCCAGCCGCCAGGAAAGCGGCATCGTGTCCAGCAGGTAGAAGGCGGCGAAGGTGGTCCAGGCCGCCGCGGCCAGCGCCAGCAGGCCCACCAGCTCGTCGCGGCGGCGCCACCACAGCGCGCCGAAGGTCACCGCGATCAAGGTCGAGGTCGTGGCCCCGATCCAGAACACGGTGCGATCGCGGAAGTACTCCCAGTCGTAGTGCGCCCCGACCAGTTTCAGCGGGCCGACCTCGACACCGCTGACCACGTGCACGCCGGAACGGTAGGGCGCCTGCAGCAGCAGCACGTTGTCGCCGGCGACCAGGTCGGATGGATCGATCACGGCCAGGTGCGGGCGCCACCAGTGCACGTGCGTGACCGGGTCCGGCGACTGGATCTGCGTCTCGAAATGACCGTTCAGTGCCAGCCGGCCGCCGTCGGTGGCTTCCGACAGCATGACCGCCCACGGCTCGTCCGGCACCGAGGGCAGGGTGAAGTGCATCCGCAGCGCGACTTCCTTAAGCGGCTCGCCCTCCTTGACGGGCCAGCGCATGGGCAGGTCGAACCGGGCCCACTCGGCGTCGGGCGCCGGAGCCTTGCCGACCTCGTAGGAGGTCCATTCGACCGTGTTGATGACCTGGACACGGTCGGCGTCAGCGGCCTGTGCCGGCGCCGCCGAAGCTGCGGTCAGAAGCAGCAGGAGACTAAGGTGGCGCAGCGATCCAACCACGCTTGCGACCTCATGGCGACCCCGGGTCAGCTTTTCAGCAAACCCATCTGGCTCGCCTCGTACACCGCCTCCCCGCGCGAGTGCACGGCCAGCTTGCGATAGATCTTCTTGATGTGGGCGGTGACCGTGTGCGGCGAGATGCCGAGGATCTCGCCGATCTCGTTGAAACTCATGCCCTTGGCCAGCAGTTGCAGGATCTCCGTCTCGCGGGCCGACAGCGGGTTGTTGTCGCTGGAACTGGCCCGCGGCGGCAGGGTCTGCCCGCCGCCGCCCATGCGCGAGCGGATCGCCCGCAGCACGCTGCGCGCCACCACCGGGCTCACCGGCGAGCCGCCGGCCCGCAGCAGCCGGATGCAGGAGATCACGTCGGCCGGAGTCGAATCCTTCAGGATGTAGCCGGTGGCCCCGGCCTCGATCGAGGACACCACGTGCTGCTCGTCGCCGAACACGGTGACCACCATGATGTCCGCATCGGGCTTTCTCTGGCTGACGTTGCGGATCAGGTCGATCCCGGTGCCGTCCGGCAGCCCCAGGTCGATCAGCATCACGTCGAATTCCTCGCGGTCGATCAGTGCCTGGGCCTCGCGCTTGTTGGCCGCGACCCCAGCCAGGCGCATGGTCGGCTCGTTTTCGATGATCTGGGCGAAGCGGCGCCGGAACTCCGGTTCGTCTTCGACAATAATGATCGAGATCTGGTCGGCACTCATTGGGCGTCCTGGGATACGACTAGCCAAGTTGCACCATTTTAGCCCGATGCGCCCGCTTCAACGACCCCTTTTATCGTCCTGGACGGTTCGGGCCATAAGGAACCCGGCCTTGGGGGCCGGGTTGGAACACCTTAGGGCGCCAGCCGGGTCCGGCGCCAGCCGCCCGCTTCGCGCGCGTACAGCAGGCGGTCGTGCAGCCGCGACGCGCGGCCCTGCCAGAACTCGATCTGGGCCGGCGCGATCCGGTATCCGCCCCAGTGCGGCGGACGCGGCGGTTCAGGCTGCTGCGCGAAACGCGCGCGCACATGGTCCATCCGTGCCTCCAGTTCCGACCGGTCTGCGATCGGCTCGCTCTGCGGCGAAGCCCATGCGCCCAGGCGGGCCTCGAGCGGGCGCTGCGCGAAGTAGCGGTCCGATTCCTGCGGCGCCACGCGCGACACCGTGCCTTCGATCCGCACCTGCCGCTCCAGCTCGCTCCAGAAGAACAGGGCACAGGCCACCGGGTTGTCGCGCAGCTCGCGCCCCTTGCGGCTTTCGTAATTGGTGTAGAACACGAAGCCGGAGGCGTCGAATTCCTTCAGCAGCACGATGCGCACGCACGGCCGTCCCCGCGGCGAGGCGGTGGCCAGGCTCATCGCGTTGACTTCGCGCACCCCGGCGGCGCGCGCCTCGTCGAACCAGCGCGCGAACTGCTCGACCGGGTCGTGCGCCGCGGTCGCTTCGCTCAACTCTCCGCGCTGGTACTCGGTGCGCAGGTTGGAAATCGGCATCGGGCAAGGTTACCCGAATCTAGAATCGCACCATGCAGCCGGATCAATGCTCAGCTTCCGAGGCCGCCGACATCGAGCGCCGTTTCGGCGGGGTCACCCGCCTGCTGGGCGAGGCGGCCCATGCGCGGCTGCGCGCCGCGCGCATCGCGGTGGTGGGCGTGGGCGGCGTCGGTTCCTGGGCGGCCGAGGCGCTGGCGCGCAGCGGGGTCGAGCGCATCACGCTGATCGATCTGGACCACGTCTCCGAGAGCAACGCGAACCGGCAGATCCAGGCGCTGGGCGGCGAGTTCGGCAAGGCCAAGGTGGTGTCGATGGCGCAACGCATCGCGGCCATCAATCCGCGTGCGCAGGTGACCTGCGTCGAGGAGTTCGTCACCGAGGACAACGTGTCCGGGCTGATCCGCGACCTCGACCTGGTGCTCGACTGCATCGATCAGGTATCGGCCAAGGCGGCGCTGATCGCGCACGCGCGCCACATCGGCGTGCGCGTGATCACGAGCGGCGCCGCCGGGGGCCGCACCGATCCGACCCGGATCCGGTGCGCCGACCTGGCGCGCGCGCTGGGGGATCCTCTGCTCGCCAAGGTGCGTTACCGGCTGCGGCGACGCTACGGGTTCGCGCGCGAGTCCGGCGACCGTCGTCCCGCCTTCGGGGTCGACGCCATCTACTCGGACGAGCCGGTGCGTCGACCGCTGGTGTCCGCTGTCCTGCCTCGGCCGGGGGCGACGGTGGTCTCGGGCCTCGCCTGCGCCGGCTACGGTTCCTCGGCGGTCGTGACCGCACCGTTCGGCTTTGCCGCCGCCGCCCGGGCGATAGAGAGAATCATTCACGTTTGAACGCTCTTGACTGCAGTCAACGCCGGCCCGCCGCAGACTCTTAGGATGGGTTCATTCGGGAATCTGCGGGAGAGTGCGATGTTCACGAAGATACTGGTGCCGACCGACGGCTCCGACCTGTCGATCAAGGCCGCGCGCGGCGCGATCGAAATGGCGCAGCGCCTGAACGCCCGCATCGTCGGGATGACGGTGGTCGAACCATACGCCTACACGACACTGTCCGAGTACCGGCCGGAGCCCGCTGGGGAGTACGAGCAGCGCGTCGACGAAATCGCGCGCGAGCGCCTCGCGCCGCTTGAAAGCAGCGCGAAGGCGGCCAACGTGTCGGTGGAGACGACGGTCGCTCGCTCGTTTTCGCCGTACGAGGCGATCATCGACACGGCCAGGCGGCGCCAGTGCGACGTGATCTTCATGGCGTCGCACGGGCGCAGGGGCCTGGGCGCGGTCCTGCTGGGCAGCGAAACGCAGAAAGTCCTCACGCACAGCGATATTCCGGTCATGGTGTACCGGTAGCGTCATGACTGAGACCACCGGAACTCCAACGACGGAGGGGGTGATGCGGCAACTCGAAGCGGGCGACATGGGGTTTTTCGAGGTCGGCTACGAGCCGATGGACGAGCTGCATCGCCAGTTCCGGGGCCTGGTGTCCGCGCTGGCCTCGCCCGAGGGCTGCGATTACGGCGCGCAGCTGCTGGCGCTGCACGAGCAGCTGCTGCGCCACTGCGCGCTGGAAGAGCAGTGGATGCGGGAGTGCGACTTTCCATCGCGCGCCTGCCACCGGCAGGAGCACGAGATGCTGCTGGAGGTGGTTTCGGAGGTGCGGCGCCGGTTCGACGCCGGCGACCTGCGGGCCGTGCAGCGGCTGGCCGAAGAGCTGCCGCACTGGTTCGAGATCCACGCCAACACGATGGACGCGGCGCTCGCCTTCTACCTGCGCGACCGCAAGCGCGCCCCGGAGGACCAGGCGGCCGAGATCGTCGGCGCATTCGCAGGTCTGTGAAGTGTGCACACCCGATCGCCCCTCGCCCGCGGGAGCGGGAGAGGGGAGGGGGCGAGGGCGTACGGCCGTCAAGCCGCGAGGGCGTCTGCGCGCGAGGGCGCTCAGGACGTGCGCCGCTGGCCCATCTCGCGCCGGATCCAGTCGTGCAGATGGATCATCCCGTCTTCGTGCGGCGAGTGGTACGGCCCCACGTCGTCCTCTCCGGCCAGCCACAGCGCGCGGCGGCCTTCGTGCAGCCGCGCGCAGATGCGCGCGTCCTCCGAAGCCGACTCGGCGTACGACGCCTGGTGCGCCTCCACGATCTGGCGCTCGAAGGCCTGGATCTCTTCCGGGTAGTAGAACTCGACCACGTTGGTCGTGTGATCGGGGCCGCGCGGTATCAGGGTGCTGACCACCAGCGCGTACGGATACCACTCGATCATCACGTTCGGGTACAGGATCGACCACACGGTTCCGTACTTGGGAATGCGGCCGCCCGAGTACTGCAGGATCGTGTCGCGGTACCGCTCGTAATTGGCCGAAGTCTGCGCGCGCAGCTGGTCCTTCACGCCCAGGATCTGGTAGCTCCAGCGATCGCCGAAGCCCCACTCGTAGTTGCCTGAATCGACCCACTTCTGCAGCCCGGGGTGGGCCGCTTCGACGTGATACAGCTCCAGGAAGATCTCCAGGAACACCTTCCAGTTGAACGGGCACTCCTCCACGATGCTGCGATCGAACACGTAGCCGGTCCAGTCGTAGTCGGCCGCCAGCGGGAAATCGGCCAGGTCCACGTTCGGATCGCGCGGCCCGGAGAACAGCAGCCCGTGCCAGTTGGTCAGGTGCGTGGACGGCAGCGAGCACTGCGGCGTCTCGTCGAAATCGGGTGCGCCCAGCAAGCGGCCGTTCAGGTCGTAGGTCCAGCGATGCAGCGGGCACACGATGTTCCGGATGCTGCCGCGCCCGTCCAGCAGGCGCGCCTGTCGGTGCCGGCAGACGTTGGACAGCAGGTTCACGCCCTGCGGGCCGTGCACCAGCACCTTGCGGTCGTCCATCCAGGGCAGGCTGATGTAGGCACCGGGTTCCGGCACCATCAGCTCGTGCCCGGCGTAGTTCGGTCCACGGTCGAACAGCAGCAGCATTTCGCGCTCGTACCAGGCGCGGTCCAGATACCAGGCGACCGGCAGCGGCGCGGTTCGGGAGATCAGCGCCGGATCGAGGCTGGAGCGGCGCGAAACCGTCGAGACGGGTGCATTCATCAGCTCAGTGGCTGCCGGCGGCTGGCTGGGGCGGATTCAGGGGAAGCACCTGCACCGCCCCGGTGTCGCAGGCGCGGTCGGAGAACGTGACCTTGCCCTGCTCGACGCAGCGGAAGGTCTTGTGCGGGTCCATGAGCACTTCATCGGCGGGAGCAGGCACCGCGTCGGCGGCCGGCGCGGGCGATACGACCACCGGGCCGCGCACCTCGACGGGAGCAGCCGGCGCACGGCGCAGGTGGGGCGCCAGCCACCGGTATGACAGGAATGCGACGCAGCACACCAGCGACACCAGGACGAAGATCGTCAGCAGGCGCAGCGACAGATCGAAGTAGCGATCGCTGGCCGGGTTCGCTTCATCCATGGTGCGGTCAATTTATCACGCGCCGGGCCATAATGCGCCGATGCGGGCCAACCGGGAATCCCCGTCGAGCCGTCGCTGGACCGTGCCGGTGCTGCTGCTCGCAGTGGCTGCCGGCAGCGCGGGCGTGCTGGTGCTGGCACGCGATGCGCCGCGGGTGGAGCCGCGCGCGGTCACGCCGCGCGCACCGCTGCCGCACGCCGAGCAGGCACTGATCGAGCTGTTCGACAACGCCGCGCCCTCGGTGGCCTACATCACCACCGAGGTGGTGCAGCCGACCGGGTTCTTCACGGCCAGGGTCGCGCACGGCGCCGGCAGCGGGTTCGTGTGGGACGGCGACGGGCACGTGGTCACCAACGATCACGTGGTGGAAGGAGCGCGCAGCGTCTTCGTGCAGCTCGACGCCGGCGAGCCGGTGGAGGCCCGCATCGTCGGCACCGCGCCCGATTACGACCTGGCGGTGGTGCGGCTCGCGCGCACGCGGCGCGTGCTGCGCCCGATCCCGCTGGGCACCTCGCGCGATCTTCGGATCGGGCAGTCGGTGTACGCGATCGGCAACCCGTTCGGCCTGCAGCGCACCTTGACGCACGGCATCGTCAGCGCGCTGGACCGCGAGCTTCCCACCACCGAGTTCCGCGAGGTGGCCGGCGTGATTCAGACCGATGCCGCAATCAACCCGGGCAACTCGGGCGGACCGCTGCTGGACAGCGCGGGCCGGCTGATCGGGGTGAACTCCGCAATTCGCTCCGAATCCGGCAACTCGGCGGGAATCGGCTTCGCGATTCCGTCGGATCTGGTCAACCGCGTGGTGCCGTCGCTGATCTCGCGCGGCAAGGCGCCGCTGCCGGGGATCGGCATCAACCCGGTGCGGCCCGACCTGGTCGAGCAGGCCGGCATGAACGGGGTGGTGATCGCCGAGGTGCGGCGCGGCACCCCGGCGGCGCAGGCGGGCCTGAAGCCGATGGAGCGCGCCAGCGGCAGGCTCGGCGACGTCATCGTCGCCGTCAACGGCAAGCGGGTCGATACGCTGTCCACTTTCGTCGCCGAGTTGGACCGCGCCGGCGTGGGCAACACCGTCGATCTGACGGTGGTGCGCGACGACAAGGAGCGCCACGTCAAGGTGCAGGTGATCGACCTGGAAAATTAGGCCGGCCGGCGGCCGGCCGTTCAGATGGGCCGGGTGTTCGCTTCCAGCCAGGCCGCGGCCGCTCCCGTCACGTGCGGCGCCAGCCGCGAGCGCACCGTCGCGTGGTAGCGGTTCAGCCAGTCCACTTCGTCGCGCCCGAGCAGGTCGCGATCGATGCAGCGCACGTCGATCGGGCACAGCGTGAGCGTTTCGAATCCCAGGAAGCTTCCGAACTCGGTGGTCTGCGCCGGCACCGTCAGCACCAGGTTTTCGATCCGCACGCCCCAGCGCCCCGGTCGGTAGATGCCGGGCTCGTTCGAGGTGACCATGCCGGGCTCCATCGCCGTGTGAGCCTCGGCCAGCAGGTACGGCGTGATGCCTTGCGGTCCCTCGTGCACGTTCAGGAAGAAGCCGACCCCGTGGCCGGTGCCGTGTCCGTACTCGGCGCCGGCCGCCCAGATCGGCGCGCGCGCCACGCTGTCGAGCATCGGCGAGCGCGTGCCGCGCGGAAAGCGCACCTGCGACAGCGCGATCATCCCCTTGAGCACGCGCGTGAAGTCCTGCCGCTGTTCCAGGCTGGTCGTGCCGACCGCGACCACCCGGGTGATGTCGGTGGTGCCGGTCTGGTACTGGCCGCCCGAGTCGATCAACAGCAGGCCATTGCCGGTCTGCGTGCCGTCGCAGATCACCGCGTGCGAGTCGGGCGTGGCGCGGTAATGGGGCAGCGCCCCGTTGGCGTTGAAGCCGGCGATGGTGGCGAAGCTCGGCGAAAAGTAGCCGTCGCGCCGCGCCCGCGCGGCCGTGACCTGCTCGTCGATGATGAGCTCGGTGATCCGCTCGCGCCGGGCCAGCGCCTGCTCCAGCCACGCGAAGAACTCCGCCAGCGCGGCCCCGTCCTGCTCCATCGCGTGGCGGATCAGCCCGGCTTCGGCGTCGTTCTTCATCGCCTTGGCCAGCGTGGTCGGGTTGATCTTCTCGATGCGCCGCACCTCCGGCGGCAGCGGCTGCAGCACGCCGGCCGTGACCCGGCGCGGATCGATCAGGATCGCGCTGCCGGCGGGCACCTGCGCCAGGCGCGCCGGCAGATCCTGGTACGGCGCCAATCGCACGCAGTCGGTGTCCAGTGCCGCGCGCAGGGGCGGGGGCACCTTGCCGTCCGATATGAACAGCGTGGCCCCGTCCGGCCCGATCAGCGCGTGCGCCACGAACACCGGGTTGTACGGAACGTCCGAGCCGCGCAGGTTCAGCACCCAGGCGATGTCGTCCAGCGTCGAGATCAGGTGCCAGCCGGCGCCCGCGCTGCGCATCGATTCGCGCAGCGCTTTCAGCTTGGCCGCGCGGCTCACCGGCGCATAGCGCGCCTGCTGCTCGAACACCGGCTCCAGCGGCAACCCCGGCCGCCCCGGCCACACCTCGTCCAGCAGGTCCAGGTCCAGCTGCAGCGACGCGCCGATGCCGGTCAGCGCCTCCTGCAGCATGCGCACCGTCGCCAGCCCGAGCACGCGGCCGTCGCCGCCGACCTTGGCGCCCGGGCCGACGTTGGCGGTCAGCCAATCGACGAAGGCCACGGCGGCGTTCGCGTTGATCTTCATGGCTTCGATGCCGCTTCCTGCGAGCTCGGCTTCGGCTTGCAGCCAGTAGCGGCTGTCGACCCAGACGCCGGCAAACCGCGCGGTGACCACCAGCGTTCCGGCCGAACCGGTGAAGCCGGACAGCCATTGGCGGCCCTGCCAGTGTTCCGGCAGGTACTCGGACAGGTGCGGGTCGGAGGTCGGCACGATCCAGGCAGCCAGCCCGTGCCGCTGCATGGCGGCGCGCAGCGACGCGATGCGGCCGGCGGCGTTTGAGCTCCGGCTCATTTCGAACGCGAGTCGCGCAGGGTGGTGATGCGGTTGAACACCGGCCGGCAGGGCGCGTGGTCGCGCCGGTCCGCCACGAAGTAGCCGTGCCGCTCGAACTGGTACCGGTCCTCGGGCTGCGCGGAGTCCAGGCCCGGCTCGACGAACGCGGTCAGCACGCGCCGGCTGGCCGGGTTGATCGAGTCGCGGAAATCGCGGCCGCCGGCGTCCGGCTGGGGATCGGTGAACAGGTGCTCGTACAACCGGACTTCGGCCGTCAGGCAGGCGTCGGCCGGCAGCCAGTGGATCGCTCCCTTGACCTTCACCCGGTTGGCGCCGTCGGTGCCGCTGCGGGTGTCGGGCAGCAGCTCGGCCCGCACCGCGCTGACGCGTCCGGCGGCGTCCTTGTCGGCCCCGGTGCAGCGGATCACGTACGCGTAGCGCAGCCGCACCAGGTTGCCGGGGTACAGGCGGAAGTAGTCCGGGGCCGGCTTCTCGGTGAAATCGTCGCGCTCGATCCACAGTTCGCGCGTCAGGTCGATGGTGCGCGTTCCGAGCTCCGGCCGATGCGGGTGGACCGGCGCGACGCACGCCTCGCGGCGGCCGGCCTCCAGGTTGGTGATGATCAGCCGCAGCGGTTCCAGCACCGCGACCGCGCGCGGCGCGGTCGGATCCAGGTCGTCGCGCAGCGACTGCTCCAGCAGCGAATAGTCGATCCACGAATCGGCCTTGCTCACGCCGATGCGCTCGGAAAACAGCTGCAGGCTGCGCGGCGTGTAGCCGCGCCGGCGCAGCCCCACGATGGTCGGCATGCGCGGGTCATCCCAGCCATCCACCAGTTTTTCTTCCACCAGCTGGATCAGCTTGCGCTTGCTCATCACCACGTAGTTCAGGTTCAGGCGCGAGAACTCGTACTGGTGCGGCAGGTCGAACGGGTCCGGGCGCACCTCTTCCAGCGCGCCCGCCAGCAGCGGGGCGAACTGCTCCGACTTGCCCATCAGCAGCTTGTAGAAGGCGTCCAGGTCCCGCATCACCGCGGCGCGATCGTGGTCCCAGCGCTCGAACATCGTGCGCATGGTTCCTTCGGCGCTGCTCGCGTACAGCTTGTGGCGGAAGTTGTGGCAGTGCAGGGCGAACTCCCGCGAAACTTCCAGGCCCTGCTCGCGCAGCGACTGCACCAGCTCCAGCGCCGAGCGCCACTGCGGGGCGCGCATGGTCGGCACCAGCCGCTCGACGCACCAGTCGTACAGCGGCCGGTGGTCCTCGAACTCCAGCGTGCACAGGCTGTGCGTGATGGACTCCAGCGCATCGGAGATCGCGTGCGTGTAGTCGTACATCGGATAGATGCACCAGCGGTCGCCGGTCCGATGGTGGTGCGCGAAGCGGATCCGGTACAGGGTCGGATCGCGCAGGTTGATGTTGGGCGACGCCATGTCGATGCGGGCGCGCAGCACCATCGACCCCTCGCCGTGTTTGCCGTCGCGCATCTGGCGGAAGCGCTCCAGGCTCTGGTCGGCCGGACGGTTGCGGAAAGGCGAGTCGCGACCGGCCTCGATGAGCGTGCCGCGCGACTCGCGCAGCTGCTCCGCGCTCTGCTCGTCCACGTACGCGTGGCCGGCACGGATCAGGTACTCGGCGTACTCGTACAGCTTGTCGAAATAGTCGGACGCGTAGAAGAGCAGGCTGTGGTTGCCCTCGGTCCAGTCGAAACCCATCCAGTGGACCGCGTCCAGGATCGAATCGACGTACTCCTGTTCCTCCTTTTCCGGATTGGTGTCGTCGAAGCGCATGTGGCAGCGCCCGTGGTAATCGCGCGCCAGGCCGAAATTCAGGCAGATCGACTTGGCGTGCCCGACGTGCAGGTAGCCGTTCGGCTCCGGGGGAAAGCGGGTGCGTATGCGCGCCGTGTCCGGCCCGCCCTGCCACTGGAACGTGCCGTCGCCGGGACGCCCGTTCCAGCGGCGTCGCGCGAACCGGCCCGTCGCCAGGTCCGCGTCGACGACGTTCCGGATGAAGTTGGCGGCTGCCGGCGGCCGCGGGGCGTCGCGTCGATTCATCTCGCCCCGATTCTAGCGTTCAACGCGCATCGAAGCGCGAACGGATCGCCTCGATGCGCGCCCGGTTCACCCCGAAGTCCTCGCGGCCCAGGCGCGAAGCCGAGCGCAGCTCGATCCGCTGCGATCCGGGCGGCAGGTAGAACTCCGCGTCGTCGACGAACTTCAGCCAGCGCGTGGTGAACTCGACGTACAGGTAATCGGGCCGGGATTCGACCACGTGCGCCCCCGGCATCGCCGCGACGATCTGCCGCAGGCGTGCCATCGCGTCGGCCGCGCTGCCCTGGAACGCAAGCGGCTCGGTGCGCGCGTAATCGGCGGCGGGCCCCGGGTGCATCGCGGCCTGGCTGCTGACGCTGTTGCGCGTGGCCGAGGGAGCCTTCAGATGCCCGTCGCGCAGGCCCAGGTCCGCCGGCCGCTGGCCGCGCAGTGCGCCGGCCTGGCCGGCCGCCAGCAGCGCCAGCGCGCCGACGACTGCGATCCCTACGATGGCGCCGAACCAGGAACCCATGACCGATTGTGCCATCCCGGACCGTGGGCATCAGGGCGTCGTCCAGGGGTCGATCCAGCCGCTGTCGAGCGCTCGCCGCAGGTCGGCCTCGCTGTCCAGATCGTGCAGCGGTCGCAGCCGATGCAGCCTCAGCCCGAGCGAAGCGGCCTGCCGCAGCGTCTGCCGGGCCACCTCGGGGCCACCCCACGCGATCGCATCGAACAGCCGCGGCTGCGGGCGCGTCAGGCCAACCAGCACATAGCCGCCGTCGTGCGCCGGCTGCAGCACCACGTCGTTCGACTGCAGCGCGTGCGCAGCCTGCTCCAGGTCCCGCGGCGTCTGCGCCGGGCAGTCGGTTCCTATCAGAACGCATCGGTCCGCCTCCGACAGCGCCCGGGCCAACGCGCGGGCCATGCGCTCGCCCAGATCGGCGCCGTGCTGCCCGAAGACCGGCACCTCGAAGCGCCGGGCGAGGTCCTGCACGAAGGCATCGGAGGTGTCGCCAGCGATCCACAGCTGGACACGGGCGCCGCGCGCCGCGCAGGCGCGCTCCAGCGTGCGGGTCATCAACTGCCGGTGCAATCCGGCCGCCGCCTCGGCGCCCAGGTGCGGGATCAGGCGCGTCTTCACCTGCCCGGCCAGCGGCGCCCGGGCGAACACGATCGCGGTCCAGGCCGGCGCCTCAGCGGGCATTGCGGTAGCGCTGCGCGAGTTGCTGCGGATCGGCGCCCAGGAAGAACGCGAGGCGCAGCCACCACATCAGCAGGACCGTGCGTGCGACGCCGCCCCGGTCCCAGCGCCGCCCCGACACCATCGCCGGCGGCCGCAGCGCCACCGGCGCCGACAGCTGGCGCGCGCGCCGGCAGAATTCCACGTCCTCCATCAGCGGGATGGGAGCGAATCCCTCCAGCGCCAGGAAGGCGCCCTGCGCGACGAAGATCGCCTGGTCCCCGGTACAGATGCCCGTTGCGCGCGATCGCAGGTTCATCAGCAGGCCGATCAGCCGCAGGCCGGGCGACCGCCCCTGCAGTCTCACGTCGAACCGGCCCCAGCAGGCGCCGCCTCCCGCGAGCGCCCGGAAGATCAGGCGGTCGGCATCGGGTGGAAGCTGCGCATCGGCGTGCAGGAACAGCAGCACATCGGCGCCGCGGGCCTGCTCGCAGCGGGCTCCGGCGTTCATCTGCAGCGCGCGGCCGCGCGCAGCAACGATGACGCGGTCGCACAGCGGCGCGGCCAGCTGCACGGTCGCGTCGCGGCTGCCGCCGTCCACCACGATCACGCACGCGCCCCGCTGGCGCAGCCCACCCAGCGCAGCCAGGCAAGCCTCGATCTGCGCGGCCTCGTCCAGCACCGGAACAATGATCGCCAGCCTCATGACCTGCTCAAAGACTCTTCAGTAGGACTCCCCTCTCCCGCGAGCGGGAGAGGGGCCGGGGGAGAGGGCGCTCGGTGGTTCACCGGAAACTTCACTATGCCCGAGTGAGACTCCCCTCTCCCGCTTGCGGGAGAGGGGCCGGGGGAGAGGGCGCTCGGTGGTTCACCGGAAACTTCACCATGCCCCAGTGAGACCCCCCTCTCCCGCTTGC
>Ga0209698_10000272_pt1 | contig 57364 bp, 47 predicted proteins | sample LitLauG_LLR_2012_FD_187203 | JGI IMG/M metagenome (GOLD analysis project Ga0209698, IMG submission 187203) | Freshwater sediment microbial communities from Pennsylvania, USA - Little Laurel Run_MetaG_LLR_2012 (SPAdes) (version 2) | ecosystem: Environmental > Aquatic > Freshwater > Creek >...
TCGCGCGCCAGCTCGACCATGCGCGTGCGCACCGGCCGGCCGCCGACGAAGTCGAGCTTGTAGCGCACGTCGACGCCATAGGCGCTGGTGTCCTGCGAGATGACCAGCAGCTCGCGCACGCCCTGGCGGACCAGCGCCTCGGCCTCGCGCACCACCGCGCCGATCGGGCGCGACACCAGGTCGCCGCGCATCGCCGGGATGATGCAGAAGGTGCAGCGGTGGTTGCAGCCCTCGGCGATCTTCAGGTAGGCGTAGTGGCGCGGCGTGAGCTTGAGGCCGCCGGGCGGCACGAGATCGGCCAGCGGGTCGTGCGGCGGCGGCAGGTGCGCATGCACCGCATCCATCACCCCCGCGGTGTCGTGCGGCCCGGTCACCGCGAGCACCTTGGGGTGGATGCCCTGGATCAGGTTCGCTCCGCCCGCATCCTGGCGCGCGCCCAGGCAGCCGGTGACAATGACGCGGCCGTTCTCCTGCAGCGCCTCGCCGATCGCATCGAGCGACTCGCGCACCGCGCTGTCGATGAAGCCGCAGGTGTTGACGACGACCAGGTCGGCCTCGGCGTAGGAGCCGCGGATCTCGTAGCCCTCGGCGCGCAGGCGCGTCAGGATGTGCTCGGAATCGACCAGCGCCTTGGGGCAACCGAGGGAAACGAAGCCGACCGCAGGCGGGGCCTTGCGGCGGCGGGCCGCGGCCGCCTTCAACTGCCCTTCTTGTCCTGCGGCGGCGCGAACGGGAAGCCGGTGAACATCGAGCGCGTCTGGTTCTGCAGGTTCTCCTGCATCTGCACGAACAGGTTCTTGCTCTGCTCGATGTAGCTGGTCATCATCGTCTGCAGCATCGGGTTCTGCATGTTGACGAACTGCGACCAGGCCTCCGGGCCGACCTTGCTCGGGTCGTAGAAGGCGCGGCTCTGCTCCTGCAGCTTCTGCTGGATGTCGATGAAGGCCTGCACGTTCTTCTCGAGGTAGGACCCCATGAATCCCTGCATCGCATTGCCGTAGAAGCGGATGATCTGCGCCAGCACCGGTGAGGTGAACATGGGCGAACCGGCCTGCTCCTCGTCGAGGATGATCTGCAGCAGGATCGGCCGCGTGAGGTCGTCGCCGGTCTTGGCATCGACGACCTGGAATTCCTCCTGGTCGACGACCAGCTGCTTGATGTCGACCAGCGTGATGTAGGTGCTGGTCTGGGTGTCGTACAGGCGGCGATTGGGATACTTCTTGATCAGGCGGGGCGTACTCATGGCGTTGGCAACCTTAGAGGAAGAAGTCCCGGTCATCGCGCGTTGATCCGCGGCGGGTCTTGTGCGACGCAACAAAGGCGGCGCATAGGACGGCCCGGCAACCGTCGCGACATCCGCTGAATTCTAGCGGTTTGTCCCCCGTACCGCCGGTACGGGGGAACACCCGATCTGCGGGTGGCAAACTGCGGGTGCGAAACTGCGGGTGATCGTCCGCGGTCGCGCCGGCGGCACGCGGCCGGCGCGGCCCGCTAGCCCATGTGCAAGCCGCCGTTGATCGAGAATTCGGCGCCGGTGGCGAAGGCCGAGTCGTCGCTGGCCAGCCAGCCGCACATCGAAGCGATCTCCTCGGCCTTGCCCAGGCGCCGGACCGGGATCGTCTGGATGATCTTCTCGCGCACGTCCTCGCGCACCGCCATCACCATGTCGGTGGCGATGTAGCCGGGCGCCACGGTATTGACGGTGACGCCCTTGCTGGCCACTTCCTGTGCCAGGGCCATGGTGAAACCGTGCATCCCGGCCTTGGCCGCGGAGTAGTTGCTCTGGCCGAACTGGCCCTTCTCGCCGTTGACCGAGGAGATGTTGATGATGCGGCCCCAGTTGCGCTCGAGCATGCCCTCGATCACCTGCTTGGTCACGTTGAACAGGCTGTTCAGGTTGGTATCGATGACCGCGCGCCAGTCTTCGAGGCTCATCTTGCGGAACACGCCGTCGCGCGTGATGCCGGCATTGTTGACCAGGATGTCGACCCGGCCATGGGTCTTGAGGACCTGCTCGAACGCCTGGCGGGTCGATTCCCAATCGGCCACGTTGCCGACCGAGGCGACGAAGGAATAGCCGTCGGCCTTCTGCTCGGCCAGCCACTTCTCGAAATTTCGCGTCGGGCCGCAGCCGGCGATGACCGTATGACCCAAATCGTGGAACTTGCGGCAGATCGCCGTGCCGATGCCGCCCATGCCGCCTGTCACATACGCCACCTTGCTCATGATGCCTCCTTGAAAGATCCGCTTCCGATCCGGCCCCGGCCGGTTCCGCGCACCGTCTTGCGGTCGGCGCCTCAGGCCTTCTCCTTGACATAGCGCCCGGGCGCCGGCTCGATCGGCGGGAAGCCGGCGGCGCCGAGATCCGACGGCGCCGGGCGTTCGCCGTCGCCGAAACGCTCCAGCCAGCGGTCCCACTCCGGCCACCAGCTGCCCGCATGCTCGGTCGCGGCCTGCAGCCACTGCTCGGCGTCCGCCGGCAGGGCGGCGCCATCGGCCGCGCCATTCCAGGTCCAGTAGCTGCGCCGGTTCTTCACCGGCGAGTTGATCGTCCCCGCGATGTGCCCGCTGGCCCCCAGCACGAAGCGCAGCTCGCCGAGCGCGACGCCGCGCAGCGCCCGCGCCGAAGCGTACGCGCCGCGCCAGGGCACGATGTGGTCCTCGCGAGCGGCGAAGACGAAGGCCGGCACGCGGATGCGCTGCAGGTCGACCGGCTGGCCGCAGCAGACCAGCCGGCCGGGCCGGCACAGATTGTTCTCCAGGTACATGTTGCGCAGGTACCAGGCGTACATCGGGCCTGGCAGGTTGGTGCTGTCGCCGTTCCAGTAGAGCAGGTCGAAGGCCGCCGGCCGCTGGCCCTCCAGGTAGTTGTGGATGACGTAGTTCCAGACGAGGTCGTTGGCGCGCAGCGACGAGAAGGTATTGGCCAGGTCGCGCCCCGGCATGATGCCGCCCTGGCCGAGCGTGGCCTCGCGCAGCAGCACGTGGGCCTCGTCGATGAAGATGTCCAGGATGCCCGATTCGGAGAAGTCGAGCAGCGAGGTGAGCAGGGTGACGCTGGCCACCGGCTCTTTGCCGCGTGCGGCGAGCACGGCCAGCGCGGCGGCCAGCAGCGTGCCGCCGACGCAGAAACCCAGCACGTTGATGCGCTCCGAGGCGGTGATGCGGCGCACGGCGTCGATCGCGGCGATCGGGCCTTGCTCGAGGTAGTCGTCCCAGGTCCAGCCGCCCTGCTCCTCGTGCGGATTGCGCCACGACACGACGAACACCGTGTTGCCGCGCTCGACGCAATAGCGGATGAAGGAGTTGTCCTTCTGCAGGTCGAGGATGTAGTACTTGTTGATGCAGGGCGGCACCAGCAGGAAGGGGCGCTGGCGCACGGTCGGCGTGAGCGCGCGGTACTGGATCACCTGCATCATCTCGTTCTCGAACACCACCGCGCCTTCGGTGGTGGCGACGTTGCGGCCGACCTCGAAGGCCGATTCGTCGGTCTGCGAGATGCGGCCCTTGGCCGCGTCGTCGAGCAGGTTCTGCAGGCCGTGGGTCAGGCTCTCGCCGCGCGTCTCGAGCAGGCGTTTCTGCGCCTTCGGATTGAGGGCGAGGAAGTTCGACGGCGCCGCCGCGTCGATCCACTGCGAGACCGAAAAGCACAGGCGGGCCTTGGTCTTCGGGTCGGCCTCGACCGCCGCCGCCATCGCGGCCAGGAAATGCGCGTTGATGAGGTAGGCGCGCGCCAGGAAGGCGCTCAGGGAATTCTGCTGCCAGCTCGGGTCGGCGAAGCGCCCATCGCGTATCGGTTCGGCATTGCGCTCGGGATGCTCGACGAAATCGTCCCACAGCCGGCTCATCCGCGCGAGATAGTCCTGCTGCAGCTCGAGCAGCTTGTGCGGCGGCAGGCTGACGCCCGGCACGGTCGGCAAGGCGCCGGGCGCATCACTCTTCCACCAGGCGAGCCAGGGTGCATCGAGCGGATGCAGCGAGGCCATTACCCCCTGCGACGGCGCCTCGGGGATCGCCGTGACCGCTGCGCCGCCAACCGGCGGCGCGGCGACCGCCTGCGCAACGGATGAAGCGGGCCGGGCCCTGGTCCGGGTGGCCGTGCCCGAGGATGCCGCCGGTTCCTTTGCCAAATTACGCTCCCTGCGGCCCGCCCTGCCCCCGGCCCGACGCGCCGCGCTGCTGGGCTCATTGTACGCAGGGCCTTGCCGCCTACGACATGCCCGCCGGGTGACGCTCTTCGATCCAGATCAAGGCCGCATGTCGTCCGGTGACGCGGTCGCGGCGAAAACTGTAAAAGCGCTCCGGGTCGCTGGCCGTGCACGTGCCGCCGCCGTAGGTCTGCGTCACCCCGGCCTGCGCCAGGGCCTGGCGGGCCAGCGCGAAGAGGTCGGCGCGCTCGCGGTCCGGCGGCTGCGCGACAAAGGCCGCGGCGGCCTGCGGCAAGAGCTTTTGCATTGCAGCGCGCACCTCGGGACCGACGACGAAATGGGCCGGTCCGATCGCCGGGCCCAGGTAGGCCAGCAGCTGCGCGCGCGGCTCGCCGATGCGCCGGCGCAGGCCGTGCACCGCGTTCTGGATGATGCCCGCTGCCAGCCCACGCCAGCCGGCGTGCACGGCGGCGACGCCGCGCCCGGACGCGTCGGCCAGCAGGACCGGCAGGCAATCGGCCACGAGCACGCAGCAGACCGTGCCGGGGCGCAGCGTCAGCGCGGCATCGGCCTGCGGCACGGTTGCAACCGGGTCGGCGCCGCCGTCGATCTCGTGGATCGCGCAGCCGTGGACTTGCTGAAGCCAGTGCGGCACGCCCGGCAGGCCGGCGCGCAAACGTTCGCGGTTGCGCTGCACCATCGCCGGGTCATCGCGCTCGCGATCGTCGGCCAGGGCGCTGCCGACGCCCAGGTTGAGCCCGCCGGTACCGTCGATCGCACCGAACGGGCCGCTCGAGCAGCCCCCCGCGCGGGTCGTGATGAGGGCCCGTACCGCCGACGGCGCGGGCCAGTCCGGAACGATCCACTGTGCGTCCCAGCACGCATGGCGCGGCGGCGCCGGCAGCGAACTCATGGCACCGCGTCCTCGGCGTCGTCGTCGAAATCGGCGGCCGGATCGTCGGCCAGATCGGCAACGGCCGCATCGTCGAGGTCGGCGTCGGCGCGCGGCGGCCGGGCGATCGAGAGCGCCTGCGGCGCGCCGAGCTGGCGCGCGCGCGCCCCCAGGCGGCGCATCAGTCCGGCCATGTCGGGCGGCGGCGCGCAGCCCCAGCCCATGATCTCGCGCCGTTCCGGGTGGACCAGTTCGAGGCGGCAGGCATGGAGGGCGGGACGGCCCAGCAAGGGCGTATTGACCAGTGCCGCCGGCAGGTGGCGCCGATAGACCGGATCGCCGATCAGCGGGTGCCCGATGGATTCCATGTGCACGCGGATCTGGTGCGTACGACCGGTATCGAGCCGGCAGACGACCCATGAGACCGGAACGGGTCGCCCGGCCGGCGCCGGCGCGGTGCCGGCCGCCGCGCCGGCGTCCCACAGCGCCCGGCGGCGCACGAAGGTGCGCGCGGCGCGCGCCGCGGCCGAGCGGCTGACGCGAAAACGCAGCGGGTCGCGCCGATCACGGTCGATCGCCGCATCGATGGTCTGCTCGGCCGCCGTCTCGCCGGCGACCAGCGCCCAGTACTCGCGCACCACCGAGCGCGCCGCGAGCTGTCGGACCAGTTCGAACTGGGCCTCGGGCGACCGCGCGACGACCAGCAGGCCGGAGGTACCGGCATCCAGGCGATGGACGATGCCCGCGCGCGGCACGCGCGCCAGGCGCGGATCGAAGGCCAGCAGGCCGTTGAGCAGCGTACCGCTCCAGTTGCCGGCGCCCGGATGCACCACCAGGCCGGGGGGCTTGTCGATGACCAGGATCGTGTCGTCCTCGTAGACCACGCGAAACTCGACCGGTTCGGGGCCGTAGGCGCTGGCCTCGGGCGCGGCCCGCTCGACGACCTCGATGTGGTCGCCCTCGTAGACCAGGGCGCGCGAGCGCGCCGCCGCGCCGTTGAGGCGCACCGCGTCGTCGACGATCCAGCGCTGGATGCGCGTGCGCGAGATGCGGGGCAGCTGGATCGCCAGGTAGCGGTCGAGCCGCGCGCCGTTGCCATCGACGCCGACCTGCAGCCGATGCACGGCTACCGCACCGTCGGGCGCGGCGGCGACCGGCGGCGCGGCCGCGGCCGCCGCCGGACGATCCGGCGGTTGATCCGGCGGTCGATCTGGACGCGACGCGTCTTGCGCTGCTTTTCGCATTGATACAATGCCCCGCTACGCCCCATTCCAACCGAACCGGATCCCCGATGGCCGAAGAACGCCGGTGCCTGTCCGGCACGAACCGCATCCCGGCGCGCCTGGCCGCGCCGGCGCTCGCGCTGGCCATGTTGCTGGGCGCCTGCGCCGGCGTCGAGAAGGACAGCACCGCCAAGTGGGACGCCGATCGCCTCTACAACGAGGCGCGCTCCGAGCTGCAGAACGGCAGCTGGAGCAAGGCCCGCGGACTCTACGAGAAGCTCGAGGCGCGCTACCCGTTCGGCCGCTACGCCCAGCAGGCGCAGATCGAGATCGCCTACTGCTACTACAAGGAGGGCGAGACCGCCGACGCGATCTCGACCACCGACCGCTTTCTCAAGCTTAACCCAACCAGTGCGCGCGCCGACTACGTCTATTACCTGCGCGGGCTGGTCAATTTCATCGAGCCGCCCAGGCTGCTAGGCCCGCTGATCGGCTATCGGGTCAGCGAACGCGACCCCAAGGCGCTGCACGAGTCCTTCGAGGCCTTCAAGGAACTCGTCACGCGCTTTCCGTCGAGTCCCTATGCCAGCGACGCCCTGCTGCGCATCAGCTTCCTGCGCGACGCGCTGGCCGACCACGAGGTGCGCGTCGCCGACTACTACTACCGGCGCGGCGCCTACCTCGCGGCGATCAACCGGGCGCAATCGGCGGTGCGCGAATACCAGGGGGCGCCGCGGCTCGAGCACGCGCTGGCGATCATGGTGCGGGCCTACGACCGCCTCGGCCTGACCGAGCTGCGCGACGGCGCGCAGCGCGTGCTGCAGGCCAGCTTCCCGCGCAGCACGGAGCTCGCGCAGGGCTCCTGATTGCTCCGGCGCCGGCTCTGCGGTGGCGGGCGCGCTGCGCTCAGGAGACCGGCGCGGCGCCGACGTGCGCTTGCGGCGCGACGAATGCGCAGGCCGCGGCAAGATCGCGCGTGCGGGCGAAGGGCGGCAGGCTGGCCAGGATAAGCCGGCCGTAGGAGCGGCTCAGGAGGCGCTCGTCGAGGATCATCAGCACGCCGCGGTCGGCATCGTCGCGGATCAGCCGGCCCGCGCCCTGGCGCAACAGGGTCACCGCGTGCGGCAGCTGGTAGTCGCGAAAAGCGTCGCGGCCCTGTTCCTTCATGTAGCGGATGGTGCCGGAGACCACCGGGTCGTCGGGCGGCGCGAAGGGCAGCTTGTCGATCACCACCACCGAGAGCGCCTCGCCGCGCACGTCGATCCCCTCCCAGAAGCTGACCGAGCCGACCAGGATGGCGCCGCCACGGCGGAAGTCGGCGAGCATCGTGCGCCGGTTGGTCTCGCCCTGGACCAGCAGCGGCAGTTCGTCGCCCGCCTCCGCCATGAGCTGGCGCAGGCGCGCGGCGATGCGGCCGACGGCGCGCAGCGTGGCGCACAGGACGAAGGCGCGGCCGCGGCTGGCGCGCAGTACCGGCCAGGCCGCGTCGGCGACCTGCTCGGCGAAGTCCTCCGACTGCGGACTGGGCATCGGCGCGGGTTGATAGAGCAAGGCCTGGCGCGTGAAGTCGAACGGGCTGTCCCAGCGCAACGCGGTCGCGCCGTCCAGGCCGAGCTGGCGCAGGAACGGGTCGAAGCGCCCCCCGGTGGTGAGGGTCGCCGAAGTCAGGATCCAGGCCTGCTCGCGCTGGGCCCGTGCGCGGCCGAAGGGTTCGGCGCAATCGAGCGGCGTGGCGTGGAACTGCGCGCCTTGCACGCTGGTCGAGACCCAGCGCACGAGCGGCGGACCGTCGGCCGCCGCCGGCTGCGGCACCGCGGCGTCGGCAGCCGGCGCGGCGCCGCCATGCCAGGGTCGCATGACCCGGCGCAGCCGTTCGATGCGCGGCAACAGCAGGTCGATCTCGCCGTCGCGGCCCAGGTTCGCGCGCACCGCGCCCTGCAGCGCGTCGAGGACCTGATCGAGCGCGCCGATCGCTTCCGGCGCGGCGCCACCGGCCAGCCGCTCGAAACCCAGGCGCGCCTGGCGCGTCGCGCCCTGCTCGCCGAGGCGTAGCCGCACGGTGCGCGCGGCACCGTCGAGCGTGCGCGCCAGCTCGCCCCACGATGCGCCGTCGGGCGCATGCTGCAGCCCGAGGCGCAATGCGTCGGCGCCGAGTTCATTCATCTGCAGCAGCGACCAGCTGTCGCCGAAGAAGTCCGCCGCGACCCGTGTCAGGTGATGCGCCTCGTCGACGATCACCACGTCGGCATTGGGCAGCAGCTCGGAGGTCGATTCCTCGCGCAGCGCCATGTCGGCGAGCAGCAAGTGGTGGTTGACCACGACCACGTCGGCGGCAAGGGCACGGCGGCGCGCGCGATAGACGAAGCAGTCGTCCAGATGCGGGCATTCGCCGCCCACGCAGTTGTCGCGCGTCGAGGTCACGGCGGGCCAGATGGCGGCGCCGTCGGGCACGTCGGGCAGCTCGGCGCGATCGCCCACCGCCGACTCGCGCGCCAGGCGGCCGATGCGGCGCAGGGCCTGCACGTCGTCGATCGACGCCAGCAGGCCGGCCGCCTCGGTGCGCTCGAGGCGCAGGCGGCAGACGTAGTTCTGGCGCCCCTTGAGGACCGCGCTGTCGACCCGCACGCCCAGCGCGGCACATACCGCGGGCAGGTCCTTCTCGAAGATCTGGTCCTGCAGCGTCTTGGTTCCGGCCGAGATCAGGACCTTGCCGCCGGCCAGCACCGCGGGCACCAGGTAGGCCAGGGTCTTGCCGGTTCCGGTGCCTGCTTCCGCGGCCAGCGTGCCGCGGCACGCGATGGCGTCGAATACGGCGAGTGCCATTTCGACCTGGGCCGGGCGCCGGCGAAATCCTGGGATCGCACGGGCCAGCGCGCCGTCCGCGGCGAAGGCGGCGACCAGCGCCTGGCGGCGCGCCTCGACCGCGCCGGCCTCGGCGCCCGCGGCCGCCCGCGGCGCGCCCGGTCGCGGCGGCCCGCCCCGGGCCGCTGCGCCCGATGGCGCCAGGGCGGCGCGCGCGCCGGCCGAATCGGGAGCGGAGCGCGACATGGTCAAGCGGGGATGTCCGGCACCAGCGCCATCTGCAGCCGGACGATGCTGTCCTTGAGCAGCAGCTTGCGCTTTTTCAGTCGCTGCAGTTGCAGGTCGTCGCGCAGGCCGCTTTGCGCCAGCTGCTCGATCGCCTCGTCGAGTTCGCGGTGCCGGGCCTGCAGCTCGGCGATGCGCACGTGGACCGGCGCGCTGTGCGCCCGGCCCTCGCCCCCTTCGGCTCCCTGCATGTTTTCCCCCGCGCCGACGGCAACCGAGCGCCACAGCGAGCGCCGCAGCGAGCGCCGTCGCGGTGTCCAGAATCGCCCATCGTAGCAGGGCGCAGGGTCGAGTCGCCGCGCAGCGGGGTGAACGCCGCTCTTTTTCGCCGATCGGCCGGCGACGGCGCGCGCAGGCGCGCTGCTAGACTTCGGCGACCCCCAATGGAACCGCGCAGGCCGGCCCTGCCACGAACGATCCGCGCCATTTCATGTCCCGTGCCGCCTCCGCCGCGTCGAAGCTGAAGGTCACCGTCTGCGTGGCCGAGCACGTCGGCGACCGCGCCGACCAGCAGGACCGCGTCGCCATCCTCACCAGCCCGAACCGGCCCGGAACGATGCTGGCCATCGTCGCCGACGGCATGGGCGGGCGCACCGGCGGCCGCTTGGCGTCCGACCAGGTGATCACCACGGCAAAGAACCTGTTCGAGGAGCCGCCGACGCGCGGCACCACGGCGCGCGAACTGCTCGGCCAGATCGCCGCCGAGGCGCATGCGGTGATCCGGCTGACCGCCATCGCGAGCGAGAAGGAGCCGCACAGCACGCTGGTCGCGGTGATCGTGCAGAAGGAAAGCGCGGTCTGGATCCACGCCGGCGACAGCCGCCTCTACCATTTCCGCGATGGGGTCGTCGCGCACAAGACGATCGACCATTCCTACGGTTCGCGCATGACCGCGGACGGCACCCTGGTCGAGGGCGGCCCGGAGACCGACCGGTACAAGAATGTGCTCTTCAGCGCGTTGGGCATCGGCCATGACCTGCGGCTCGACTACGGATCGATCGAGGACCTGCGCGCCGGCGACGCCTTCTTGCTGGCCAGCGACGGGCTATGGGCCTACTTCTCGGAAAAGGAGCTGGGCGCCATCGTGAAGAATTTCAACGCCCGCGACGCGGCCGAGAACCTGGTGCGCCATGCGCGCGACCGCGCCCAGGGCCACGGCGACAACATCTCGGTGGCCATCGTCAAGCTCGACCCGCCGGACAAGGCCAAGCCGCGCTTCGCCGCGTAGGGACGTGCGCGGCCGGGCGGGGCGCCAGGGCGGCAGCCGCTCGCGCATGCCGGCCCGGCTCAGTGCGCCGCCGCGGCGCTGGCGCGCGCCGCGTCCTCGCGGTTGCGCGCCTCGCGTTCGGTCTGCCGCTCGGTGCGCTTGCCGACGTTGATCTTCTTGTCGGCCGCCTTGGATACGGCGTAGGCCGCGGCATCGGCGCGCTTGCGCCGGTAGGTCTGCTGGGCTGCGGCCTCCTGTCCGGGACGGTGCTGCTCGATCCTTGCTTCGCTGCTTTGCTGGACCTGGACCCGGCGCGCCTGCGCCGCCTGCAAACGCTCGGCCGCCTCGGCCGCGCGCTGCTGGTCGTCGGCGCGCGCCGCGGCATCGCGTACCCGGGCCTGCGCCGCGGCCAGGGCCTCGCGCTCGCGCTGTGGCCGCAGTGCGTCGGCCTCGGCCTGGCGCCGCAGCTCCTGCGCCCGCTGCTCGGCGTGCAGCCGCGCGTCGGCATGGCGGCGCAGGTCGTGCGATTCCAGCGTGACGCGTCGCACGACCTCGTCGCCGCCGCGCTGCGCATCGCGCGCCCCTTGCAGGCAATGGTTGACGAAGAAGACCTCCTGGCATGCGCGCCGGCGCTCGTCGAACTGGTCTTGCAGCGCGCGGTGCACCAGCGCGGCCTGGGCCAGCGCGCGCTCGGCCTGCGGCGCCGTGGCGATGGTGCCCGCCGGATAGGCCCGGTCGAGTTCCTGCGCGCGCTGCGCCGCGTCGGCGGGCTCGCCCGCGGCCAGGGCCGGCATCGCCAGCAGCACCAGGGCGCCAAGTCCCGCCAGCCGGGTGCGATTGCGGTTCATGGCGCCAGGATACCGCCGACCGGACGGCGCGGCGCGGCCGAGTATTCGCGCGACTGCATCTCGATCAGGCGCGAGGCGGTGCGCTGGAACTCCTGCGCCAGGGCGCCGACGGTGTACAGCTGGGTCGGCTCGGTCGCGGCGGTCAGGATCAGCTTGACCCGGTGATCGTAGAGGATGTCGATGAGCCAGGTGAAGCGGCGCGCCTCGGAGGACTGGCCGGCCGACATGCGCGGCACGCCCGACAGCAGCACCGTATGGAACTGCGAGGCGATCTCCAGGTAGTCGTTGTGCGAGCGCGGGCCGCCGCACAGCACGGCGAAATCGAACCACACCACGCCGCCCGCACGCCGCCGCGCCCGGATCTCGCGCGCCTCGATGCGCAGCACCGGATCCTCGTCGGCGCATTCCACCAGCTGGTCGAACGCGCCCTGCATGTGCGCCTCGGCCTGCGGACCGGTGCCGACGAAATAGCCCTGGATGCGCTCGAGCGCGCGCAGCCGGTAGTCCTGGCCGCCGTCGACCTGCAGCACGTCCAGGCGCTCCTGCAGCAGCTCCATGGCCGGCAGCACGCGGTCGCGGTGCAGGCCCTCGGGGTACAGGTCCATCGGGGCGTAGTTCGAGGTCATCACGAAGCCGACGCGCAGCTGGAACAGGCGCAGCAGCAGCCGGTGCAGGATCATCGCATCGGCGATGTCCGAGACGTGGAACTCGTCGAAGCAGATCAGCCGGTAGCGCCGCGCCACCCGATAACCGACCTCGTCGAGCGGGTCGGCGGTACCCTTGACCGCCCCGAGCTCGAGGTGCACGCCGCGCATGAACTCGTGGAAATGGACCCGCGTCTTGCGCACCAGCGGCACCGCGGAGTAGAAGCAGTCCATCAGCAGGCTCTTGCCGCGTCCGACGCCGCCCCAGAGGTAGACGCCGCGCGGGATCGGCGGGCGCACGAGCAGCCGGGTCACCGCGTTGCTGCGGTGTGACTTGTATTCGATCCAGTCCAGGCGATATTGCTCGAGGCGCTGCGCCGCCGCGCGCTGCGCTTCGTCGGCCACCGCGCCGCGCGCCTGCAGGGCGTCGGCGAAGGCGCTCAGGACCGTGGGCGCCTCAGCCATCGCGCGCCGTCCCGCGCGGCCGGCCGGCCCCGATCACAGGTTGAGCGTGCGCCGGTCGACCGCCAGCGCCGCTTCGCGCGTCGCTTCCGAGAGCGTCGGATGGGCGTGGCAAATGCGCGCGATGTCCTCCGACGAGGCGCGGAACGACATCGCCACGACGGCCTCGGCGATCAGCTCCGAGGCACCGGGGCCGATCATGTGCACGCCGAGGATCTCGTCGGTCGCGGCATCGGCCAGCATCTTGACGAAGCCGGTCGTGTCGCCCGCGGCGCGCGCACGGCCATTGGCGGCGTAGGGAAAGCTGCCGCTGCGGTAGGCCCGCCCGGCGGCCTTGAGTTGCGCCTCGTTCTGGCCCACCCAGGCGATCTCCGGATGCGTGTAGACCACGCTGGGGATGGTCGCCAGATCGACGTGGCCGGCGCCGCCCGCGATGCGCTCGGCCACCGCGACGCCCTCGTCCTCGGCCTTGTGCGCCAGCATCGGCCCGCGCACGACGTCGCCGATCGCCCACACGCCGGGCAGGTTGGTCGCGCAGTGCTCGTCGACGACGATGGCGCCGCGCCCGTCCAGCGCGAGCCCGACCCGCTGCGCCTCGAGGCCGGCCGTATTGGGAACGCGGCCGATCGAGACGATGAGGCGGTCGACCTGCAGCGCCACCGGTTCGGCCGGCGCGGCGCCGGCCGCCGGCGCCGCGCGATAGCGCACCTGCACGCCGTCGGCGCCGGACTGCACGTGCTCGATCTGCACGCCAAGCTGGATCCGCAAGCCCTGGCGGGTGAAGACCTTGAAGGCCTCCTTGGCGATCTGCTCGTCGGCGACCCCCAGGAACTGCGGCAGCGCCTCGAGCAGCACCACCTCCGAACCGAGGCGGCGCCACACCGAACCGAGTTCCAGGCCGATGACGCCGGCGCCGATGACGCCCAGCCGCGGCGGCACGGCCGCCATGCGCAGGGCGCCGTCGTTGGACAGGATGCGATCCTCGTCGAAGGCCAGGCCGGGCAGCGCGCGCGGCAGCGAGCCCGTTGCGACGACGACCTGGCGCGCGCGCAGCGGCCGCGCCGCGGCGGCGGGATCGAGCGCGATCTCCCAGCCGGCATCGGTGCGCGCCTGGAATGCGGCCCGACCATGGATGAACGTCACCTTGTTCTTCTTGAACAGGAACAGGATGCCCTCGTTGTTCTGCCGTACGACCTTGTCCTTGCGCCCGAGCATGCGGGCCAGGTCCAGGCCCGGCGCCACCCCGGTGATGCCGTGCTCGGCCAGCCCATGGCGCGCCTCGTCGTACAGCTCGGAGGACTGCAGCAATGCCTTGGACGGGATGCAGCCGACGTTGGTGCAGGTGCCGCCGGGCGCCGGACCGCCCTTGGCGTCGCGCCAGTCGTCGACGCAGGCCACCTTCAGGCCCAGTTGCGCGGCGCGAATCGCCGCGATGTAGCCGCCCGGCCCGGCGCCGATGACGACCAGATCGAATTCCTGTTCCATGTCGCGGGCGCTCCGGTCAGATCTCGAGCAGGAGGCGCGCCGGGTCCTCGAGCGCCTCCTTCATCGCCACCAGCGCGAGCACGGCTTCGCGCCCGTCGATGATCCGGTGGTCGTAGGAGAGCGCGAGGTAGTTCATCGGCCGGATGACGATCTGGCCGTTCTCGACGACCGCGCGGTCCTTGGTGGCATGCACGCCGAGGATGGCCGACTGCGGCGGGTTGATGATCGGGGTCGACAGCATCGATCCGAACACGCCGCCGTTGGAGATCGAGAACGTGCCGCCGGTCAGCTCCTCGATCATCAGCTTGCCCTCGCCGGCACGCTTGCCGAACTCGGCGATCGTGCGCTCGATCTGCGCGAAGCCGAGCGTGTCGGCATCGCGCAGCACGGGCACGACCAGGCCGCGCGGCGACCCGACCGCGACGCCGATGTCGAAGTAGCCGTGATAGACGATCTCGGCGCCGTCGACCGACGCATTGACCACCGGGTAGCGCTTGAGCGCCGCCACCGCGGCCTTGACGAAGAACGACATGAAGCCGAGCTTGACCCCGTGTTCCTTCTCGAAGCGCTCCTTGTGGCGGTTGCGCAGGTCGATCACCGGCTGCATGTTGACTTCGTTGAACGTGGTCAGGATCGCCGCGGTCGATTGCGACTGGACGAGCCGTTCGGCGACCCGCTGGCGCAGGCGCGACATCGGCACGCGCTGCTCCGGCCGGTTGGCCAGCGGGCTCTGGTCGATCGGCGCGGCCACCGGCGGCAGGCCGATGGCCAGCGGGGCGCCGCGCGGCGCCGCGGCGGGTGCGGCGGCGGGCGACGGCACGGCGGGCGGGGCGAACAGCACGTCGCCCTTGGTGACCCGGCCGTCGCGCCCGGTGCCGGTGATCTCGGCCGCGCTGCGGCCGCTCTCGGCGAGCAGTCGCGCCGCCGCCGGCATCACGGCCGGCGCCGGGCGGCCGGCAGCGGCGGTGGCGGCCGCGGCGGCGGCCGCAGGTGGTGCAGAGGCGGGTGCCGTAGCCGGTGCAGCGGCGGACGGCGCCGCGGGGGCACCGGCGGCGGGCGCCGCGGCCGTGCCGGCGGCCGCCGTATCGATCCGCGCGATGACCTGGCCGGCGACGACGCTCGCGCCGTCGCCGACCAGCAGCTCGACCAGGGCGCCCTTGGCCGGCGCCGGCACCTCGAGCACCACCTTGTCGGTCTCCACCTCGACCAGGATCTGGTCGGCGCTGACCGCGGCGCCCGGAGCCAATTTCCACTTCAGCAGCGTCGCCTCGGATACCGATTCGGACAGCTGCGGGACCTTCACTTCGACGATGGACATGTTCTTGCTTTCCTTGCCGCCGCACCGGGGTGCCGCGGACGTGAGTCGTTGGGCGCGGATGAGAAGCCGCCCGCGCCCCGGCTCGCCGGGGGCCGGGGCGCGGGCCGGCGGGCTACTTGTTGAGGACCAGGCCCTTGAACTTGGCGAAGGCCGCGTCGATCAGCGCCTTCTGCTGCTCGGCGTGCTTGGCGTAGTAGCCGACCGCCGGGGAGGCCGAGGCCGGCCGGCCGGCATAGGCCAGCTTCTGACCCTCGGCCATGTTCTCCAGGAGGTGGTGCTGGACGTACAGCCAGGCGCCCTGGTTCTGCGGTTCGTCCTGCGCCCAGACGACCTCGGCGAGCGCCGGATACCGCTTGAACTCGGCGCCCAGCGCCTTGTGCGGGAAGGGATAGAGCTGCTCGATGCGCACCAGGGCCACGCCCTCGTGCGAGCGCTCCTCGCGCGCGTGCAGCAGGTCGTAGTAGACCTTGCCGCTGCACGCCACCAGGCGCTTGACCTTGGCCGGATCGGCGACGCCGGCGTCGCCGATCACCGTGCGGAATTCGCCGCGCGCCAGATCCTCCAGGCGCGAGGTCGCGTCCTTGTTGCGCAGCAGGGACTTGGGCGTCATGATGACCAGCGGCTTGCGGAACGGCCGGATCATCTGGCGGCGCAGCAGGTGGAAGATCTGCGCCGCGTTGGTCGGCTGCACGACCTGCATGTTGTTGTCGGCGGCTAGCTGCAAGAAGCGCTCCAGGCGCGCCGAGGAATGCTCCGGTCCCTGGCCTTCGTAGCCGTGCGGCAGCATCAGGACCAGGCCGGACTGGCGGCCCCACTTGACCTCGCCCGACGAGATGAACTGGTCGATGACGACCTGCGCGCCATTGACGAAGTCGCCGAACTGGGCCTCCCAGATGACCAGCGAGTTGGGCTCGGCGGTCGAATAGCCGTACTCGAAGCCGAGCACCGCCTCCTCGGAGAGCACCGAATCGATGACCACGAACGGCGCCTGCTGCTCGGTGACGTTCTGCAGCGGCACGTAGGTGCCCTCGCTCCAGCGCTCGCGATTCTGGTCGTGCAGCACCGAATGGCGGTGCGAGAAGGTGCCGCGCCCGGAGTCCTGGCCGGTGATGCGCACGGCGTAGCCGCTGGCGACGAGCGAGGCGAAGGCCAGATGCTCGCCCATGCCCCAGTCGAGCGGCAATTTGCCCTCGCCCATGCTGCGCCGGTCGGCGATGACCTTCTCGACCAGCGGATGCAGGCGGAAGTTCTCCGGGATGCGGGTCAGACGTTCGGCCAGGCGGCGCAGCTCGCCCAGCGGCACCGCGGTGTCGGCGGTGTCGGTCCACTTGCGGTTGAGGAACGGCGCCCAGTCGACCGCGTACTTGCTCTTGAAGTTGGTGAGCGTCGGATCGACGGTCTGGTGGCCCTCGTCGAGCGCCTGGCGCACCGCCCGCACGGTCTCCTCGGGTTCGTCGGCGCCGATCACGCCCTGCGTCACCAGCTTGTCGGCATACAGCTTGCGGGTGCCGGGATGGGCGCCGATCTTCTTGTACATGAGCGGCTGGGTCACCGCCGGCGTGTCCTGCTCGTTGTGGCCGAGCCGCCGGAAGCAGACGATGTCGATCACCACGTCCTTGTGGAACTCGGTGCGGAAGTCGAGTGCGATGCGCGTGGCCATGACCACCGCCTCGGGATCGTCGCCGTTGACGTGCAGCACCGGCGCCTCGATCATCTTGACCACGTCGGAGCAGTACAGCGTCGAGCGCGAGTCGCGCGGGTCGGAGGTGGTGAAGCCGATCTGGTTGTTGATGACGATGTGCACCGTGCCGCCGGTGCCGTAGCCGCGCGTCTGCGCGAGGTTGAGCGTCTCCATGACGACGCCCTGGCCGGCGAAGGCGGCGTCGCCGTGCACCTGCACCGCCAGCACGCGCGTGCCGACCTGGTCGCCGCGGCGCTCCTGGCGGGCGCGCACCGAGCCCTCAACCACCGGATTGACGATCTCCAGGTGCGAGGGATTGAAGGCGAGCGACAGGTGGACCGGACCGCCGCCGGTCGAGACGTCGCTGGAGAAGCCGTTGTGGTACTTGACGTCGCCCGCCGGCAGGTCGGCGCCCGCCTTGCCCTCGAATTCGGCGAACAGTTCCTTGGGCATCTTGCCCAGGATGTTGACCAGCACGTTGAGGCGGCCGCGGTGCGCCATGCCGATGACGATCTCCTCGACCCCGGAGGCGCCGGCGTGCTGCACCAGCTCGTCCATCGCGGCGATGAAGCTCTCGCCGCCCTCGAGCGAGAAGCGCTTCTGGCCGACGTACTTGGTGTGCAGGTAGCGCTCGAGGCCCTCGGCCGCGGTCAGCCGGTCGAGGATGCGCCGCTTCTGCTCCTTGCTGAAGCCGGGCGTCGAGCGGACCGACTCGAGGCGCTGCTGCAGCCAGCGCTTCTGCGCCGGATCGCCGATGTACATGTATTCGGCACCGACCGTGCCGCAATAGGTCTGGCGTGCCGCGCCGATGATCTCGCGCAGCGTCATCTGCTCCTGGCCGAAGTAGGTGTTGGCCGCCGAGAAGACGATGTCCATGTCGGCTTCGGTCAGGTCGTAGAAGCCGGGTTCGAGCTCGGGGATCGGGGCGCGCTCCTGGCGCTTGAGCGGATCGAGGTCGGCCCAGCGGCTGCCCAGGAAGCGGTAGGCGGCGATGATCGACTGCACGTGGACCTGCTTGCGCGCCACCGAGAGGTCGGTCGCGGCGACCGCCGGCCGCAGCGTCCCGGCCTTGGCGCGCATGGCGAAGGACTCGACGATGGGCGCGTGCGCCACGTCGTGCGTCGTCGACTTGCCGTCGGCCGCCGGGACCAGCTGCATGCGGTCGAAGTAGTCGCGCCACTTCTCCGGCACCGATCCCGGGTTGTCGAGATAGCGCTCGTACAACTCCTCGACGTACGGCGTGTTGCCGCCGAACAGGTAGGAGTTGGCCTGGAACTGTTGCATCATGGTGGTCCGCCTTTTCGAACGAGTTTCTCGTCAAATTGGCCCGGCCCGCGACCGCCGGCCGGACCCCGCGTGGCCGGATTCCGGCACTGCGGATCGCTTCCCCCGCACGGCGCACCGCAGCCGCCCGGCCGGGCATGCGGCCCGGCCGGCGCGGCGACGAGCGCACCGGCTGTCGATCATGTTAGCACCGCGCCCTCGCCGCCGAGCACGGCCGGATCGGCCGAAATGACCGGTCGTTCGCGACCGGCGCGCCGCCGGGCGCGCCGGCGGCCTCAGCGCTCGGCGATCGGCCGCACCTCGCGCCGCGCCGAGCCGACGAACAGCTGGCGCGGCCGGCCGATCTTGTACTCCGGGTCGGCGATCATCTCGTTGAGCTGGGCGATCCAGCCGACCGTGCGCGCCAGGGCGAAGATCGCGGTGAACAGCGAGACCGGGATGCCGATCGCCTTCTGCACGATGCCCGAGTAGAAATCGACGTTCGGGTAGAGCTTGCGGCTGACGAAGTAATCGTCCTCGAGGGCGATCTTCTCGAGCGCCATGGCCAGGGCGAACAGCGGGTCCTCGTGCAGGCCCAGTTCCTGCAGCACCTCGTGGCAGGTCTCGCGCATGAGGCGCGCGCGCGGGTCGTAGTTCTTGTAGACGCGGTGGCCGAAGCCCATCAGGCGGACGTTGGAGTTCTTGTCCTTGACCTGGCGGATGAATTCGCCGATCTTGGCCACGCCGCCCTGGCGCTGCACGTCGTACAGCATGTTCAGCGCCGCCTCGTTGGCGCCGCCGTGCGCCGGGCCCCACAGGCAGGCCACGCCGGCGGCGATCGCGGCGAAGGGGTTGGTGCCCGAGGAGGCGCACATCCGCACCGTCGAGGTCGAGGCGTTCTGCTCGTGGTCGGCGTGCAGGATCAGGATGCGGTCGAGCGCGCGCGTGAGGACCGGATTGCCCTTGTATTCCTCGCAGGGCGTGGCGAACATCATGCGCATCAGGTTGGCGGTGTAGGTCAGGTCGTTGCGCGGGTAGATCGAGGGCTGGCCGATGGTGTACTTGTAGGCCATCGCCACCAGGGTCGGCATCTTGGCGATCAGGCGGATCGCCGAGATGTGGCGCTGGTCCGGATCGTTCAGGTTCATCGAGTCCGGATAGAAGGCCGACAGCGCGCCGACCAGCCCGGTCATGACCGCCATCGGGTGCGCATCGCGGCGGAATCCGCGCAGGAAGAACTGCATCTGCTCGTGCACCATCGTGTGGTGCGTGACATCCGAGACGAACATCTCGCGCTCGCCGGCGTCGGGCAGCTCGCCGAACAGGATGAGGTGGCAGACCTCGAGGAAATCGCACTGCGTCGCCAGCTGCTCGATCGGGTAGCCGCGATAGAGCAGCTCGCCCTTGTCGCCGTCGATGTAGGTGATCGTCGAGTTGCACGAGGCGGTCGACAGGAAGCCGGGGTCGTAGGTGAACTTGCCGGTCTTGCCGTAGAGCGCCCGGATGTCGATGACATCGGGACCGATGGTGCCCTTGTACAGCGGCAGCTCCAGCGCCGGGGAGCCGTCGCTGAAGGTGAGCGTGGCCTTGTGTTCCGAAGGGGTCAATGACATGTTTTCTTCCTCATGATCATGAATCAGACAGCGGAACCCGGCGGCCGGTCGGGGCAGCCGGATCGAACAGCACCGGGCGACGCGCGACGGCCCTCGCGCGGCGCGCCCGTTCAGGCCTGGCGCAGCGACCCGAGCAGCGCGCGCAGCGGCGCGCTGTCGAGCGCGTCCTCCGGCGCCGCGCGCCCGAGCAGCAGGTCGAGCAGTTCGCCATCGGGCAGCTCGAGCAGCCGGTCCAGCGCATCGAGCGCCTCCGGGCCGAGCGCCGCGCCGTGCCGGTCGAGAAAGCGCGTGAGCACGAGATCATTCTCCAGCATGCCGCGGCGCGCGCGCCAGCGCAGGCGCCGCAGGCGCGCCGCGGCGGCGCCGTCCGCGCCGCCCGCTGCGCCCGTCCCGTGGCCTGGCCCGGCCGCCGGGTCCTCGATCGGCGCCATTCAGACCTCGCGCCGCACCATCATCTCCTTGATCTTGCCGATCGCGCGCGTCGGGTTCAGCCCCTTGGGGCAGACCGCAACGCAGTTCATGATCGTGTGGCAGCGGAACAGGCGGTACGGGTCGTTCAGGTTGTCCAGGCGCTCGCCGGTGGCCTGGTCGCGGCTGTCGGCGATGAATCGGTAGGCCTGCAGCAGGCCGGCCGGGCCGACGAACTTGTCGGGGTTCCACCAGAAGCTCGGGCAGGACGTCGAACAGCAGGCGCACAGGATGCATTCGTACAGCCCGTCGAGCTCGTCGCGCTGCTGCGGCGACTGCAGCCGCTCCTTCTCGGGCGGCGGGGTCAGGTTGACGAGGTAGGGCTTGACCGAGTGGTACTGGTTGAAGAAATCGGTCATGTCGACGATCAGGTCGCGCACCACCGGCAGGCCCGGCAGGGGCCGCAGCACGATGGGCTGGGCCAGCTCGCGCAGGTTGGTGATGCAGGCCAGGCCGTTCTGGCCGTTGATGTTCATGGCGTCGGAACCGCACACGCCTTCGCGGCAGGACCGGCGGAACGACAGGCTGTCGTCGACGTCGGCCTTGATGCGCATCAGCACGTCGAGCAGCATCTTGTCGTTCGGATGCAGGCGCACCTCGAGGTCCTGCATGCGCGGACGGGCGTCGCGGTCCGGATCGTAGCGGTAGACGCGCAGGCGCACGACACCGGCCGGCGCGGCGCCGGCGGGTCGAGGCACGGGACTGGTGGCGATCATGGGGACCCCGGGGTGGTTGCGCGCAGCGGCCCGGGCCGGCCGGGATCCTTGCGCTGGCCGGGCGCAGCGGCGGACGCGGGCTGTGCGGCGGCGTTCAAAAGGTGCGCTTCTTCGGTGCGAAGGTGTCGACGGTCAGCGGCTTCATCTGCACCGACTTGTATTCGAGGCCGCGCCCGCCGCTGAACCAGAGGCTGTGGCGGATCCAGTGCGCGTCGTCGCGCTCGGGGAAATCGTCGCGCGCATGCGCGCCGCGGCTTTCGGCGCGCGCCGCCGCCGACTGGATGGTGGCCTGCGCCACCTCGACCAGGTTGGACAGTTCGATCGCCTCGACGCGCGCGGTATTGAAGATCCTCGACTTGTCCTGGATCGCGACGCGGCGTGCGCGCTCGGTCAGCTCGGCGACCACGCGCACGCCCTCGTCGAGCAGCGCTCCGGTGCGGAACACGCCGCAGTGCGACTGCATGGCGCGGCGCAGGTCATTGGCCACGTCCTGGGTGCGCTCGCCGCCGCCGCGCGCGTCGAGCTCGGCGAGGCGGGCCAGGGTGGCGTCGCCGGCATCGGCCGGCAGGTTCTTGTGCGCGCCGCCGCGCGCCAGCGCCTGCACGATGTGGTTGCCGGCGGCCCGGCCGAAGACGATGAGGTCGAGCAGCGAGTTGGTGCCCAGGCGGTTGGCGCCGTGCACCGATACGCAGGAACATTCGCCGACCGCGTAGAGCCCGCCGACCACCTGCTGCGCGCTGCCGACGGTCGAGGCCGCGCCCGGCGCCGGCGCCACCACCTGGCCGTGCACGTTGGACGGCACCCCGCCCATCTGGTAATGGATGGTCGGCACGACCGGGATCGGTTCGCGGATCGGGTCGACATTGGCGAACTTGAGGGCGATCTCGCGGATCGACGGCAGCCGCTTCATGATCGTCTCGGCGCCCAGGTGGTCGAGCTTGAGCAGCACGTGGTCGTGCTCGTGGCCGCAGCCGCGCCCTTCCTTGATCTCCTGGTCCATCGAGCGCGAGACGAAGTCGCGTGGCGCGAGGTCCTTGAGGGTCGGGGCATAGCGTTCCATGAAGCGCTCGCCGCGCGAGTTGAGCAGGATGCCGCCCTCGCCGCGCACGCCCTCGGTGATCAGCACGCCGGCACCGGCGACGCCGGTCGGATGGAACTGCCAGAACTCCATGTCCTGCAGCGGCAGGCCGGCGCGCGCCGCCATGCCCAGGCCGTCGCCGGTGTTGATGAAGGCGTTGGTCGACGCGGCGAAGATGCGCCCGGCGCCGCCGGTGGCCAGCACGGTGACCTTGGCCTCGAGCAGCAGGGGCAGCCCGGTTTCCATCTCGAGCGCGACCACGCCCACGCAGTCGCCGTCGGCATCGCGCACCAGGTCGAGCGCCATGTATTCCACGAAGAACTGGGTGCGCGCCGCGACATTGCACTGGTAGAGCGTGTGCAGCAGCGCGTGCCCGGTGCGGTCGGCCGCGGCGCAGGCGCGCGGCACCGGCTTCTCGCCGAAGTTGGCCGAATGGCCGCCGAACGGGCGCTGGTAGATCGTGCCGTCGGGATTGCGGTCGAAGGGCATGCCCAGGTGCTCGAGCTCGTACACCGCATTGGCGGCCTCGCGGCACATGAACTCGATCGCGTCCTGGTCGCCCAGGTAGTCCGAGCCCTTGACCGTATCGAACATGTGCCACAGCCACTGGTCCTCGGTCATGTTGCCCAGCGAGGCGCCGATGCCGCCCTGGGCGGCGACCGTGTGCGAGCGGGTCGGGAAGACCTTGGACAGCACGGCGACGCTCAGGCCGGCGCGGGCCAGCTGCAGCGAGCAGCGCATCCCGGCACCGCCCGCGCCCACGATGACGGCATCGAATCGACGTCGAGCCAGGGCCATGTTCTTCAGATGCTCCAGAGTATCTGCGCCGCCCAGGCCAGGCAGTAGCCCAGCCACAGCACGGTCGCGGCATGCAGGGTCAGGCGCAGTCCGACCGGCTTGACGTAGTCCATCCAGATGTCGCGCACGCCGATCCAGGCGTGGTAGCACAGCGCGGCGAAGGCGAGCAGGGTGAGCAGCTTGACCGGCGGCGGCGCGAACACGCCGGCCCAGGAATCGTAGTCGAGGTGCGCCGCCAGCAGTGCCGCCCCGACCACGTACAGCACGAAGACCAGGATGACCAGCGCCGAGATGCGCTGCAGGAGCCAGTCGCGAACGCCATAGTGCGCCCCGGCCGGCACGCGGCGCAGGCCCAGGCTCACGCCCCCACCCCGAACAGCACCCAGGCGAGCAAGGCGGTCAGGACTGCGCTGAGCGCGAGCACGATCCAGGAGCTGCGGCGCGCCGCGTCCTTCGCGGTGCCCAGGTGAAGATCGAGCAGCAGGAAACGCACCCCGGCGCACAGATGGTGCGCCAGCGCCCAGCCCAGGCCGAGCAGCAGCAGGCGGCCGAGGAAATGGTGGAAGAAATCCAGATAGCGATCGAAGCTGCGCTCCGAGCTCAGGCTCTGCTCGAACAGCCACAGCAGCAGCGGCAGGCACAGGAACATGAGCAGGCCGCTGATCCGGTGCAGGATGGACACGACGCCCGGCACCGGCAGCCGGTAGTTCGGCAGGTCGCCGAAACCGATGTTCCGGATCTGCGGTCGGGGAGCTTTCGTTGGGGTCATGAAGGCATCCTGGCGGGCCACCGCGCCGCGCATGGCGCAAACGCTATTCTGACGCAAATTCGCCGCGCTGCGGAACGACGCGCGCGTTGCACGGGCAGGACCTAGGTCAACATGTTGTGGTAGTAGTGTGCCCGCGTGACACAGAGGCCGCGCCGCACTTCGACCGGGCGATCGCCATAGGTGTACGAGGTGCGCTCGACCAGCAGCAGCGGGCTGCCGGGCTCGACGCACAGCAGGCCGGCGCTGCGCGCATCGGCCGCCACCGCGCGCAGCTGCTCGTCGGCGCGGATCATCGGCACGCCGAATTCCGTCTCGAACAGGCCATACAACGGGCCGCTGTAGGCGGCCAGCCGATCGAAGGTCAGGCCGCGAAACTGCGCGCCGGGCAGCCAGATCTCATCGAGCACCACCGGCTGTTCGTCGAAGGTCAGCAGGCGCCGCACCACCACCGCGGCGGCGGCGCTCTTCAGGCCCAGACGCGCGGCGATCTCGGCCGGCGCCCGCACGCGGCGGCAGTCGAGGAAGCGGCTGTGCGCGGTGGGCGTCGCGCCGTCGTCGGCCAGCAGGCGCAGGAAGCGATACTGCGAGCGCGGTTCGTGGTGCGTGGCGACAAAGGTGCCCTTGCCCTGGCGCCGCACCAGCAGGTTCTCCGCGGCGAGCTCGTCGATGGCCTTGCGCACCGTGCCCTGGCTCACCTGAAAGCGGGAGGCCAGCTCCTGCTCGCTGGGAATCACGGTGCCCGGTTTCCATTCCACGCGGCGCAGGCTCTCGAGCAGCAAGCGCTTGATTTGCTTGTATAAAGGCGCGTAGACCGCGCCCCGCTTGGCGCGCCCCGGGGTATCGGCGGTCTGGGAAAAATCCATGCGGTTTGCGGACATTGGGAATAGATTCGGCGCGCGGCCTTGCCGCCGCCACCGCGCCTGCCGCTAGTTGACCAGAAGCGCCGCGGAAGCGCAAGGTGATCTTATGTCTTATATATGAGTTGGTGTAGACTTTCCCGGCACGCCCGCTCCGGGTCCACGGGCGCAAGCGGTTCCGCCGGTCGGGTCCGGCGCTTGCGCCGGCGGCCCCGCGGCGCACGGTCCGACATCCCATCGCCACCTGGAGATCCGAGATGAACGCCATGTCCAAGCCCCCCGTCCGCGTCGCGGTGACCGGCGCCGCCGGCCAGATCGGCTACTCGCTGCTGTTCCGCATCGCCTCGGGCGAAATGCTCGGGCCGGACCAGCCGGTCGCGCTGCACCTGCTCGAGATCCCGGACGAAAAGGCGCAAAAGGCGCTCAAGGGCGTGATGATGGAGCTGGAGGACTGCGCCTTTCCCCTGCTCGCCTCGCAGCAGGCCTACGCCGACCCGCAGCAGGCCTTCCGCGACATCGACATCGCCCTGCTGGTCGGCGCGCGGCCGCGCGGGCCGGGCATGGAGCGCAAGGACCTGCTCGCCGCCAATGCGCAGATCTTCACCGCGCAGGGCAAGGCGCTCGATGCCGCGGCCAAGCGCACGGTGCGCGTGCTGGTGGTCGGCAACCCGGCCAATACCAATGCCTACATCGCGATGAAATCGGCGCCGTCCCTGCCCAAGCGCAACTTCACCGCGATGCTGCGCCTGGACCACAACCGCGCCCTGTCGCAGATCGCGGCTCGCCTGGGCTGCCCGGTGCAGGATATCGAGCGGCTGTGCGTCTGGGGCAATCATTCGCCGACCATGTATCCCGACTACCGCTTCGCCACGGTGGCCGGCAAGGCCGTTCCCGGGCTGGTCAACGACGAGGCCTGGAACCGCAACACCTTCCTGCCCACGGTGGGCAAGCGCGGCGCGGCGATCATCGACGCCCGCGGCCTGTCGTCGGCGGCCTCGGCGGCCAACGCGGCGATCTGCCACATGCGCGACTGGGTGCGCGGCACCGACGGCCACTGGACGACGATGGGCGTGGCCTCCGACGGCAGCTACGGCATTCCAGTCGACACGATCTTCGGCTTCCCGGTGACCTGCGCCGGCGGCGACTACCAGCTGGTGCGCGACCTGCCGATCGACGAATTCTCGCGGGCCTGCCTGGACAAGACCCTGGCCGAGCTCAACGAGGAGCGCGCCGGCGTCGAGCACCTGCTGGGCGCCTGAGAGTCCAGCGCGCCGGACCGGTCGACGACCTCGCCGGCCGGCGTTCCAGCCAACCGGGGAATGTCCCGATGAATCCGACCTCCACGCCCGCCGGACCCGCGCCGGCCAGCCCCGGCGCGCGATTTCGTGCCGCCCTCGCCGCGGAGCGGCCGCTGCAGATCGTCGGCACCATCAACGCGAACCATGCGCTGATGGCCAGCCAGGTCGGGTTTCGCGCGCTCTACGTCTCGGGCGGCGGCGTCGCGGCCGGGTCGCTGGGCCTGCCCGACCTGGGCATCAACACGCTCGACGACGTGCTCACCGACGTGCGCCGCATCACCGACGTCTGCGACACGCCGCTGCTGGTCGACGTCGACACCGGCTTCGGCCCGAGCGCGTTCAACATCGCGCGCACGGTGCGCGCGCTGTGCCGCGCCGGCGCGGCCGCCCTGCACATCGAAGACCAGGTGGGCGCCAAGCGCTGCGGCCACCGGCCGAACAAGGAGATCGTTTCGGTCGAGGAGATGGCCGACCGGGTCAAGGCCGCGGTCGATGCGCGCACCGACGGCGCGTTCTTCGTCATCGCGCGCACCGATGCGCTGGCCGGCGAAGGCCTGGAACGGGCCATCGAGCGCTCGCTGGCCTGCGTCGGCGCCGGCGCCGACGGCATCTTCGCCGAGGCCGTGCGCGACCTCGACACCTACCGCCGGTTCGCCGCTGCACTGCCGGTTCCGGTGCTGGCCAATCTCACCGAATTCGGCCAGACGCCGCTGTTTGCGCTCGACGAACTGCGCGCCACCGGCGTCGGCATGGTGCTCTACCCGCTGTCGGCCTTCCGCGCCATGAACCGGGCCGCGCTGCGGGTCTACGAAGCGCTGCGCCGCGACGGCACCCAGGCCGCGCTCCTCGACACGATGCAGACCCGCGAGGAACTCTACGCGGTGATCGGGTACCACGAATTCGAGCGCCGGCTCGACGAATTGTTCGCGCACAAGGGCGGGCCGGCGCCCGCCGGCGGCTCGGGGCCGGCACGGTGAGACGCACCGCCCGCCGGCGGCCGCCGGGCCGCCCGGCGCACCCCGAGCGCCCGCGCATTTCTTCGAATCGGAGCCGCGATGTCTGAGCAACCCGGGGCCGGCGCGCCCAAGCCCAAGAAGTCGGTCGCCCTGTCGGGCGTGGTGGCGGGCAACACCGCCCTGTGCACGGTCGGCCGCACCGGCAACGACCTGCACTACCGCGGCTACGACATCCTGGACCTCGCCGCGCACTGCGAATTCGAGGAGGTGGCGCACCTGCTGGTGCACGAGCACCTGCCCACCGCGGCCGAGCTGCGCCAGTACAAGCAGCGCCTGCGGGCGCTGCGCGGCCTGCCGGCGGCGCTGCGTGCCGCCCTCGAGTGCCTGCCGGCCGCGACCCATCCGATGGACGTGCTGCGCACCGGCGCCTCGGTACTCGGCGCGGTGACGCCCGAACGCGAGGACCATCCGGTGGCCGGGGCGCGCGACATCGCCGACCGCCTGCTCGCCAGCTTCGGTTCGATGCTGCTCTACTGGTACCACTACGCCCTCCATGGCCGGCGCATCGAGGTCGAGACCGATGACGACTCGATCGGCGGCCACTTCCTGCACCTGCTGCACGGCAAGCCGCCGGGCGCGTCGTGGGTGCGCGCCATGCACACCTCGCTGGTGCTGTACGCCGAGCATGAATTCAACGCGTCGACCTTCACGGCGCGGGTCATCGCCGGGACCGGTTCCGATTTCCATTCGGCGATCGCCGGTGCGATCGGCGCGCTGCGCGGCCCCAAGCACGGCGGCGCCAACGAGGCGGCCTACGAGATCCAGTCGCGCTACCGCGATGCCGACGCCGCCGAGGCCGACATCCGGGCGCGCCTGGAGCGCAAGGAGGTGGTGATCGGCTTCGGCCACCCGGTCTACACCGTTTCGGACCCGCGCAACGAGGTCATCAAGGGCGTGGCCCGCGCCCTGTCCGAGGAAGCCGGCGCGATGCGCCTCTACGCCATCGCCGAGCGCCTGGAATCGGTGATGTGGGCGCACAAGCGGATGTTCCCCAATCTCGACTGGTTCAGCGCCGTGTCCTATCACCGCATGGGCGTGCCCACGGCGATGTTCACGCCGCTGTTCGTGATCTCGCGGACCACCGGCTGGAGCGCCCACATCATCGAACAGCGCATCGACAACAAGATCATCCGGCCGAGCGCCAACTACGTCGGCCCGGAGGACCTGCCCTTCGTGCCGATCGCGCAGCGCGGCTGATCCGCGGCGCGCGACGCCCGCCGTCAACCCCTCCAAATTTCCGGAAGCCCCATGTCCGCGCACATCCCCAATGTCCGTCCCAAGCCCGACGCCGTCCTGGTCGACATCGCCGACTATGTCCTGAAGACGCCGATCGCCTCGAAGGCGGCCTTCGATACCGCGCGCTACTGCCTGGTCGACACGCTGGGCTGCGGCTTCGAGGCGCTGGAATACCCGGCCTGCACCAAGCTGCTCGGGCCGATCGTGCCGGGCACGGTGGTGCCCAACGGGGCCAAGGTGCCGGGCACGCAGTTCCAGCTCGATCCGGTGCAGGCGGCGTTCAACATCGGCGCCATGATCCGCTGGCTCGATTTCAACGACACCTGGCTGGCTGCCGAGTGGGGCCATCCCTCGGACAACCTGGGCGGCATCCTCGCCACCGCCGACTGGCTGTCGCGCAACGCGGTGGCCGCCGGGCGCGACCCGCTGACCGTGCGCGACGTGCTCGAGGCGATGATCCGGGCGCACGAGATCCAGGGCTGCCTCGCGCTGGAGAATTCCTTCAACAAGGTCGGGCTCGACCACGTCGTCCTGGTCAAGGTCGCGACGACCGCGGTGGTCGCCCGCATGCTCGGGCTGTCGCGCGACGAGATCATCAACGCGCTGTCGCTGGCCTGGGTCGATGGCCAGTCGCTGCGCACTTACCGCCACGCGCCCAATACGGGCTCGCGCAAGAGTTGGGCCGCCGGCGACGCCACGGCGCGCGGGGTGCGCCTGGCGCTCATCGCGCGCACCGGCGAGATGGGCTATCCCTCGGTCCTGAGCGCCAAGACCTGGGGCTTCTACGATGTTTCCTTCGGCGGCAAGCCCTTCTCGTTCCAGCGGCCCTACGGCAGCTACGTGATGGAGAACGTGCTGTTCAAGATCTCCTTCCCGGCCGAATTCCACTCGCAGACCGCGGTCGAGGCGGCGATGACCCTGCACCGGGAGCTGGCCCGCCTGGGGCGCGGCGCCGAAGACATCCGGCGGATCACGATCCGCACCCACGAGGCCTGCATCCGCATCATCGACAAGAAGGGCCCGCTGAACAATCCGGCCGACCGCGACCACTGCATCCAGTACATGGTCGCCGTGCCCATCCTGTTCGGCCGCCTGACGGCGCAGGACTACGAAGACGCGGTGGCGCGCGATCCGCGCATCGACAAGCTGCGCGAGAAGATCGTCTGCGTCGAAGACCCTGCCTTCACCAAGGACTACCACGATCCGAAGAAGCGCTCGATCGCCAACGCGCTGACCGTCGAGCTGGCCGACGGCAAGAAGCTCGAGGAGATCGTGGTCGAATACCCGATCGGCCACAAGCGCCGGCGCAAGGAAGGCATGCCGGTGCTGATGGCGAAGTTCCGCACCAACCTGGCGCGGGTGTTCCCGGAAAAGCAGGCCGGCCGGCTGTACGCGCTGGCCGAGGACGCCAAGCGCTTCGACGCCACGCCGGTGCACGAATTCGTCGACATGATGGTGATCTGAGGCCCCGGCCATGGCGTCGCGCCACCGTACCGATGGCCGGTCCCCAGCGCGGCGGGCCGGCGAAATGCGCATCGGTCATTTGATGGCAAGGCCCGGGTATGGCAATCTGCGCGACCGACCGCGGGCCGCGACGACCCCGGCCCATGGCGGGCGGCGGCACCCGGATGCGGCGCGGCCTCGCGCGGCGGCCGGGCGGCGGGCGGCCCGCGGTGAATTCCTCCGGCGTGGCGCCGCTACGGGCGCTGCCCGACGCATCGACCCGCGGCGCTGCGTCCGGCACAAACGGTACGACCCTCCCATCCGCACACGGAACCCATCATGACCCATCACGATCCCTTCCACAGCCTGCGCGACCTTCCCGGCGCCCACCCGGGCGCCCGCTATCACCACCTGGGCGCCCTCGAGCAGGCCGGACTGGGCAAGGTGTCGCGGCTGCCCGTCTCGATCCGCATCGTGCTCGAATCGGTGCTGCGCAACTGCGACGGCCGCAAGGTGACCGAGGAGCATGTCCGCCAGCTGGCCGCCTGGCGACCCGCGGCGGAACGGGTCGACGAGATCCCCTTCGTCGTGGCCCGCGTCGTGCTGCAGGATTTCACCGGCGTGCCGCTGCTTGCCGACCTGGCCGCGATGCGCAGCGTCGCGGTGCGCAGTGCCCAGGACCCCAAGCGCATCGAGCCGCTGGTTCCGGTCGACCTGGTCGTCGACCACTCGGTGATGATCGACAGCTACGGCACGGCGCAGGCGCTCGACCTGAACATGAAGCTCGAATTCGAGCGCAACCGCGAGCGCTACCAGTTCATGAAGTGGGGCATGCAGGCCTTTGACACCTTCGGGGTCGTGCCGCCGGGCTTCGGCATCGTGCACCAGGTCAACCTCGAGTACCTGGCGCGCGGCGTGCACCGGCGCGACGGCCTGGTCTATCCGGACACGCTGGTCGGCACCGACAGCCACACGACCATGATCAACGGCATCGGGGTGGTCGGCTGGGGCGTGGGCGGCATCGAGGCCGAGGCCGCGATGCTGGGCCAGCCGGTGTACTTCCTGACGCCCGACGTGGTCGGCCTGGAGCTCACCGGCCAGCTGCGCGGCGGCGTCACGGCGACCGACCTCGTGCTCACCATCACCGAGATGCTGCGCAAGGAAAAGGTGGTCGGCAAGTTCGTCGAATTCTTCGGGCCCGGGACGGCGCACCTGTCGCTCCCTGACCGCGCCACGATCGCCAACATGGCGCCCGAGTACGGCGCCACCATGGGCTTCTTCCCGGTCGACGAGAAGACGCTGGCCTACTTCGAGGGCAGCGGCCGCACGCGCGCCGAGATCGACCTGTTCGCGGCGTATTTCCGCGCCCAGGGGCTGTTCGGCGTGCCGCAGGATGGGCAGATCGACTATTCGCGGGTCCTGCGGCTCGACCTGGCGAGCGTCGCGCCCTCGCTGGCTGGCCCGAAGCGGCCGCAGGACCGGATCGAGATCGGCAAGGTGAAATCGAACTTCACCACCTTGTTCAGCAAGCCGGCGGCCGAGAACGGCTTCAACCAGCCGGCGGCGCACCTGGCGCGCAAGGTCAAGACCGCCGGCGGCCATGAGATCGCGAGCGGCGACGTGCTCATCGCCGCGATCACCTCGTGCACCAACACCAGCAATCCGAGCGTGCTGCTGGCCGCCGGCCTGCTGGCCAGGAAGGCGGTCGAGGCCGGGCTGACGGTCAAGCCGCAAGTGAAGACCTCGCTGGCGCCCGGATCGCGGGTCGTCACGGAATACCTGCAGCGCACCGGGCTGCTGCCTTACCTGGAGCAGCTGGGCTTCAACGTCGCCGCCTACGGCTGCACGACCTGCATCGGCAATGCCGGCGACCTGCGCCCGGAGATCAACGATGCGATCACGCAGAACGACCTGGTCTGCGCCGCGGTGCTCTCGGGCAACCGCAACTTCGAGGCGCGCATCCATCCGAACCTGAAGGCGAACTTCCTCGCTTCGCCGCCCTTGGTGGTGGCCTACGCGATCGCCGGCACGGTGCTGCGCGACCTGATGACCGAACCGGTCGGGATCGGCAAGGACGGCCGCAAGATCTGGCTGGGCGACATCTGGCCGAGCGCCGCCGAAGTCGAGGCGCTGCTGCCCCTGGCCATGGACCCCAAGGCCTTCCAGGCCAACTACGCGCGGGTCAAGTCCGAGCCGGGCAAGCTGTGGCAGGCGATCGAGGGCGGCACCGGCCAGACCTACAGTTGGCCCGAATCGACCTACATCGCCGAGCCGCCCTTCTTCGCCGGATTCACCATGCAGCCGCCGGAGGTCGCGCCGCCGGTCAAGAACGCCCGCGCGCTGGGGATCTTCGGCGATTCGATCACCACCGACCACATCTCGCCGGCCGGGTCGATCAAGGACAGCTCGCCGGCCGGGCGCTGGCTGATCGAGCACGGCGTGGCCAAGACGGACTTCAACAGCTACGGCTCGCGGCGCGGCCACCACGAGGTGATGATGCGCGGCACCTTCGCCAACGTGCGCATCAAGAACCTGATGCTGCCGCCGGCGGCCGACGGGTCGCGCGCGGAGGGCGGCATCACGATCCACCGCCCGTCGGGCGAGCGCATGTCGATCTATGACGCGGCCATGCGCTACAAGGCGGCGGGCGTGCCGACCATCATCTTCGGCGGCGAGGAGTACGGCACCGGTTCCTCGCGCGACTGGGCCGCCAAGGGCACCCAGCTGCTGGGCGTGCGGGCCGTGGTCGCGCGCAGCTTCGAGCGCATCCACCGCAGCAACCTGGTCGGCATGGGCGTGCTGCCGCTGCAGTTCAACGGCAACGACAGTGCGGTCTCGCTGCAGATCGTCGGCGACGAGACCTTCGACCTGCTCGGCCTGGAGGACCTGCGGCCGCGCCAGCGCGTGACGCTGGCGATCCGCCGCGCCGACGGTTCCTTGCGCACGGTCGAGCTCACCCTGCGCATCGACACGCCGATCGAGGTCGACTACTACCGGCACGGCGGCATCCTGCCGTTCGTGCTGCGCCAGCTGCTGGCGGCCTGAGTTCGCGCCGGCGCCCGGGCATGCCGGCCCAAACGCCCGGCGCGGCGCCGCCTGCCGCGCCGGGGACCGCGATCGCGGTCCTCGACACCAATGCCTGGCTCGATCTGTACGTCTTCGACGACGCGCCGGCGCGCGAACTGCGCGCCGCGCTCGAGGCCGGCCGGCTGCAGGCCGTGCGCAGCGGCCGTACCGACGCCGAGCTCGAGGCCGTGCTCGAACGGCCGGCCCTGGCCGCGCGCAGCCCGGCGGCCGCGACCGCCCTGCGGCTTGCCGCCTGGCGCGGCGCGGCGCGCTGCATCGACGAGGCCGCGCTGCGGCCGGCGCCATGGCTGTGCCGCGACCGCGACGACCAGAAGTTCCTCGACCTCGCGGTCGCGGCCCGCGCCGCCTGGCTGATCACCAAGGATCGCGCCCTGCTCGAGCTGGACCGGCGCACGCGGCACGCCGGACTGCGCGTCGCCACGCCGGCGCAGTACGCCCGGGGCGCCGGCGCCTGAGCGGCCGGCCGCGCGGCAATGCCAAAATGGCGCCTGATCCCCGACCCGCCGGCCGCCGCCATGACGCCCGATTCACCCGACACCGCTGCCCGCACGCCCTCGTCCGCCGCCCGCCCGCCGCAGCCCGGGCCCGGCAAGCTGCCGGGCGTCGGCACGACCATCTTCACGATCATGTCGCAGCTGGCGAGCGAGCATGGCGCGATCAACCTGGGCCAGGGCTACCCGGATTTCGATTGCTCGACCGCGCTGCGCGCGGCGGTCGTCGAGGCCATGGACCAGGGCTGCAACCAGTATCCGCCGATGACCGGAGTGGCGGCGCTGCGCCAGGCCGTGGCGCGCAAGGTGGAGCGCCTGTACGGCCAGCGCTACGACGCCGAGCGCGAGATCACCATCACCGCGGGCGCGACCCAGGCGATCCTCACCGCGGTGCTGGCGCTGGTGCGCGGCGGCGACGAGGTCATCGTGCTCGAACCGGCCTATGACAGCTACCGCCCGGCGATCGCGCTGGCCGGCGGCACCGTCGTGCCCGTGGCGCTCGATCATGAGAACGGCTACCGCATCGACTGGGCGCGGGTGCGCGCCGCGATCACGCCGCGGACCCGGCTGCTGATCGTCAATTCGCCGCACAACCCCACCGGCAGCGTGCTCGCCCGCGACGACCTGCTGGCGCTCGAAGAGATCGTCGCCGCGCACGACCTGTTCCTGCTGTCCGACGAGGTCTACGAACATATCGTCTTCGATCAGCAGCCGCACCTGAGCCTGTCGTGCTCGCCGGCGCTGGCCGCGCGCGCCTTCGTGGTCTCGAGCTTCGGCAAGACCTTCCACTGCACCGGATGGAAGGTCGGCACCTGCTGCGCGCCGGCAGCGCTCAGCGCCGAATTCCGCAAGGTGCACCAGTTCAACGTGTTCACGGTGAACCACCCGATGCAGGCCGGGATCGCGCGCTACCTGGACGATCCGCGGCCTTACCTGGAGCTGCCGGCGTTCTACCAGGCCAAGCGCGACCGCTTCCTGCGCGGCCTGGCGGCGACGCGCTTCCGGGCCTTGCCCTGCCCGGGCACCTATTTCGTGCTGGCCGACTACCGCGCCATCTGCGCCCTGGGCGAGGCCGAGTTCGCGCGCCGCCTGCTGCTCGAGCACGGCGTCGCCGCGATCCCGGTTTCGGCGTTCTACGGCGAACCGATCGACCATGGCGTCATCCGGTTCTGCTTCGGCAAGCGCGAAGAGACGCTCGACGCGGCGCTCGAGCGCCTGGCCAAGGTCTGAGCCGCTCCCGGCGGCGCGCGGACTAGTCGTCCTCTATCCGACCGGCCGGCGGCAGGAGCTGCGCGGTCTGCTCGGCCGGCATGGCCTCGACGTCGCGCAGCGCCTTTTGCATCTGGCGGGTTCGCGTGTCGGCGCCCTCGAGCGATTTGGTCACGGTCTGGACCTGCTCGCGCACCTTGCTGATCCATTCGCCGAAGCGGCCGAATTCGGTCTTGACCGCGCCCAGCAGGCGCCACACCTCGGCCGAGCGCTGCTCGATGGCCAGGGTGCGAAAGCCCATCTGCAGCGTATTGAGCATGGCGTAGAGCGTCGTCGGGCCGGCGACCACGACCCGCCGCTCGCGGTTCAGGGTGTCGATCAGGCCCGGCCGGCGCAGCACTTCGGCGAACAGGCTCTCCGACGGCAGGAACAGGATGGCGAAATCGGTGGTGTGGGGCGGCGCGATGTACTTCTCGCGGATGGTGCGCGCTTCGAGCTTGATGCGGTTCTCCAGCGCCTGCGCGGCGAGCTCGACCAGGGCCGGATCGCCCTGCTCCTGCGCCGCCTGCAGGCGTTCGTAGTCCTCGGCGGGAAACTTCGCGTCGATCGGCAGCCAGACCGGCTCGTCGCCGCCGCGTCCGGGCAGCTTGACGGCGAACTCGACGCGCTCGCTCGAACCGGGCCGCGTCGCCACGTTGATCGCGTACTGGTCGGGCAGCAGCACCTGGTCGAGCAGCCCGCCCAGCTGCGCCTCGCCGAAGGTGCCGCGGATCTTGACATTGCCCAGGACGCGCTTGAGATCGCCGACGCCGGCGGCCAGGGTCTGCATCTCGCCCAGGCCCTTGTGCACCTGCTCGAGGCGTTCGGAGACCAGGCGAAACGACGCACCCAGGCGGGTCTCGAGCGTCGTCTGCAGCTTCTCGTCCACCGTCGCACGGATCTGGTCGAGGCGGGCCTCGTTGCCGGCCTGCAGCGCCTGCAGCCGGCCTTCGAGGGTCTCGCGGACCTCGGCCAGGGCGCGCTGCGTGCTGCGCCCCACTTCGCTCAGCTGCTCCTGCATGGCGCGGCCGTACAGGCCCAGCTGCTCGGTTCCGGCGCCGCTGGCCTGGGCCAGCTGCGCGCCGACCGCGGTCTGCAACTGGCCCAGGCGGTTCTCGGTCTCCATGCGCGACGACGAGGCCTGGTTTTCCAGCGCCTGGCGCAGCTCGCGCTCGAGCCGCGCGTTGTCCTCGTGCAGCCGGGCGAGCGCCTGTTCGAGCTCGACCAGCGCGCGCTGGTCGCGCGCGCCGGCACGCACCCAGGCGAACAGCAGTCCGCCCAGCAAGGCCAGGATGAGGGCCAGGGCGAGCAGGGTCAGCGCGGTGACCAGTTCCATGGCAAGTCTTGGTTGGCAAGGGCGGGCCTGGCGAGCGGCGCCGCGAGCCGCATGTTAGCCGGCCGGCGGCGTACCGTTCAGGCGTCGCGCAGGGACTGCAACGGCGGCACGGCGAGGATGCGGCGCAAACCCAGCCAGCCGCCGGCCGAGGCCGCGCCGATGCCGGCCGCGACGCCCGCCGGAGCGATCCAGAGCGGCAGGTGAAAATCGAATTCGAATGCGTAGCGCGCCATGGCCCAGGCGATCGCCACCGCGCCCGCCGCCGCGAGCAGGCCGGCAAGGCCGCCGACCAGCGCCATCTCGGCGGCCTGGGCGCCGGCCAGCTGGCGCCGCGCCGCCCCCAGGGCGCGCAGCAGGGCCGACTCGCGCTGGCGTTCCTCCTGCGAAGCGGCCAGCGCCGCGTACAGCACCAGCACGCCGGCCCCCAGGGCGAACACGAAGAGGAACTGCACCGCGGCAATGAGCTGGTCGACCATGCTGCGCAGCTGCGCCAGGACCTGGTCGGTATCGATCACCGTCAGGTTGGGAAAGCGGCGCACCAGGTCGGTGATGACATCGCTCGGGCCGGCCGCCGTGGCCGTGCCGCCGGCGGCCAGGTGGAACGAAGTGATGTAGGTCTGCGGCAGATCGCGCAGCAGGGCGGGCGCCATGATGACGAAGAAATTGACGCGCATCGAATCCCAGCTCACCTTGCGCAGGCTGGTCACGGTGGCCTGCACCGGCTGGCCGGCGACGTCAAAGCGCAGGCGCTGGCCCAGCGCGATGTGCAGGCGCTCGGCGATGCCCTGCTCGATCGACAGTTCGGCCGCATCGGCGGCAAACCACCGGCCGGCCGTGAGCGCGTTGTGCGGCGGCGGCGCGGCGCGATACGACAGGTTGAATTCGCGCTCCACCAGGCCGCGCGCGCGCTCGTCGTCGTAGCTTTGCGGACCGAGCGGCCGCTCGTCGATCGCGACCAGCCGGCCGCGCACCATGGGTTCGAGCAGGGCATCGGCGACGCCGTCCAGGCGCAATCGTGCGCTCACGTCCTCGACCTGGTCGGGCTGGATATTGATGACGAAGCGATTGGGCGCGCCGGGCGGCGCCTGGCCGCGCCACTGTTCGATCAGGTCGCCGCGCACCAGCGCGAGCAGCAGCATCGACATGAGGCCCACGGCGAGGGCGACAATCTGCGCCACGCTGGCTGCCGGCCGGCGCTGCAGGGCGGCGATGGCGTAGCGCCAGGCCACGGGCAGGCGCAGCACCGCACTGTTGCGCAGCGCGTGCAGTCCCTGCAGCGCCAGGCGCGCCGCGGCCGCGAACAAGGCGATGCAGCCGAGGAAGCCGCCGCCGATGATGAGGCCCAGGCGCAGGTCGCCGGCGGTCCACAGCAGCAGCAGCAGGAAGGCCGCGCCCGCCGCGCCGTAGGCCAGCACGGTGCGCGCCGCCGGCGCGCCGACATCGCGCCGCAGCACGCGCAGCGGCGCGACCCGGCGCAATTGTTCCAGCGGCGGCAGGCCGAAGCCCAGCAGCAGCACCAGGCCGCAGACCAGACCCTGCACGCCCGGCAGCAGGCCGGGCCGCCCGGCCGCCGTCTGCACGAGGCCGGAGAGCAACTGCATCAGCACCCCGTGCAGCCCGAGGCCGAGCAGGGCCCCGGCCAGGCTGGCGAGCAGGCCCACGACCAGGAACTCGCCGGCAAAAAGCAGCACGATCTCGTTCTGGGTCATGCCCAGGCAACGCAACAGCGCGCAGGCGTCGAGGCGGCGCGCGCAGAAGCGGCGCGCGGCGCTGCTCACGGCGACCGCGGCGATGAGCACGGTGAGCAGGGCGACCAGGGAGAGGAAGCGCTGGGCCCGCTCGACCGTGCGCTGCACTTCCGGCCGGCCGTCCTCGAGCGATTCCAGACGCTGGCCGCGGGCCAGCTGCGGCGTCAACGCCGCGGCCCACGACCGCACCGCGGCGCGCTCGCCGGCCACGGTCAAGCGGTAGGTCACCCGGCTGGCCGGCTGGATGAGACCGCTCGCTGCGAGGTCGGCCTCGTTGAGCAGCACGCGCGGCGCGAATCCGAGCACCTGCAGGCGCCGGTCGGGCTCGGCGACGATGGTGGCCGCGACGCGCAGCTCGAGCCGCCCCAGATGCACGGTCGCGCCGCGGGGCAGGTCCAGGGTACGCAGCAGCTCGGGCTCGACCCACACCGTACCGCGCTGCGGAATGCCCGGCGCAGCGTGGGCCCCGTTGCCCTCGTCGATCAGCAGCGTGCCGCGCAGCGGATAGCCGCTGGTCACCGCCTTGACCGCCACCAGCGAGGTCGATTCCGCGGCGCCCGCGGCCGGCCCGCCGCGGATCATGCTCGGGAAGGTGACGGCCAGCGAGCTGGCGAGGCCAAGCTCACGGGCGCCCGGCGGCCAGCGCGGATCAATTGGCCGATCCGAATCGAGCGCAGCGTCGCCGCCCAGGAGCTGCGCGGCCTCTCGTTCCATCCCGGAACGGACGCGGTCGACGAAGAATCCGACGCTCGCCATGGCCGCGACGGCGATCAGCAGCGCCGCGGCAAGCAGGTGCAGCTCGCCACCGCGCCAGTCGCGTCGCGTGGTCCGCAGCACGAACTGCAGCAGGGCCATGCGAGTCATGGTCGAATCCGGGTCGCGGGCGGGCCGGCCACCGGCGGATCGGCGCGCGGCGCCAGGCGCGGCAGGCGCCGGGTCACCGGCGTTCGATCAGTTCGATCCGGTAGCCGTCGGGGTCTTCGACGAAGGCGATCATCGTGCTCCCGCCCTTGACCGGACCCGCCTCGCGGGCGATCTTGCCGCCGGCAGCCCGGATGCGCTCGCAGGCCGCGGCCACGTCGGGTACGCCCAGGGCGATGTGGCCGTAGGCCGTGCCCAGCTCATAGGCCGCCACGCCATGGTTGTAGGTGAGTTCGATCTCGCCCTGGCCGTCGGCGTTGCCGCGCCCGTAGGCGACGAACGCCAGCGAATACTTCTGCTCGGGGCGCTCGGTCGTGCGCAGCAGGTTCATGCCCAGGATGCGAGTGTAGAAATCGACCGAACGCTGCAGGTCGCCCACCCGCAGCATCGTATGCAGAAAATTCACGTTCCGCTCCTTCGAAACCGGCCGCCGCCCGCCCTGCCCTTGCCTGGCAAGCCGGGCCGACGATCGTGCGGGCGATGGTAACAGCCGGTTCGCGGCCGCCGCGCGCGCCCGGCCCCGACAAGGTTGCGGGAATCAGCCCGCGCGGGGCGCTGCCGGCACTTGATAAACCTGTTGCGGATCTTCCGGAACGAAGACCCACAGCAGGATGTAGAGCAGCACGCCGGTACCGGCGCACAGGAACAGGAAGGCGAAAAGCAGCCGCCACACCCAGGACGGCGAGCCGGTGATGCGCGCCACCCCGCCGCAGACCCCGCCCAGCCAGCGGTCGTCGCGGCTGCGGCGCAGGGCGTTGAGCCCATCGCCCGCCATCGCCCGCCCCGCGCCTGCGCCTGCGCCGCTCAGGATGCGAGCCTTGGCGCGCGCGAATTCCTCGTCGGACAACGCGCCACGCTGGTGCAATTCGGCCAGCTTGGCCAGTTCGTCGCTGTCGCTCATGATCGCCCCTCCCGATGCGCCGGTGCAACCGGCTCGATGGAGAAAGCGTAGCGCGACGCGGCGCGTCCGTGCAACGATGCGACAAGACGCATGGCGGGAGGACGGGAGGTCGCTGCGAGGGATGAAGCGGCGGCCCTCATCGGCGCTCTCGGCCGGCGCCGGGCAGGCCGCGGCTCGGACTATGCGAGGCGAAAGCGCAGCTCGCCCAGCTGGCCGACGGAGCTGACGACCTCGTCGCCCGCCTTGAGCCAGACGCGCTTGTCCTTGGGGTAGCCCTGGATCACGCCGTGCGGCGTGCCGGTGAAGATGATGTCGCCGGGCTCCAGCGTCCAGAAGGTGGAGATGTAGGAGATCATCTGCTGCGTGTTGTAGATGAAGTCGTTGGTGCTCCAGGACTGGCGCACCTCGCCATTGACCCGGGTCTCGACCTTCAGGTCGTTGGGGTTCGCGACCTGGTCGGCGGAGACGAAGTACGGGCCGATCGGCGCGAACTTGTCCAGGGACTTGCCAAGCAGCCATTGCGCCGAGGGCAGCTCGAGCTGCAGGTCGCGCGCCGAGAAGTCGTTCGACGTGCAGTAGCCGGCCACGTACTGCAACGCGTCGTCGACCGGGACATTGCGCGCCTTGCGGCCGACCACGATGAGCAGCTCGGTTTCGTAATCGAACTTGTAGGCCACCGAGGGCGGCGGCAGCTCGATCGTGCAGCCGTGCGCCGCCAGGGCGTTGTTGAATTTGTTGAACAGGGGCGGCACGCGCGGCGCCGGAACGCCAATCTCCTCGGCGTGGCGGCGGTAGTTCAGGCCGACGCAGACGATCTTGCCCGGATTCGTGAAGAGCCGGCCGTGGCGGATCGACGATTCATCGCGCAGCAGGTCCTTGGGGTCAGCCTGGCGCAGGGCGGCCTCGACCAGACGCGACAGCTCGGCGGCACGACCCTCGCGCAGCATCGCTTCGACGGTGAGCGGCGCGGGCATGCCCAGGCGCGCCTGCGCCCGCCGCACGTCGACCACGCCGCGCGGCGTCTTGGCGCCGAGAGTCTCGCTGCCGTCCTCGTTGGCGATCGCCAGCAAGGTCAATTGCCTGGGCATGTCCATCGCGGCTCCGCTGGGCGCCGCCGCGGCGGCGGCCGCCTGCGGCGGCGGTGTCGCCGCCGCGACGGGCAGCGCAGCAAGCGCCATGCCGGAGCCGAGGATGAAATTTCGCCTGCTGCTCATGTCGGGTTCCTCCTTGATTGTTATCGTTTTCGCGCAGTGTAATCCTGGACGGCAGGTGTGTCGGCCCGGATCTGCGCGGTGCGCGGGCGCGCCGCTTGCGCAGCGCCCGATCGACGAATCCAACAAAGGACGATCCGCCTGCAGGCGATGCGGGGCAAGGTAACCGTTGCAGGACGACTGTTGCGGGGCAACGGGTGCAAGTTGACCAATGCAAGGCGAATCGCACTTTAAGAAATCTTTAGATCCGCATTTAGGACGATCGGCATTTGCCCCGGCGATACTGCTCGCAAGCTGGCATCGCGCCCAGCCGGCGCCCCGGGCCGCGCTGCGGCAGTCCCCCTTGGTTGCCGGACGACTTGACGCGCTGCCGCATGCAACGAAACGGAGAGCCCCGCCGATGCGTCAGATTGTCGCCCTTGCCGCCCTGGCCGCAATGCTGGCCGCCGGCAGCGCCGTTCAAGCCAGCACCGGGCGGACCTTCGTCTCGATCGGCGGCACCGACGCGAACACCGCGGCCAACTGCGCGCCGACCAGTCCGTGCCGGACGTTCACCGCGGCACTCTCCGTCACCGCCGCCGGTGGCGAGGTCGTCGTGCTCGATTCGGGCGGCTACGGACCCTTCACGGTCACGCAGTCGGTCATCATCACCGCTCCGGACGGCGTATATGCCGGCATCGCAGTAGCCAGCGGCAGCGGCGTCACGGTCAACGGCACCGGCATCACGGTCACGCTGCACGGACTGACCATCAACGGCACCGGGGGTACGACAGGAATCAACTTCCTCGCCGGACTCGGCCTGAACGTCGAGAACACGACGATTGCCAATTTCTCGGCCAGCGGCGCGCATGGGATCCTGGCCATGCCGACCGCGATGGTGAAAGTGATCGACAGCACCCTGCGCGACGACGACATCGGCATCGAGGTCGACGACGGGCCGCGGCTGTCGGTGGTCGGCACGCGCTTCCTGGGCACGCTCGCGGGCGGCGTGCGCTCGATGAGCACCGGTGTACTGGTGGTCGAGAACAACCGCGCTTCGGTACCCAGCGCGGACATCGTCGGCTGCGAGGCCAACGAGGGCGTGCAGAGCGCCTTCGTTACCCTGTCTACCGACCTGACGAGCGGCGGCGGCGGTACCGTACTGTCGGTCGACCGCTCGATCATGGTCGGGGGCGGCACCGGGGTGTCGGTCGGCGCCGCGGGCTATTCCGGACTGCTGATCGCTTCGATCAGCAACTCGGTCTTCTCCAAGCTCGACACGGCTGTTGCCGTGGGCGGCGGCGAAAGCAGCGTGTTCCTGAACCACAACACCCTGACCGGCAACACGACCGCGGTCAACTCGACGTCGCCGCAGACGCTGATTGCCGGTCTGGTCGCCATCGGGATCTATTCCTACGGCAACAATTCGTTCGCCGGCAACGGCACCGACGGCACCATCTATGCCGTGCCGTCGTCGGCGCCCTTGTTCTGACCCGCGCAACGGCCGACAACGTGGCCATCGACCGCAACACCGTACCGAGGCGAACCGACATGTCGCACCGATCTCTCGCCCGGCAGATGCCCTTGCGGCGCGGCATTGCCATGGGGTTGTTGTTGCTGGGCCTGGCGGCGCTGGCCGGTCCGGCCGCCGCCGCGGCCGCCCGCACCTTCGTTTCGGCGGCCAATGGCAGCGACGCCAACGCGGCGACCAACTGCGGCCCGACGGCACCCTGCCGCACCTTCGCCACCGCCATGAGCGTGACCAGCGCCGCCGGTGAAGTCGTCGTATTGACCTCGGGCGGCTACGGGCCGTTCACGGTGACGCAGTCGGTCACGATCAACGCGCCGGTCGGGGTCTACGCCGGGATCGCGGTGGCGACCGGCGCCGGCATCACGATCAACGGCAGCGCAATCAGCGTGACGTTGAAGGGCCTGAGCATCAACGGCACGGGCGGCACCTATGGCATCTACCTGCAAAGCGGCGCCTCGCTCACGGTACGCGGCATGACCATTTCCAACTTCCCCGGCACCACCGGCGGAACAAGCAGTGCGCCGACCCTGGTTCCAGCGTACGGGATCCTGGTGGCGGCGCCGGCCGACGTAAAAGTGCTCGACACGACCATCCGCGACAGCTTCAATGCCATCTGGATCTCGACCGGTGCGCACGCCGTGATCGAGCACACGCGGCTGCTGGGCACCATCAATCCGAACTCGACGATCGGCGGCAGCGGCTTCGCCGCCGCCGCGCCCTATTCGATCTACAACGGCATCATGACCTTCAACGACGACGCCACCTCGACCACGACGGCGACGGTGCGCGACTGCTATGCCGACGACGGCGTCTACGAGGCCTACGTTGCGCAGTCCATCGTCGCGGGCGGCACGGCCAAGATCTACGTCGATCACTCGACCTCGTCCGGCGGCTTCTTGGGTGTCGTCGCGCTGGGCAACGGGACGACCCCTGGCACGGTCTTCGCCGCCGTGACCGACTCGCTCTTCTCGCTCAATGGCTACGCCTCGATCTACGACAGCGGGCCGACCACGGCCTTGGAAATGAGTGGCAACACGATCAACTATGCGGCGCAGTGGGCGGTGTACCCCGGTTCGACGACGTTCACCTACTACAACAATGCGGCGTCCAACACCAATGCTTCGGTACAGGGCGTGAGCGGCATCACCCAGGTCGTGCTGAAGTGAAAACGCCCTTTCCCTGCCACAGCGGCAGCGCGACCCAGCGCGGCCCAACGACCGGAGTCAAGATGCGAAGGATCCCGCGCAATTTCCGTCGTGCCGGCGGCGATTCTCGTACGGTGCATGGCCAGCCTGGGGTGCACCGATGAGCGCCGCGAAAGCGGGCGGCGGAGGCCGCACGACGCTCGCCGCTTGCGCCGGCCGTGCGCTTTCGCGCATCGCACCCGCCATCGGCGCGCTCGCGCTGGCCTGGTCGGCCACGGCAAGCGCGAGCGTGGTGCGCAGCTTCGTCGCGACCAATGGATCCGACAGCAACACGGCGGCCAATTGCGCACCGACCACGCCCTGCCGCACCTTCACGGCCGCGCTCGGCGTGACGGCCGCAGGCGGGGAAGTCATCGCGCTCAATTCCGGCGGCTATGGCCCGTTCACGGTGACCCAGTCGGCGACCATCGTCGCACCGCCAGGCGTCTATGCGGGGATCGTCGTGGCGAGCGGCGCCGGCGTCACGGTGAACGGCGCGGGCATCACGGTGACGCTGCGCGGCCTGACGATCAACGGTACCGGCGGCTCGAGCGGCATCGCCTATGTGAATGGGCTTGCGCTCAACGTCGAGAACCTCACGATATCGAATTTCAGCGGCAGCGGCGGCGCCGGCATCCTGGCCACGGCGATCCAGCGCACCGGCGCCGGCGCGGTCAACGCCAGCCTGCGCGTCATCGACAGCGTCGTGCTCGATTGTCTCAACGGCATCGACGTCCAGGATGGCCCGAACGTGTCGGTCGTCCGTACGCGATTCCTCGGTACGCTGGCCGGCAGCGCGCGGTCGATGGCCACCGGCCTGCTCTACGCGGTGGCCACGGAAAGCGATACGCAACTCGTGACCGTGGTCGATTCGGTGGTCAACGACGGGGTCGGCACGGCTTTCAGCGTGCAAAACGGCGGCAGCGGCGCCATTGTCATGGCGATCGACCGCACGGTGGTCCGCGGCGGCAGTGTCGGCGTGTCGGCGACCGGCGCCGGCAAGACCACCCTGACGATCAGCAATTGCGTGCTGGCCGGCCTCGGCACCGCCGTGCTGTCGCAGTCGGCGGGCGCCGGGCCCGGCCCGGCCGTCTACCTGAACAACGACCAGGTCTTCGACGACACGACCGGGGTGCAGGCCGCCGCCGGCGGGGCGGTCGACAGCTTCGGCAACAATGCGTTCGGCAAGAACGGCGCCGACGGCACCGCGACCGCGCTGCCGCTCGAATAGCCGCAGCCGGCCCTGGAGCAGCGATCTTGATCCCCACCCCCTTCAATACCCTGCGTACCCTCGCCCTGGCGGCCGCGCTGCTGGCAACGGCCGGCAATACCTGGGCCGGCGTGGCGCGCACCTTCGTCTCGGCGGGCGGCAGCGACGCCAACACGACGGGCAACTGCGCGCCGACCACGCCATGCCGCACCTTCGCCACGGCGCTGGGCGTCACGAACGCGGGTGGCGAGATCGTCGCGATCAGTTCGGGGGGCTATGGCCCCTTCGCGATCGCGCAATCGGTCACCGTCACCGTGCCGCAGGGCGTCTATGCCGGGATCAGCGTTGCCAGCGGCAGCGGCATCACGATCGCCGGCGCCGGCATCAGCGTGACGCTGCGCGGGCTGACGATCAACGGCGCCGGGGGCAGCACGGCGATCAGCATGACCAGCGGCGCCTCGTTGTCGATCCAGGGCGTGCAGATCTCGAACTTCAGCGGGGCGAGCGGCGACGCCGGCATCCAGGTCAGCGGCGCGACCGCGGTCGAAGTCCTCGACTCGGTCGTGCGCGACACGAGCTGCGGCATCTGTGTCGCCAACGGCGCCGCGCTCACCGTCAGCCGCACGCAGTTCCTGGGCACGTACTCGGCCTCGGGCACCGCCAACGGAACCGCCTTCAGCTCGATCTATGGCGTACTCGTCGAATCGAGCGACGGCGCGTCGACGACCAGCGCCAGCGTCTTCGATTGCTTTGCCAGCGAAGGCGTGGAGCAGGCCTACGCGGCGCTCAACCCGGCCAGTGGCGGCACGGTGGACCTGGTCGTAGAGCGCTCGACCGGCGGCGCCCTCGGCCCCGCGGTGAGCGCCACGACCGGCGGCAGTGCGGCGCCGGGTGCGATGAAACTTTCGGTCAGCCATTCCCAGCTTGGCGCGGTGTCCGGGGTCGCCGCGATCAGCGCGGCGGGCGCCTCGACGGTGGGGGTTGCGGACGCCAACACCTTCGCCCTGGGGACTGGAGCCACGTCCGGACTGGGCGGGCAGGTGGTTTCTTTCGGCAACAACGCCACGACGATCGCCGGGTCGGGCATCACGGTGGTGCCGACGAAGTAAGGTCCTGGTCGTACGGCCACAGCTCGTTGCGGCCGGGACTTGTGCGTTGGCGATCTGATATCCGCCTGAGCGAACAGAAAACCATTTGATCGTTGTGGTTACGACTGCGACATTATGTCGCATAGGTGTGCCGCGGCTTCGATGGCAAAATGGCTCCATGTCATCCACCGTCGCCAAGCCCAAATTCCTGATTTCATTGGTCTCCGCCCGTTTCCTGGGGCGGGCCGCGTGGCTGTTCGCCATGGCCGGCGTGGCCTGCCTGGCGGCGGCCGCCGAGCTGCCCTACGACGAGCACGCCGATGGCAAGGTCCTGGTGCAACGCGCGCTGCGCCAGGCCAAGGAAGAGCACAAGGAATTGCTCGTCGTCTTCGGCGCAAACTGGTGTCCGGACTGCCGCGTGCTCGATTCCGTGCTCCATAGCCCGGACGCGCAAGCGCTTTCCAGGCGCTTTGTCATGGTGAAGCTCGATGTCGGGAGCTTCGACCGCAACATCGACCTGGCACGCCGCTTCGAGATCCCCCTGCGCAGGGGCATCCCGGCCGTGGCGCTGGTCAGCGACGATGAGAAGCTGCTGTACGTGACTCGCGGTGGCGAGCTCGCCGACGCGCAGAAGATGGGCGGCGCCGCCATCGTGGACTTTTTCAATCGTGTGCTGGCGGCTGCGCCGCGGCCGGCGGCGCAATGATTCCCTCATAACACTTTCCTGCTGGGCAATATCCGGCGCCGCGCAATGCATTGCATTGCGGGCAATGGACCGGCTTGCCCGTTGCAAGGCGACATTACGCTTGGAAGGCCAAGTTCGATATGGAAGCGATCCGATCAGACCGCGGCCTCCTGGATCGAAACGCTCTTCGAGCGGCGTGGTCGATGGCCGTGGTGATCGGCGCCCTGGCGGGCGCCGGCCCGGCCTGGGCCTGCGCGACTTGCGGCTGCACGCTGTCGAAGGACTGGCTCGGCGGGCAGGGCATGGGTTCGGCCGGCTGGTCGATCGGACTTTCCTACGATTTCATCGACCAGAACCAGCTGCGCGTGGGGACCACGAAACTGAGCCTGGCGCAGGCCGACGCGATCCTCAACACCGGGCCCAACGCGCCATCGGGCAATGAAGTCGAAACCCAGACGTTGACGCGTACGACCACCCTCAATCTGGACTACAACACGCCGGAATGGGGCGTCAGCGTGCAGTTGCCCATGGTCTATCGCTATCACACGACCAACCAGTACGGCATCTATCCGACGGACACGAGCAACGCGCAGAGCTATAACTTCAGCCAGGTCGATTCGCTGGGCGACCTGCGCATCGTCGGGCGCTACGCCGTGCTCGCCGACAGCACCGCGGGCGTGACCGTCGGCGTGAAACTGCCGACCGGCCAGACCAACGCCCAGTTCGCCGGCTACGGCGGCAACACCGGCGACTATGTCGACCCCAGCCTGCAGGCAGGGACCGGGTCGACGGATCTGCTGCTGGGCGGGTATTACACCGGTCAGGTCGAGGACTTCGGCTGGTTCGCCCAGGCGCTATGGCAGCACGCGCTCTCATCGCAGGCGGGCTATACGCCCGGCGACGCGATCACCGCCAACGTGGGGCTGCGCTACGCCGCCATGGGGCAAACGGTGGTGCCGCTATTGCAACTCAACGTGGTCCACCGCAACACGGACAGCGGCTTCAATGCCAGCCGGGAGGCGGACGGCACACCGCAGACCGGCGGCAATCTCGTCTACCTTGCACCCGGCGTATCGGCAACGCTGGGCAACGGCTTCCGGGCCTATGGGTACGTGCAGATTCCGATCTACCAGAACGTGAATGGTGTGCAGCTGGTGGCCAAGGAGATCGTTTCGGTCGGGATACGCAAGAGCTTTTGATTCGCGCCAGTGGCGGCATTTGAAGAACCCCTGCAAGTGCGGCTCTCCGAATCTCGATCTTCCTCGTCGGCGTTCGAAAACTCTAGTTGTCGCAATGCGCCGCCTGGCAAGACCGGAACGGGACGATGAAATCGTCGTGGGTCCGGAAAACGCGGTGGTGCGATCGGTCCGCACCGCATCCCGTAGTGATCTGAGACCTCTACCCTCGAGTCTTGACATTCGTATCCCATAGGATACAATCGCCCGATGAGGGTCGAGATGACCGAGGGCTACCTCCACTGGATCAATGGCCTGAAGGATGTCGTCGGCCGCGCCCGGATCCAGATGCGCGTGGATCGGCTGGTGCACGGAAACCCGGGGCAGCATCGCGTCCTGTCGGGCGGCGTGTGTGAGCTGAAAATCGATGTAGGTCCGGGATACCGCGTCTATTACACCGAGCGCGGCGGAGTCCTCGTCATACTCCTGGCAGGCGGCGACAAGTCATCCCAGGCGAAGGACATTCGGTTGGCAATCTCGCTGGCGAAGAATCTGTAGGAGCGATTGACATGGCAACGAAGCGCATTCCAAAAGTAACCAAGACCAAGGTCATCGCATACGACGTGGCCCAGCAGCTGCGGACACCGAAGGAAATGGCGGCCTATCTCGATGCTTGGCTTACGGAAGCGCCCGATGATGTCGCCGGTATCTCGAGGGCGCTTGGGGATATTGCGCGTGCCCGGGGAATGACGCAGGTTGCTCGCGACGCCGGACTCAGCCGCGAGAGTCTCTACAAAGCGTTGGGCGAGGGCGGCAATCCGAGCTTTGCGACGGTACTTAAGGTCGCACGTGCACTTGGAGTTCGCTTACAGGCACAGGCCGCCTGATTGTCCGCATCCGGCCGACCCCCTAGGCCCGCTAAGATTCGTGACGTCGAACCCGGCGCCAGACGCCACCGCAGATCGGCCAATCCCAAGGGATCGTCTCCATTCTGCTCAAGGGGCCTTCTGGCGGAAGCGGTGAGATTCGAACTCACGAACGGTTGCCCGTTGCCGGTTTTCAAGACCGGTGCAATCGACCACTCTGCCACGCTTCCTTGGTTCCCGAAGGCACACTGCATAACGACCACTTGGGGCGCAGTCGCGGGATTTTGAGGCATTTCCCGTATCGCGGAGCGCTTCGCGCCCGCAATCGACTTGCAAGTTGTACCGGTCGCGACCACCGCCGCTCCGTTCAACCGGAGCTTCCGCTAGACAGCCGTCGGCCGACGCCCGCGCTTCATCCAGCCTTCTTCAACAACCGCGGCTCGCGCATCAGCTCCGGGAACCGGGCCCGGATCGACGCCTCGATGCCGGCGGCATCGAGGCCGCAGGAGGCCAGCAGGCGGCCGTGGTCGCCATGGTCGATGAAGCGGTCGGGCAGGCCCAGCTGCAGCAGGGGCACGGCGATACCGGTCTCGCCCAGGGCCTCGGCGCAGGCGCTGCCAGCGCCGCCCGCCAAGACGTTCTCCTCGACCGATACGAGTGCATCGTGCGATTCGGCCATGCGGCGCAGCAGCGCGGTATCGAGCGGCTTGATGAAGCGCATGTCGACCACGCTGGCGTCGATCGCCTGGGCCGCGGCGAGCGCCGGGTGGACCATGGAACCGAATCCGAGCAGGCAGATGCGGGCGCCGGGCCGGGCAGCGGACTCGCGCAGCACCTCGCCGCGGCCGATCGGGATGGTCTCCAGCGTCGCCTCGATCGCCGCGCCGGGACCGCCGCCGCGCGGATAGCGCACCGCCGCCGGGCCGTCGTGGGCGTAGGCCGTGCTCAGCATCTTGCGGCAGAGGTTCTCGTCGCTGGGCGCCATCACCACCATGTTCGGGATGCAGCGCAGGTAGGAGTAATCGAACGCGCCGTGGTGGGTGGCGCCGTCGGCGCCGACCAGCCCGCCGCGGTCGAGCGCGAACACCACCGGCAGGTTCTGCAGGGCGACGTCGTGGATCAGCTGGTCATAGGCGCGCTGCAGGAAGGTCGAGTAGATCGCGACCACCGGCTTGACGCCCTCGCAGGCCAGCCCGGCGGCGAAGGTGACCGCATGCTGCTCGGCGATGCCGACGTCGAAGTAGCGCTGCGGATACTCGCGCTCGAAGCGCACCATGCCGGAGCCCTCGCGCATGGCCGGTGTGATGCCGACCAGCCGCGGATCGGCCGCGGCCATGTCGCACAGCCAGTCGCCGAAGATCTGCGTGTAGGTCGGCTGCGCCGCGGCCGCCTTGCGGATGCCCAGCGCCGGATCGAAGCGTCCCGGCCCGTGGTACAGCACCGGGTCGGCCTCGGCGTAGGCGTAGCCGTGGCCCTTGCGCGTCACCACGTGCAGGAACTGCGGGCCCTCGAGGCCGCGCAGGTTCTGCAGCGTCGGGATGAGCGATTCCAGGTCGTGGCCGTCGATCGGGCCGATGTAGTTGAAGCCGAATTCCTCGAACAGCGTTCCGGGGATCACCATGCCCTTGGCGTGCTCCTCGAGCTTGCGCGCCAGCTGCAGCATGGGCGGCAGATGCTTGAGCACCTGCTTGCCGGCGCTGCGCGCGGCCATGTAGAAGCGCCCGCTCATGAGGCGGGCCAGGTGCCGGTTGAGCGCGCCGACCGCCGGCGAGATCGACATGTCGTTGTCGTTGAGCACGACCAGCAGGCGCACGCCTTCGGTGACGCCGGCGTTGTTGAGCGCTTCGAAGGCCATGCCGGCGGACATCGCGCCGTCGCCGATCACGGCGATGCTGTGGCGCGGATCGCCGCGGTTGCGCGCCGCGACCGCCATGCCAAGCGCGGCCGAGATCGAGGTCGAGGAATGCGCCGTGCCGAAGGTGTCGTAGGGCGATTCGGTGCGCCGCGGAAAACCCGATATGCCGCCATCCTGGCGCAAGGTGCGCATGGCCTCGCGCCGTCCGGTGAGGATCTTGTGCGCGTAGGTCTGGTGGCCCACGTCCCAGACGATGCGATCGACCGGCGTGTCGAACACGTAATGCAGGGCGATGGTGAGCTCCACCGTGCCCAGGTTGGAGCTCAGGTGCCCGCCGGTGCTCGCCACCGAGCGCAGCAGGAAGTCGCGCAGTTCGGCGGCCAGCGGCCCGAGCTGCGCGCGCTCCATGCGGCGCAGATCGGCCGGGGAATCGATGCGGGCCAGCAGCGCATCGGGCCGCAGGGTGTTCGGAGGCAGGGTCATGGTTCGGGGATCGGTGTCCGTGGCCGGGATGGCGCTCAGTTGCGCCGCGTGACGATCAGGTCGGCGAGCTGGCGCAGCCGCAGCGTGCGCGCCGCCTCGAGGCCGGTGGCGTCGAGCGCCGCGTGCGCCCGCTCGCGCAGCTGCGCGGCGCGCTGCTTGGCCGCCGCCATGCCCAGCACCGAAACGTAGGTCGACTTGTTCTGCGCCTGGTCCTTGCCGACCGTCTTGCCCAGTTCGGCCGCGTTCGATTCCACGTCGAGGATATCGTCGACGATCTGGAACGCCAGGCCGACCGCCTCGGCGTAGTCTTCGAGCGCGGCCGCCAGGCCGGCATCGAGCCGCGCGGCCCGCGCGCCCATGAGAACGGCGGCGCGCAGCAACGCCCCGGTCTTCATGCGATGCATGCGTTCGACCTGTTCCGCATCGAGGGTAAGGCCCAGGGCGTCGATGTCGAAGGCCTGGCCGCCGCACATGCCTTCGGTGCCCGATGCGCGGGCCAGCGCCTGCACCAGCTCGAGGCGCGCGGCCGCCGGCAGCGGCGCCTCGGCGATGACCCGGAAGGCCTCGGCCTGCAAGGCGTCGCCGGCAAGCATGGCGGTGGCCTCGTCGAAGGCCACGTGCACGGTCGGCTTGCCCCGGCGCAGCACGTCATCGTCCATGCAGGGCATGTCATCGTGCACCAGCGAGTAGGCGTGCACGTACTCGAGGGCCAGCGCGACCGCGTCGAGCGCGCCCTGCTCGGCGCACGCCAGCTCGCCCGCGGCGTAGGCGAGCAGAGGGCGGATGCGCTTGCCGCCGTCGAGCACCGCATAGCGCATGGCCTGGTGCAGCCGCTGCGGTTCGCGCGATGCCGCGGGCAGACTGCGCATGGCCAGCGCCTCGAAATGTTCCTGGCGCTCGCGCATCCATGCCTCGAGCGAGGCTGCGGCAATCGGCGGGTGTGCGGCGGCCGCCGGTTCGGCCGGCGCGTTCGCGGTCAGGGCCGCCGCGGCGAAATTCACGTTTCGGACCCCCGCAGCTCGTCCTTGCCCAGCGGCACCAGGACCTCGCCGTCGAGCTTGCGGATCTCCTGCTCGGCCGCCCCCAGGCGAACCTGGCAGTGGCGCGCCAGTTCCGCCCCGCGCCGGTACGCGGCGATGGAATCGTCCAGGCCCAGTTCGCCCGATTCCATCTTGCGCACCAGGGCATCGAGTTCGTCCAGGGCCTGTTCGAACGTCAGCTCTTCTGCGGGCCTGGCTTCCGCGGCTTTTTTCATAGGGCCGATTCTAGCGTTTCGAGGCGCCGGCGCCGGCGATGCGTCGCGCCGCCGCGACGCGCGGCGTAGACTGGTTTTCCGGCGCCCCGCCGCGATCGACGCCTTCACGATGCAGAAAACCCCGCACGATCCATCGCCGCCTCCCGTCCGGGGCGCTACCGACCATGCCGCGGCGCAAGGCGGCAGCCCGGCCGCCCCGGCGCCGCACGACGCCCTGATCGACGTCGCCGCTCTGCGGTCGCGCATCGGCCGCCCGGACCTGTGCCTGCTCGATTGCCGGTATGACCTCGCCGATCCGCAAGCCGGGCTGGCGCTGTACGCGCAGTCGCACCTGCCCGGAGCGCGTTATGCGCACCTCGAACGAGACCTCTCCGGCGCCAAGGCGCCGCGGGCGGCGACCGGTCGCCACCCGCTGCCCGAGCCGCAGGCCCTGGCGGCGCGCCTGCGCGCGTGGGGCATCGGCGCGGCGACCCAGGTGGTCGCCTACGACGCCAGCCAGGGTTGCTACGCCGCCCGCGCCTGGTGGCTGCTGCGCTGGCTGGGTCACGAGCGTGTTGCGCTGCTCGACGGCGGCTGGCAGGCCTGGATCGACGCGGGCAGCCCGACCGACCAGGCCGTGCCCGCGCCACCACCCGGCGATTTCGCGATCGGGGCGCCGCTGGTGGCCAGCGTGGCGCTCGCCGCGGTCGAGGACCTCGTCCACCGGCGCCCGCCCGGCGGGGCGCGCATTGTCGATGCCCGGGCGCCCGACCGCTACGAGGGCCGCAACGAGACGATCGACCCGGTTGCCGGCCACATCCCCGGCGCGGTCAATCGGTTCTGGAAAGACAACCTCGACGAGCGCGGGCGATTCAAGAGCGCCAAGCGGCTGCACGCCGAATACGTCCAGCTGCTCGACGGCCAGCCGCCGGAACAGGTGATCCTGCAGTGCGGCTCGGGCGTGACCGCCTGCCATGACCTGCTGGCGATGCACCTGGCGGGGCTGCCGGGGGCCGCGCTCTTTGCCGGTTCCTGGAGCCAGTGGGTCGCCGATCCGGCGCGGCCGGTGGCGACCGGGCCGCAACCGGGCTGACGCCGCCCGCCCTGGCGCCCCGCGGCGTGGCAGCGCGGGCGGCTCGGGCGGGCCAGGCGGCCCGCGTTGCGGCGGTCGCGCCGCCCGCGGCCCGCGGCCTTTACGCCACGGCCTTTACGCCACGGCCTTTACCCCGCGGGCTTTACCCCGTAGCCCTTACCTTTACACCGTCGCGCGATCAGTCGTTGAGCCCCGCCGCGCCAATCGCGATCAGCACGCCCAGCAGCACGTAGCCGACCTCGGGCAGCGACTGGCCGAGCGAGGAGCGGCGCATCAGTTCGGGCAGAAGGTCCGATAGCGCGATATACATGAAGCTGGCCGCCGCGAGGGCCAGCGCGTACGGCAGCAGCGATTGCATGCCGGCCAGCAGGAAGTAGCCCAGGACGCCGCCCACCACCGCCGCCATGCCGGACATCATCATGAAGAAGAAGGAGCGCCGGCGCGCCAGGCCGGCATTGAGCAGGATCATGAAGTCGCCGATCTCGTGCGGGATCTCGTGGGCCAGCACGGCCAGTGCCGTCATCACGCCGGCGCGCGGGTCGACCAGGAAGGCCGCCGCGATGACGATGCCGTCGGTGAAATTGTGGAAGGCGTCGGCGATCAGGATGGGATAGGCGCCCCGCCCGAGCTCCTGCGCGTCGTGCCCGTGGGCGTGGTCATGTCCGTCGCCCTCGTGGTGGTGGGTGTGGTGGATCAGGGTCATCTTCTCGAGCACGAACAGGCCGAGGATGCCGGCCAGCACGGTCCAGCCCAGGCGCACCGGCGCGAGTCCCATGGCCAGCGCCTCGGGGACGATGTGCACCAGCGCGGTGGCCAGCAGCAGGCCGATCGACACGTGGACCAGCCGCGTCACCAGCCCCGAGAGCAGACGGAAGCTGAGCAGCGCCGCCAGGCTCAGCGAGATCGCCGTCGAGGCCAGGTTGGCCAGGACGATCCAGGCAAAGGTCGCCATCAGCCGGCGCCGCGCCGCCGGCGCGCCGCGGCGCCCATCAGTGCGCCTCGTCCCAGTTGCCGCCGACGCCCAGGTCGACTTCGAGCGGCACCGGCCACTGGACCACGCCGGTCATGAGGCCCGGCACGGTCGCGCGCACCGTCTCGACCTCGTCGTCGGGCACCTCGAACACGAGCTCGTCGTGCACCTGCATCACCAGGCGGGTCTGCATGCCCGTGCGGCGCAGCCAGGCGTCGCTGGCGATCATCGCCAGCTTGATCAGGTCGGCCGCGGTGCCCTGCATCGGCGCGTTGATCGCGGCACGCTCGGCGGCCTGGCGTCGCGGCCCGTTGCCGCCGTTGATGTCGGCCAGCCACAGCCGGCGCCCGAAGGCGGTCTGCACGTAGCCCTGGCGGTGGGCCTGCTCGCGCGTCGCCTCCATGTAGCGCGCCACGCCCGGATATCGTGCGAAGTAGCGGTCGATGTACAGTTTGGCCGAATCCTTCGAGATGCCCAGGTTGGCGGCCAGCCCGAACGCGCTCATGCCGTACATCAGGCCGAAATTGATCGCCTTGGCGGCGCGCCGCTGGTCGTCGACCACCGCTTCGGGTGCGACCCCGAACACCTCGGCCGCGGTGGCGCGGTGCACGTCGACGCCGCGCTCGAACGCCGCGATGAGGCCGCGATCGCCGCTGATGTGGGCCATGATGCGCAGCTCGATCTGCGAGTAGTCGGCCGAGACGATGCGCCGGCCGGGCGGCGCGATGAACGCCTCGCGGATCCGCCGGCCTTCGGCCGTGCGCACCGGGATGTTCTGCAGGTTCGGGTCGGACGAGGCGAGGCGGCCGGTGATGGCGATCGCCTGGCCGTAGGTCGTGTGCACGCGGCCGGTCTGCGGGTGGATCATCGCCGGCAGCTTGTCGCAGTAGGTCGAACGCAGCTTGGACAGGCCGCGGTGTTCGAGCAGCTTGCGCGGCAGCGGATAGTCCTCGGCGAGCTTCTCGAGCACTTCCTCGTCGGTACTGGGCGTGCCCGAGGCGGTCTTCTTGCGCACCGGCAGGCCGAGCTTGCCGAACAGGATCTCGCCCACCTGCTTGGGCGAGGCCAGATTGAAGGGCTGGCCGGCCAGCTCGTGGGCCTCGGCCTCGAGCTGCACGATGCGCAGGCCCAGCTCGGCGCTTTGCCGCTGCAGCCGCTGCGGATCGACCAGCACCCCGTTGCGCTCCATGGCGAACAGCACGCGCGAAAGCGGCAGCTCGATCCGCTCGTAGATGTAGCGCAGGCCGGCTTCGGCCTCGAGGCGGGGCCAGAGCACGCGGTGCACGCCCAGGGTGACCTCGGCGTCCTCGGCGGCGTATTCGGTGGCGCGCTCGAGCCCGACCTGGTCGAAGCCGATCTGCTTGGCGCCCTTGCCGCACACGTCTTCGTAGGCGATGGTCGGCCGGCCCAGGTGGCGCAGGGCCAGCGAGCCGAGGTCGTGCGAACGGTGCGACTCGAGCACGTAGGACTGCAGCAGGGTGTCGTGCACCACGCCTTCGAGGCGCACGCCGTGGTTGGCAAAGACATGGGTGTCGTACTTGGCATGCTGGCCCAGCTTGGGACATGCCGGGTCTTCGAGCCAGGCGCGCAGCCGCTCGAGCACCAAGGCGCGATCGAGCTGCGCCGGGGCGCCGGCGTAGTGGTGGGCCACCGGCACATAGGCCGCCTCGCCCTCCTGCACGCACAGTGAGATGCCGACCAGCTCGGCGCGCATCGGATCGAGCGAGGTGGTCTCGGTATCGACGCTGGCCAGCGGCGCCGCCCGGACGCGCGCCAGCCAGTCCTCGAGCTGGGCCTCGGTGAGAACGCATTCGGCGCGCAGCACCGGTGCGGTGCGCAACGTGGCGTCGTCGGGCATGACCGCAGGGTCGGCCGCCCCGGAAGTGTTACCCGGATCCGTGGCACCCGCGACCGCGCCATCCGGGGCCGCTGCATGAGGCGCCATGGCGCCCGGGGCCAGGGCGTCGACGGAGGCGCCCTGCCCCGCGGCCTCCGGGCGCGCCGCGGTGCCCGCAGGCGCCGCAGCGACCGCGCCACCGGTGTCGGGCGGCAGGGCACCGGCCGGGTCGCGCTGCCAGGAGCGGAATTCGCAGCGCTCGAAGATGGCGACCAGGTGCGGCCGGTCGGGCGCGCGCACGCGCAGCGCATCGAGCGCCGGAACATGGCCGTCGAGGTCGACATCGGCGCGCACCGTGACCAGCGTGCGCGCCGTCGGCAGCCAGTCGAGCGCCGCGCGCAGCTTCTCGCCGACCACGCCGCCGATCGCCGCCGCATGGGCCACCACGCCGTCGAGCGAACCGTACTGCTGCAGCCATTTGCTGGCGGTCTTCGGGCCGACCTTCTCGACCCCCGGCACGTTGTCGACCGCATCGCCGACCAGGGCGAGAAAATCGACGATGCGCTCGGGCGGCACGCCGAATTTCTCGATCACCTGGGCCCGGTTGATGCGCTGCGGCGGCGCGCCGTCGCGGCTCATCGTGTCGATGAGCTGGACGTGCTCGCCGACGAGCTGCGTGAGATCCTTGTCGCCGGTGGCGATCACCGATCGCACGCCCTCGCGCAGCGCCCAGCCGGCCAGGGTGCCGATGACGTCGTCGGCCTCGACGCCGTCGACCTGCAGGATCGTCCAGCCCAGCGCGGCGGTCGCCTCGTGGACCAGCGGGATCTGGGCCGCGAGGTCGCCGGGCATGGACGGGCGGTGCGCCTTGTACTTCGGGTACAGCTCGTCGCGGAAGGTCTTGCCCTTGGCGTCGAAGACGCAGGCGCAGTAGTCGCACGGCACGGCGACGCGCAGGTTGCGTAACATGCTGATGAAGCCGCGCACCGCGCCGGTGGGCTCGCCACCCGAGGTGCGCAGGTCCGGCATGGCATGGAACGCCCGGTACAGGTAGCCGGTGCCGTCGACGAGCAGGAGTGTTTTCATAGGAGTCCGACATGCTCGACCAGCAGAAGAACATCCCGACCCTGCGCGCCATCACGGCGCAGGATCAAGCCACCCAGGTCAAGGCACGCGAGTCATGGCACCTGTGGGGAATCATCTCCGAATTCGTCGAGGCCGCCGAGCGCCTCGCCGAGATCCGCCCGGCCGTTTCGATCTTCGGCAGTGCCCGGCTGCAGCCCGACACGCCGTTGTACCAGCAAACGGTGGAAATTGCCCGCTCGCTGTCCGACGCCGGGTTTGCCGTCATCAGCGGCGGCGGGCCGGGCCTGATGGAGGCGGCCAACCGCGGCGCCTTCGAGGGCCGCTCGCCCAGCGTCGGGCTGAACATCGAGCTGCCCTTCGAGCAGCATGGCAACGAATTCCAGAACATCTCGCTGCGCTTTCGCCATTTCTTCGCCCGCAAGGTGGCCTTCGTCAAGTACGCCAGCGCCTACGTGGTCCTGCCGGGCGGCTTCGGCACGCTCGACGAGCTGACCGAGGCGCTGACCCTGATCCAGACCGGCATGGGCCGGCGCATCCCCATCATCCTGGTCGGCAGCGCATTCTGGGCCGGCCTGCTGCAGTGGATGCGCGAGCG